>Ga0209415_10004919_pt1 | contig 24286 bp, 34 predicted proteins | sample PeaSoiSIISIP2007_FD_187696 | JGI IMG/M metagenome (GOLD analysis project Ga0209415, IMG submission 187696) | Peat soil microbial communities from Weissenstadt, Germany - SII-SIP-2007 (SPAdes) (version 2) | ecosystem: Environmental > Terrestrial > Soil > Wetlands > Peat | place: Germany... | reverse complement strand
TGCCCCCGGCCGGAATCGAACCAGCGCACACGGTTTAGGAAACCGATGCTCTATCCACTGAGCTACGGGGGCGGAGCGGCCGAAGCGTAGCTCCGCGTCCCGGGCCGGTCCGGCGCGTGAACCAGGTCAGCGCTGCGGCAGCGACGCTTCTTCCCAGTCGCCGACGTACCGCAGCGTCACGTCGTGGCCAGCGCGAATCTCCTCGCCGCAGGCGCGGCAGGTGGGGACGAGCTCGAGTCGCTCGCCGCACGAGTGGGTGACCTCGACGATCGGCGCCTCGGCCGCCCAGCGCACGCCCCACTGCGCGAGCATGAGCAGCAGCGGACGGAGCGCCTTGCCCGCGTCGGTCAGGTGGTACTCGAAGCGCTCGGGGTGCTCCTGGTAGCGCCGCTTCTCCAGCACTCCCTCTGCCTCGAGCCGGCGGAGGCGGGCGGTGAGGATGTCGCGCGGCGCGCCCGTGTTGCGCTGGATCGCGTCGAAACGACGGACACCGAGCGCGAGCTCGCGCACGACGAGCAGCGACCACTTCTCGCCCAGCACCTCGAGGGCGGTGGCGGTGGGGCAGGGACGGACGTGTTCGCGGGTCACGCTCCTAGTCTGCCACAGCGGGTTGACTTTTCCAACTCTCTAGGGTAGGTTTTTCCAACTCACCCATGCAGACCCGCGCTCTCGACCTTCCGAACGGCCCCACGATCATCGTCCGCCCACTGGCGAACGGCGACGTGGCCACGGTTGCCGCCGTCTTCGACCGCCTCGGCGGCGAGTCCCGCCGCCGGCGCTTCAACGCGGCGAAGCCGTGCTTGTCGGACGCGGAGCTGGCCCAGCTCGCCGTCGTCGACGGCAGCCATCACGCGCTCGTCGCGCACGTCGCCGGCGATCCGCAGCCGGCGGGTCTGGCCCAGCTCGTCCGGACCGGGCGCTCGACGGCCGAGATCGCCTTTGCCGTCGCCGACGACCACCAGCACCGCGGCATCGGCTCCGCGTTGACGGCGATGCTCCTCGACGACGCACGCGCCGCGGGGATCACCGAGATCACCGCGCTCGCGACGGGCGACAACCGCGCCGCGCTCGCGCTGATCCGCCGCTCCGCGTGCATCCTCGAGATCAGCCTCGAAGGCCCGGAGCAGTCGATCCGCGCCGCCATCGCATAGACCGGGGTACGCTCACGCCGTGAGCGGGCTCGACGTGCGGTCGCTGCTCGAGGGCGCCGGCAAGGGCGACCTCGACCTGTGGGGGAGGACGATCAACCCGCAGTTCGTGCGCGTGCTGCGCACGATCGGCTTCGACCGCCCCTGGGCGCGCGCCGAGGGGGCGTACCTCTACGACACCGACGGCACGCGCTACCTCGACATGCTCGGCGGCTTCGGGATGTACAACGTCGGCCGCAACAACCGCGCCGTGCGCGCCGCCCTGATCGATGCGCTCGACCTCGACACGCCCGGCATGCTCGCCATGGGCGTCACCGCGCTCCCCGGGCTCCTGGCGGAGGCGCTGCTCGCGCGCACGCCGCCGCGTCTCGAGCGCTGCCTGTTCACGAGTAGCGGCACCGAGGCGGTCGAGGCGGCGCTGAAGCTCGGCCGGGCGGCGACGAAGCGCGCGCGCGTCATCTCCACCGACCACGCGTTCCACGGCCTGACGCTCGGCTCGCTGTCGGCGAACGGCAACGCGGAGTTCACGGACCGGTTCGGCCCGCTGCTGCCCGGCTTCGATCGCGTGCCCTTCGGCGACCTCGAGTCGCTCGAGCGCGAGCTGGAGCGTGAGGACGTCGCCGTCTTCATCGTCGAGCCGATCCAGGGCAAGGGCGTCAACCTGCCGCCGGCCGGCTACCTCGAGGGCGCGCAGGAGATCTGCCGCCGCTACGGCACGCTCTTCTGCGTCGACGAGGTGCAGACCGGCTTCGGCCGCACCGGGAAGATGTTCGCACTCGAGCACTGGGGCCTCGAGCCGGACCTCGTCCCCGTCGCGAAGTCGCTCTCCGGCGGCTACGTCCCCGTCGGCGCGCTGCTCATGTCGCGCGCGGTGCACGAGGCCGTGTACGACTCGATGGAGCACGCGGTGTCGCACGGCTCGACGTTCGCGCCGAACGAGCTCGCGATGGTCGCCGGGCTGGCGACGCTGCAGGAGCTCGACGACGAGCAGCTCGTCGAGCGCTCCGCACGGCTCGGCGAGAAGCTCATGGAGCTGACGGCGCCGTTCGTCGAGGAGCTCGACGTCGTGCGCGACGTCCGCGGTCTCGGCCTCATGTGGGCAATCGAGTTCGGCGAGCCCACGTCGCACAAGCTCTCGTGGAAGATGATCGAGAAGATGCAGCCGGGGCTCTTCGCCCAGCTCGTCGTCGGGCCGCTCTTCTCGAAGCACCACATCCTCAGCCAGGTCGCCGGTCACAAGATGGCCGTGCTGAAGGCGCTGCCGCCGCTCGTCGTCACCGACGAGGACGTCGACGAGTTCGCCGGCGCGCTGCACGAGACGGTGAAGAGCGCGCAGCACATGCCGCGCTCGTTCACGCGCTTCGCGCTGACGGCCGCGGGGATCCGCTAACTACATATCCGACAGATCGGAGTGGCGCGTGGCGAAGCACGCCCGCGCCCACCGCTCGGCGGCCGCGATGACCTCCAGCGCGACCTCGGCGGTCGTCTCCGTGGTCTGGACGACGACCTGGTGCACCGACATCTCGACGTCGTGGCCGAACTCGTGGCGCTCCTCCGAGACGATCTCGAACAAGGGCACCAGCGACTTCAACGCGTGCGCGAGGTCGTCGATCTCCGCCTGCGTCGCCGTCCGGCCGGTGAGCATCCCGAAGTTGACGCGGACCTCGAGGCCGGGCCGCTCGTGCTCCGCGACGCGGAATGCGATTGCGGGCTCTGCGCTCACGTCTCCCTCGGCTCCCATCGGAACTTGAACATAGCGACGACGACGCCGACCGCGCCCCAGGCGAGCAGGACGCCGATCGCGGTTCCCTGCGACCAGAACGACTGCTTGTGCAGGTAGACGGCGTTCGAGAGGTCGACGAGGTACTTCAGCGGCAGGACGTCGCCGACCGCCCGCAGGAAGCGCGGATAGTGGTGCGTCGGGCCGAACGCGCCGGTGAGGAACGCCATCGGCAGGACGATGAGGTTGACGACCGCCGACGATCCCTCCCCGGAGCGGATGAGCCCGCTCAATCCGACGCCCATCGCCGCGAACGAGATAGCGCCGAGGACGACTAAGAGGGCGACCGACCCGACGCGCGCCGGGAACGGCGTCCCGAACACGGCGCGGCCGAGCAGGAAGAGGGCCACCGTCTCGAGCGCGAACACGACGAGCGTCGAGCTGAGGAGCGCGGCCACGTACGTGATCGGCGGCAGCGGTGTTGCGCGCAGGCGCTTGAGGATCGCCTGCTCGCGGCGCAGCACGAGCGTGATCGAGAGGCCTGCGAACGCAACCATGGCGCATCCATACGCCAGAAGCGCGGCAAGCAACGCCTGCGAGGCCGGCACCCCGTAGATGTGGCCGGAGTAGACGGAGCCGAGCAGCACGAAGAGGAGCAGCGGGAAGATGAACGTGAACACCGCGGCCTCGCGCGAGCGCCAGTAGACGAGCTGCTCCGTCCGCACTTGATGGAGGAAGAGCCTCACTCGGGGTCCTCCTGGACGAGCGCGAGGTAGACCTCTTCGAGCGTCGGGCGGCGCACCTCGAGCCGCTCGAGCTCCTCGCCGCGCGCGACCGCCTCCGCGGTCAGCTCGTGCAGGAGCCGGGTCGGCTCGGACGTACGGAGGAGGATCTCCTCGCCGTCGCGGCGGTAGCGGATCTCGACCTCGAGGTCGCCCGTCGTCAGCTCGCGCGGCGTGCCGATGCGGACGATCTGCCCCTCGCGCAAGACCGCGACGCGGTCGGCGAGCTGCTCCGCCTCGTCGAGGTAGTGCGTCGTCAGCAGCACTGTCTTCCCGAGCTCGCGCAGCGACCGGATCATCTCCCACGCCGCGCGGCGCGCGGCCGGGTCGAAGCCAGTCGTCGGCTCGTCGAGGAACACGAGGTCGGGATCGCCGACGAGCGCGACGCCGAGGTCGAGGCGCCGCTTCTGCCCGCCCGAGAGCGTCTTCACGCGCGCGTCGCGCTTCTCGGCGAGGCCGACGAGCTCGATCACCTCGTCGACGTTGCGCGGATGCTCGTAGTAGCCGGCGAACACCGCGTGCGTCTCGCGCACCGTGAGGGTCGGCCATAGCTGCGCCTGCTGGAGGACGACGCCGATGCGCTCGCGGAAGTCGCGGCCTGGCCGCTGCGGGTCGTGGCCGAGCACCGACACCTCGCCCGCGTCGCGGCTGCGGTAGCCCTCGAGGATCTCCACCGTCGTCGTCTTGCCGGCGCCGTTCGGCCCGAGCAGGCCGAACACCTCGCCCTCCTCGATGTCGAAGTCGACGCCGCGCACGGCCTCGAGCGCGCCGTACGACTTGCGCAGGCCGCGCACCGAGATCGCGGTCACAGCTCGAGCTCGTGGTAGCCGGCCGGCGGGAACGGCACCTCGACGCCGGAGAGCGCGAGCACCGCCTGTCCGCAGTCGGGCTGGTGGCCGACGACGAGCACCGTGTCGCCGCGGCCGACAGCGACGTCGCGTAGCTCGTCGGGGGACGCGCCGGGAGCGAGGCGGTCGTCGATCTCCGGCTCGCCGAGCCCGAGCGCGGCCGCCGTCTCGCGAGCGCGCAGGAGCGGGCTCGTCACCACCGCGTCCGGCGCGACGCTCGCCTCGCGCAGCCGGTCGCCGAGCGCGCGCGCGTGCTTCCGGCCCTCGGGCGTGAGCGGGCGCAACTCGTCCGGCTCCCCGGGAGCGGCCTCTGCGTGGCGGACGAGGATGAGGCGCATCGCGGGGCCAACGATAGTCTGGCGCCCGTGGCCGGATACCGGTACGTCGTCGCCGACGTCTTCACCGACGTGCCGCTCGCGGGCAACCAGCTGGCGGTCTTCACCGACGCCCGCGGCATCCCCGAGGAGCAGCTGCAGCCGCTCGCGCGCGAGCTGAACCTGTCCGAGACGACGTTCGTGTACCCATCCGAGGCCGGCGGACATGTCCGCATGCGGATCTTCACCCCCGCCAAGGAGCTCCCCTTCGCCGGTCACCCGACGCTCGGCACCGCATTCGTGCTCGCAGGACCGCTGCAGCTACTCGAGATCCGCATCGAGACGGGCCGGGGAATCGTGCCCGTGCGCCTCGAGCGCGAGGGCGCGCGCATCGTCTTCGGCCGGATGCAGCAACCGATCCCGACCATCCGGCCGTTCGACCGCGCCGGCGAGCTCCAGGAGCATCTCGGTGTCGCGTCGCGGCTGCCGGTCGAGCTCTACGACAACGGCGTTCCGCACGTCTTCTACGCACTCGCGTCGGTCGACGAGGTCGTTGCGCTCCGGCCGGAGTCGAAGCGGCTGCTCGAGCTGGGCATCGATGGGCTCAACTGCTTCGCGCGCCGGGACGGCGGCTGGAAGACGCGCGCGTTCGTCCCGGGCGCGGGCATCGACGAGGATCCGGCGACCGGTTCCGCCGCCGGCCCGCTCGCGCTCCATCTCGCCCGGCACGGCGAGATCGCCTTCGGCGACGAGATCGAGATCTCGCAGGGCGCGGAGATCGGCCGCCCTTCGACACTGTACGCGCGCGTGGACGGCTCGGCGGACGCCGTCGAGCGCATCGAGGTCGGCGGCTCGGCGGTGATCGTCGCCCGCGGCGAGTTCCGCGTCTGATGCGCCGCATCTCGGTGATCGGCGGCTCGTGCTCGGGCAAGACGACGGTCGCTCGCGCGCTGGCCGGTCGCCTCGGCCTCGCGTACGTCGAGCTCGACGAGCTCCACCACGGGCCGAACTGGGACGAGGCGCCGGCCGAGCTCCTGCAGGAGCGCGTGCGGGCGGTGCTCGCTGCGGCACCCGGCGGCTGGGTCGTCGACGGCAACTACTTCGGCAAGCTCGGCGACCTCGTGCTCGAGCAGGCCGACACCGTCGTCTGGCTCGACGTTCCGTACCGCACCGTCATCCGGCGCGTCCTGTGGCGCACGTGGTCGCGGCTCGTGACGCGCGCGGAGCTCTGGAACGGCAACCGCGAGCGCCTGCGCGACACCTTCGGCCGCAACTCGATCGTCTGGTGGGTCGTGACGACACACCGGGGATTCGCCGCGAAGTGGACGCCGCGCCTCGACGCGCACCCGCGGCTCGAGATCGTCCGGCTGCGTTCGCGGCGCGACGTTCAGGAATGGCTTCAGTCGATCCAGGCGAGCGCGACGACGTCCGCGAGCTCGACGGCGAGCGAGCGCCAGAACACGCCGCCGTCGGTCGAGACGTAGAGGCGGTTCCTCGCCGCGTACAGCATCCGGTCGGCGTCGTCATCGGCGACCGCGACCGCGAACCCGACGGGCAGGCCGCCGCCCGCCTCGTGCCACGTCGTTCCGCCGTCGTTCGAGATCGCGAGCGGCGGCCGCCGGTCGAGCAGCGCGACCACCGTCGAGCCCGCTGCGGCGACGGAGACGACGCGCGGCAGCGGAACCCGCGGCGCTTCGCCCTCGGGTAGCTCGTCGCCCGGGCCGAGGACGGCCTCCTCCTCGACGTCGACGAGCACGACGCCGTCGACCGTCTCGACCGCGGCGATCACCGCAGCAGCTCCGCGACGACCGCCGCCGCGCGGCGGGCCGCTGCAACCGGATCGGCTCCGCCGGATCGCGAGACGAGATACGCGGCGGCGAACATGTCGCCGGCGCCGGTCGGGTCGCACTCCACCGGGTCGGCCGGCACGTGCACGCCGTTCACCGTTGCGCCGCGCACGCCGTGCGTGACCACCACCTCCGGGACGTCGACGTCGCCGACGACCGCAGCCTCCTCCTCGGCGAGCTTCAGGATCGACACGTGCCGGAGATCGCCGCGGTCGAAGCCGTCGTCGAGCCGGAGCGCCCCGACCTCGGGCACGCGGACGAGCCCCTGCGCGTCGAGCAGGATGTGCGGGGCCGAGAGCATCGCGAGGTCGATCTGGCCGCGGAGAAGCGGCACGGCCTGCAGCCACTCGACGCCGTCGAGCCGCAGCTCGTCCTCGCGCCACGGCTCGCCGAGCGCGTCGACGCTCATCGTCCGGACGCCGCCGGCGTCGTACGAGAACGAGAACGCGGTCGTCTCTCCGCCGACGACGAGGTCGAACGGCAGGCCGAGGGTCTCGAGCTCGCGACCGAACCCATCCGCTTCGGGCTCGCCGCACTTGGCGACGATTCGCGCGTCCGCGCCGAGCGCGCGCAGCGCCCGCCCGGCGTGCCAGGGCCCGCCGCCGATGCGCGGCGCGCCGCCGGCGATGACGTCACGCGAGAGATGCCCGATGACGGCGAGTCGCACGGGCGGGAAGCGTAAGGGCTAAGGCGAGCAGGAACGCGGCCGCGAAGCTCGGCAGCGAGGCGGTGAAGGTCACGCCCTGCGGGTGCGTGTGCGCCACGAGCCTCGTCCACCAGGCCGGGCCTACCGGCGAGAGCCACTGGTAGAGGCCGAAGCCGACGAGCCACGCTCCGAGCTGCGCGGGCCGCCACGCGGGCCCCTCGAAGACGTGCGCGGCTGAGTAGTGCGCGCGTGCGACGAGCCAATCTGCGACGAGGACACCGAGCAGCGGCACGAAGAACGAGCCGAGCAGGTAGAGGAAGTTCTGGTAGTTGCCGAGGTTGAGCGCGAGCGCGAGGCCGGTCGCGACCGCGGCGACGATCGTGATCAGGAGGCGCTGCGACACGCGCGGCAGGAAGTTCTGCAGGGACACCGCCGTCGAGTAGATGTCGGCGAACGCCTTCTCGCTCTCGTCGATCGTGATCGCGACGAGCGCGACGAACGCGATGCCTCCCGCGGCGGCGACCGCGGCCGGCAGCGACTGCGCGTCCGACACTCCGCGCGCGAGGACGATGAGGATGCCGAGCCCGATGCACCAGATCGTCGGCACGAAGTAGCCGATGCCGGCGCCGAACGCGGCACCGCGCCGCGTGCGCGAGAAGCGCGTGTAGTCGGCCGCGAGCGGCGTCCACGACACGATGCTGCCGATGACGAGGTCGACCGCCTGGCCGAACGACGGGAAGCCGCCCTTCCCCGGACGCGCCCAGAACGCGTGCAGGTGCGATTTCGAGATCGCCCAGTACGTGAGGTACGCCATCGAGAAGAGCAGCGCCCACGACGCGAACTTCCGCAGGTAGCGGCGCACGAAGCCGATCGGCCCGAGCATCCCGAGGCCCCAGCTCAGGACGCCGAACACGAGCGTCCAGAACCAGCGTCCCTGCCAGTGGAAGAGATGCTGCGAGGCGGCGCCGGCGGCGGTGGCGATGATGATGAGCTCGAACGTCGACCACCCGACGTTCTGCGCGACGTTGAGCCCGGTCGGCAGGTACGAGCCGCGGCGCCCGAGCGGCGCGCGCAGCAGCACCATGCCCGGCACGCGCGCGTCCGCGCCGATGAGCGCCGCCACGCCGAGGAGCACGTTGCCGGCGACCGCGCCGACGAGGATCGCGAGCAGCGCGTCGCGCAGCGACAGTGCCGGCACGAGCAGCGCGCCGATGACGATCACGAGCAGCGAGACCGAGAGGTTGCCCCACAGCAGCGTCGAGTCGAGGCCGCTGAGGACGTGCATCCGGTGCGGGACCGGATCGATGCCCCAGCTCGGTGTCTGCTCTTGCACTCCGAGTCCTCCCTTCGCCGGTCTTTGAGCGGTCGCGCCGCCGTGTCGGCGCGACCTCTTTCGTCGGCGCCGCAAGCGGCGCCTCAGCGAATCAGGTTCGACGGGTGTGATCTCAGCCGCTCGCGCGGCACCCCGGGTTTGCTCCCCGCGTAGCGTAGGGTACGCGCTGCGCATGAAACGGCTGTCGCTCCTCGTCCTGCTCGCAGTCCTCGTCGCCGCGTGCGGCGGCAGCGGCCGGATGTCGAAGGCGGCGTACCAGCAGAAGCTCCAGGTCGACAGCAAGGCCGTGCAGCAGGCGGTCACGACGATCACGAAGTCCGGTGCGAGCACCTCGCTCGCGGACTTCGCGAAGAAGGTGGACGTCGCCGAGGCCGCGGTGAAGACGGCGGCCGACGATCTCTCGGCCGCGAAGCCGCCGAAGGACGTCGCAGCCGACAACGCGACCATCGTCACCGCGCTGCGCACGATCCAGACCGGGTTCGAGAAGCTGAAGACGACCGCAGCCGCGGGCTCCGCCGCCGTCCTCACGGCCGCGGCCGCGCTCGAGGCCTCGCCGCAGCTCAAGGCGGGCGAGAAGGCCGTCGCCGACCTGAAGGCGAAGGGCTACAAGGTCGGGATCCTCGGGTCCTAGCGCACCGCGACGGGCATGGCCGGAAGAACCGCCTTGCGGGCGGCCGCGCGCACGTGCAAGCTCCTCGCGTGACGGAGGAGTCGGCCGGCAGGGAAGACATGAATGCGCTGATGGTTGGGGTTTGGGACGCCAACAGGAAGCTCGACGACATCCTGAGCTACCTTTACGGAGAGGACGATGGCGAAGAGGAAGAAGCCGATCCTGACGCCTGAACGCCGCGAGGAGTACGCGCGGAACATGCGCCTCCTCGAGGAGCGCGTCATGTACCACCGGCGCAAGACGGCCGAAGAAGACGCGCGCCGCCGCAGCGCCTCGGATCAGGCGTAGCCCTCTTCGAAGAACCGCCCCTCGTGGGCGATCGCCTGCGCGCGGCTCAGCCCCTGCTCCGAATGCGGCGTCGCGCCGATCGCGTCCGCGAAGCGCGTGATCAGCTCGAACCCGGCCTGCACGTCGGCGGCGTCGCGCAGCGCCTCACGGGAGACGCCCGCCGCGAGCGCGCGCGACGGGTCGAGCGTGGCGAGAAAGTGGAGGGCACCGCGCAGCCGCTCGTCGATCGGCGCCGTCTCGTAGTCGTCGAGGATCGCGTCCACGAGCTGCTCGTCTCCGAAGGCATACGACGCGACCGCGCCGTGGGCCTCCGTTCAGAAGGGGCACTGGTTGAGCTTCGAGACGAACGCGGCGAACAGCTCGCGATCGGCCTCGCTCCACTCCGACGGCTTCTTCATCACCTCCTGGAAGTACGCGGAGACGGGCTCGCCGAAGAGCTCCGGCCGGTAGCGCAGCGCGAGCGAGATGTCGGAGACGTAGCCGTCCCGCTCCTGCAGAGCCGCGATCTGCTCCCGCGCCTGGGGTGAGTGGTCGAGCGCGATCCTCATCCGAGCGCCTCGTAGGCGGCGCGACGCTTTGCGTCTGCGGCCGCGAACGCGACAGGCAGGACCGCCTCGTACAGCGCGTCCGCGTCGAGGCCCTCTACGTCTGCATCGGTGATCCGCCACGCGCAGTCGCGCACCTTCCCCAGCAGAGGCGTCATCTCGCCGACGGGGCCGACGGCCTCGCCGACGCGATGCCAGAGATCGTCAGTCCGCGAGGAGGCGGCGGAGGACGAACTGGAGGATGCCGCCATGCCGCAAGTATTCACGTTCGCGCGGAGTGTCGAGCCGGACGCGCGCCCGGAACTCCTTGTCGTCGGCGTGCACCGTGATCTCCTCTGCGTCGCCGTTGTCGACGCCGACGATCGAGAACTCCTCCCGCCCGGTTAGCCCAAGCGACTCGCGGTTCTCGCCGTCCAGGAACTGCAGCGGCAGGATGCCCATCATCAGGAGGTTCGAGCGGTGGATGCGCTCGTACGACTCCGCGATCGCCGCCTTCACGCCGAGGAGGTTCGGCCCCTTCGCGGCCCAGTCGCGCGACGAGCCCGAGCCGTATTCCTTGCCGGCGATGACGATCGTCGGCACGCCTTCCTCGCGGTAGCGCATGGCGGCGTCGTAGATCGTCGTCTCCTCGCCGTCGGGCAGATGCACCGTCCACGTGCCCTCGCTGCCCTCGACGAGCTGGTTGCGCAGCCGCACGTTCGCGAACGTGCCGCGCACCATCACCTCGTGGTTGCCCCGCCGCGACCCGTACGAGTTGAACGCGCGGCGCTCGACGCCGTGCTCGATCAGGTACTCCCCGGCGGGCGAGTCGGGCCGGATCGCGCCGGCGGGGGAGATGTGGTCGGTCGTGACCGAGTCGCCGAGCACGACGAGGCAGCGGGCGCCGGCGATGTCCATGACGGGCTGGGGCTCACGCCGCATCCCGTCGAAGTACGGCGGCCTCTTCACATACGTCGACTCGGGTTGCCAGCCATAGAGATCGCCGGAGGCGATCTCGAGCGCGCGCCACCGCTCGTCGCCCGTGTAGACGTCTGCGTACGTCCGCGTGAACATCTCGCCCTCGACGGAGCCCGCGATGGTCGCGTCGATCTCCTCGCGCGTCGGCCAGATGTCGCGCAGGTACACGTCGCCGTCGATCGGTTCGGTCGTCAGGTCGATGTCCATGCGGCCGGCGAGGGCGTAGGCGACGACGAGCGGCGGAGAGGCGAGGTAGTTCGCCTTCACCTCGCCGTGGATGCGGGCCTCGAAGTTCCGGTTCCCGGACAGAACGGCGCACACGACGAGGTCGCCGTCGGCGACCGCGGCGGAGATCTCGTCCGGCAGCGGGCCGGAGTTGCCGATGCACGTCGTGCAGCCGTACCCGACCGTGTTGAAGCCGAGCTCGTCGAGATACCGGTCGAGGCCCGAGCGCGCGTAGTACTCGGTGACTACCTTCGAGCCCGGCGCGAGCGACGACTTCACCCACGGCTTGCGCGTCAGGCCGTGCTCGACCGCCTTCTTGGCGACCAGGCCGGCCGCGATCATGACGGACGGGTTCGACGTGTTCGTGCACGACGTGATCGCGGCGATGACGACGGAGCCGTGCTCGAGCGCGTAGTCCTTCCCCTCGACGGCGACTCGCTTCTTCTCGGCGACGGCGGTCGTTCCCGCCCGCGGCGCGCCGTCGGTGACGCCGTCGAACGTCGGCGGATCGCTCGCCGGGAACGAGTCGGCCATCTCCTTGTCGTACGTGCCGTTCTCGTAGTCGACGCCGAACGAGCCCAGCGCCTCGATGAAGGCGGACTTCGCCTGCGCGAGCGGTACGCGGTCCTGCGGACGCCGCGGCCCGGCGATCGAGGGCTCGACGTCGTCGAGATCGAGCTCGACCACCTGCGAGTACTCCGGATGCTCGTCGGGCTCGTGCCAGAGCATGTTCTCCTTGCAGTACGCCTCGACGAGCGCGACGCGTTCCGCGGCGCGCCCGGTCAGCCGCAGGTAGTCGAGCGTGATCTCGTCGACGGGGAAGAAGCCGCACGTCGCGCCGTACTCGGGGCTCATGTTCCCGAGCGTGGCGCGGTCGGCGAGCGCGAGCGAGGGGACACCGGGGCCGAAGTACTCGACGAACTTCCCGACGACGCCCGTGCGACGCAGGATCTCGGTGACGGTCAGCACGAGGTCGGTCGCCGTCGCACCCTCGCGCAGCGCGCCGGTCAGCCGGAAGCCGACGACCTGCGGAACGAGCATCGCGACCGCCTCGCCGAGCATCGCCGCCTCCGCCTCGATGCCGCCGACGCCCCAGCCGAGGACGCCGAGGCCGTTCACCATCGTCGTGTGCGAGTCGGTCCCGACAACGGTGTCGGGGAACGCGACCCCGTCGCGCGTCTCGACGACGCGCGCGAGGTACTCGAGGTTCACCTGGTGGCAGATGCCGGTGTTCGGCGGGACGACCTCGAGCGTGTCGAAGGCCCGCTGGCCCCAGCGCAGGAACGCGTAGCGCTCGCGGTTTCGCTCGAACTCGAGCTCGACGTTGTGCTCGATCGCGAGGCGCGTCGCGAACTCGTCCACCTGCACCGAGTGGTCGATGACCAGCTCGGCGGGGATGAGCGGGTTGATCCTGGCGGCGTCGCCGCCCTGTTCGCGCATCGCGTCGCGCATGGCGGCGAGGTCGACGATGGCCGGGACGCCGGTGAAGTCCTGGAGGAGCACGCGCGCCGGCATGAACGAGATCTCGCGCGACGGTGGGGAGGCTGCGTCCCAGCCTGCGACCGCGTCCGGGTCGCCGCCGGTGCGGAGGACGTTCTCGAGCAGGATCCGCAGCGTGTACGGGAGGCGGGCGGCCCGCTCGTCGAGGCGGTGGATCGAGTACGTCGCGTCGCCAACTCGAAGCTCCGACGGTTCCGCCATGTCTCCGATCTTAGAGGGAAGGGGCCGGGCGCCAGGTGGACGCGTACTCTGTGGACATGCGGTTTTTGGCCCTGGTCGCATTAGCCATGTCCGCGCAGCCGAGTCTCGCCAAGCTCGCGCTCCTGCCGAGCCAGGTCGGCCCGGGCTACGTCCTCCAGCAGCGCACGGACGGGCAGGGCCTTGCGCAGCGGACGCTCGACCTGTGCGGGACGAAGAACTACCCGAGCGAGGCGCTGCGCGTCGGCCGGCTGCAGGTCGACTATCTCCGGCAGAACGCCCAGCTCGCCCTGTCGAACGAGGTCGTCGCGTACAAGGGGAGCGGCGCGGCGGACGCGCTGCGCGAGGCGGCGCAGCATGCCGCGACGTGCCCGAAGACGGCGTTCGCCTTCGAAGGCGCGCCGCCGTTGCGGTACCAGATGACCCGCATCCACGACGCGAAGCTCCTCAAGGGCTACGTCGCCGTCCGCGTCCACCGCACCGGGACGGTGAACGGGAAGCGGGTGAACGACTTCTTCTTCGTCGTCTACCAGCGGATCGGCAACGTTCTCTCCGGCGTCTACAGCTACCCGTTGACGACCGGCATCACGCCGGCGGAGCAGGAGGCCTTCTGCCTCCACGCCGCGGAGCAGAGCGCCGGTGACCTCCGCGCCGGCGTGAAGCCCCCCGCCGGCGGCGTTCCGGCTTAACGGAGGCTTAATCGCCCGCAACGGGCGTTGAACGGATCCGTTGGTAGACCTGGAGCGTGAGCGAACGCGTGCGCACGCTCGGCACACTCGTCGCGACCGGCGCGGCGGGCGCGGCCATCGCGCTCGGCGGCGCCGCCGCCTTCGGTGCCTGGTCCGGCTCCACCACGACCGTCCGCGAGATTCCCGCGCTGCCCGCCGCCAGCGAGCCCGAGCCCGCCTCGTTCGCGCAGACGGCGAAGCCGCTCACCATCCACGACATCTACGACCGAGCGGCGCCCGGCGTCGTGCAGGTGACGGCGACGAGTCGCGTCACGGCGCAGGCGAATCCATTCCTCGACCCGTTCGGGTTCGGCGGGACGACGACCGAGACCCAGCGGGCGCTCGGATCCGGCTTCGTCATCGACAAGGCCGGGCACATCGTCACGAACTACCACGTCGTACAGGGCGCCAGCCGCGTCGAGGTCAGCTTCTCGAACCAGGAGCAGCTGCCCGCGCGCATCGTCGGCCGCGATCCGTCCACCGACCTCGCCGTGCTCCAGGTGCACGCGAGCTCGCGTGCGCTGACGCCGCTCACGCTCGGCGACTCCGACCTCGTCCGCGTCGGCGACTCGGTCGTCGCGATCGGGAACCCGCTCGGCGAGGACCGCTCGATCACCGCCGGCATCGTCAGCGCGCTCGAGCGGCGCATCTACGCACCGAACGGGGCGCCGATCGACCACGCGATCCAGACCGACGCAGCGCTCAACCACGGCAACTCCGGCGGCCCGCTGCTGAACGCGCGCGGGCAGGTCATCGGCGTCACGTCGCAGATCCAGACCGACGGAAGCTCGGGGAACATCGGCATCGGCTTCGCGATCCCGATCAACACCGTCAGCACCGTCGTCGCGCAGCTCATCGCGCACGGCTTCGTCGAGCACCCGTTCGTCGGCGTCCAGGCGCGGGCGATCACGCCGGGCGTGGCGAGGCTGTTCCGGCTGCCCGTGCAGCACGGCCTCCTCGTCAGCAGCGTGTGCGCCAAGACCGGCGCGGCCACCGCGGGCCTCCGCGGCGCGAAGCAGCAGGTGATCGTGGCCGGCGACACGTGGCCGCTCGGAGGCGACATCATCGTCAAGGCCGACGGCGTGCCGGTCGGCTCCGTCGACATGCTGCGGCAGATCGTCGCGCAGAAGAAGCCGGGCGAGTCGATCGCGCTCGAGATCGTCCGCGACGACAAGACCAAGACCTTGAACGTGAAGCTCGGACGGCAACCGCTATCGACGCGATGTTGACCGTCCTCCGAAACGGCCCCGCACCCCTGGGGGCCGGCTCCCGCACCGGTCGCAGGTCAGCGCGACCGGCGGGAGCGTGAGACGGGGGCCCCGACCGCCTGCCCGGGGCCCCCGACTCTTTTACGGGCGAAAGTGCTGGCGCACTTTCGCCTGGGGAAAACGAGGTACCCGCTTCGCGGGAGCGGACGGCGGCTGAGCCGCCGTCCTCCTATGCGTGTCGGCGAAGGTCTGCTTCGGGGCTTGCTTCCGACGAGATGAGCCCGGCGCTACCCTTGCCCGCGTGGGACGGGAGGAGTTCCGGTTCGGCCACGTTCGCGAGGCTGAGGATATCGAGCAGCTCGATGAGGATGAGCAGCTCTGGTCCGGCGAGGACGAAGGCGATCACGCCGGCTGGTACTGCGTGCGCACGGACCCGTTCCCGTGTCCGGCGCCCGGCTGCACGTACGTCGCCGGGTTCATGACCGCGGCCCACCTCGTGCTGGTCTGGCAGGAGCGGGACGACCCGAACCTCCTGCGCCACGCCGGCCGCGCGAAGGAGGTCGGGCGCAACCCGCACGTCATCACGTACGAGCCCGACTTCGGCCCCAGCGCCTCGTACTACGCGTGGGAGGCGGCGGGGCGCCCGGTGCACGGCATCCGCGGCAAGTAGGCTGACCGCGTGGCGGCGCGCACCGAGACGCTGCAGGTCAGCGGGATCCGCTGCGAGCGGTGCGTCGCGCGGCTCGCGGGGGCATTGACGGGACACGAGGGCCTCGAGGCCGCGAACGCGACGCTCATGGGCGAGGTCACCCTCACCTGGGACGACGAGCGAACCACGCGCGAAGCGCTGCTCGCAGCCATGGAGAAAGCCGGCTTCCGCGAGCTCTCCGCGGCCGTCTGAGCGGGAATCGCGCGGGCCTTCCGGGCGTTCTAATCGTCGTAATGCCTGTTGCTACTGTGCCCGCCATGGCCGAGGCGTCCGACGCTACGCGGATAGCTGCGGATGCACGCGACCGGGTGCGCTTCGAGGAAGAGGCGCTCGCGCTGTCGGATCAGGTGTACCGCGTCGCGCGACACATCGCGAACTCGCGCGAGGACGCCGACGAGCTCGTGCAGGAGACGTATGCGCGCGCGTTCAGGAGCTGGCGCTCGTACCAGCCCGGGACGAACCTCCGCGCGTGGATGCTGCGCATCCTCACCAACCTCAACATCGACCGCGGCCGTCGCGCGCAGCGCACGCCGCCGATGCAGGGGCTCGAGGCGAACGACTACTTCCTCTACGACAAGCTCGCGGAGTCGGACAACGGCTTGTCGGACGAGGACCGCGTCGTGGAGCGGCTCTCGCAGGACGACATCGTCTCCGCGCTCTCCGCGGTGCCGCACGACTTTCGTGACGTGATCGTGCTGGTCGACATCGGCGACTTCAGCTATCAGGACGCGGCGCACATCCTCGACATCCCGATCGGGACCGTGATGTCGCGGCTGCACCGGGGACGCCGCATCCTCAAGCGGGAGCTCGCCGAATCCGTGTTGGAGGAGGGTTCATGATGGGCCACCCCGACGATCCCTGCGCGCACTGCGAAGAGATGATGCAGCCGTACCTCGACCACATCCTCAGCGAAGAGGAGATGCGCGAGGCGGAAGGGCATCTCGACGAGTGCGAATGGTGCCGGCGGCGTTACCGGTTCGAGGAGAGCCTGCGCGTGTACGTGCGCCAGATCGTGACCGAGCCGATGCCGGCTGCGCTCAAGCAGAAGCTCGCGGCGCTGCGCATCCCGCTCGACTGAGCTAGAGCTGCTGCTTCGCGTTGCGCGGGTGCGGGGTGCGGCCGCGCGATCTCGCCTTCGACGGTGGCGAGCACCTGGCCTCTGAACTCTCCCAGCGTGGACCAGCGCAGCCGGATCGGGTAGGGCGCCCAGCTCACCGCCTCGATCGTCCACTCGCGCGACCGCGGCGCGAACGCACGGCGGAGGCGATGGAAGCGTCCGGGCGAGGTCTCGGCCCGGGGGCGGTACGCGTAGATCTCCCACTCCCGCCCGTCCGGGCCCGTCGTGCGCGCCGCGGGCCTAAGGCTGCTCATCGACGTCGCCGGGAGCGACGAGGTCGCTGCAGTCGACGAGCCGGGCCGGAAGCGACCGCGCGCCGCCGTCCGGGACCGTCGCCCACGCGCCGCGCGCGATCAGCACCGGATGAAGCCGGACGCCGTCGTAGGTCGCGGCGACGACGTCGCCTCCCTCGTCGCGCCACGACGCGGCGACGCGGGCGACCGCCCGCGGGTCGAGCTCCGGGCCGTCGGCGAGCACGACGATCGCGGCGTCCGCGTCAGGGGGGAGAGCGGCGAGCCCGCAGCGGAGCGACGCGCCCGGCCCGCGCTCCCACTCGGCGCAGTGCACGGTGCGGACGTCGGCGTCGACGTCGTGCGCGCCGGTGACGACGACGACGCCGGCGAGCGCGGAGCTGCGCGCCAGCGCGGAGAGGATGCGGGGCAGGAACACCCGTTGCTTCGGCGGCGCCGACCCGTACCGCGACGACGCGCCGGCCGCGAGGACGACCGCGTGGATCACGAGCGCATCATCCCTGCGCGCAGAACAAGCCCGTCGCCAACACTCGTAAGAGCTCGCGGGCTTTGCCCGCGAGCGCTCCCGCGAAGCGGCAACCTCAATCGCCGAAAGTGCGCAGCACTTTCGGCGACTACGAGCAACCAGCGAGTGAAGACCAGCGCTGCTCGACGTCGAGCACGTAGCGCATGCCGGCCGGGCCGAGGACGTCGCCCGCCCGGTCGATCGCCGTCGGACCGACGTTGTAGGCGGCGAGCGCCAGGTCGGTGCGGGCGTACCGGTCGAGAAGCAGCCGGAGGTAGCGCGCGCCGGCGAGCACGTTCAGCGCCGGCTTGTCGACGTTGAGGTTGAGGGACGCCCCGGTCGACGGCATCACCTGCAGCAGCCCGCGCGCGTCCTGCGCCGAGCGCGCGTCCGGCTGGAAGCGGGACTCGACCTGCGCGACGGCGACGAGCATCGAGAGCTGGAAGCCCGTGTCGTTCGCCGCGCGCACGAACGCCGGGCGGAGACTCGCCGGGATCGGGCAGCGATGCGACGAGGACAGCCCCTTGGCCGGCAGCGCGGGCAGCAGGGGCAGGGCCGACTCGTTCGTCCGCGCGCTGCGCGCGCCGGCGGCCACCGCGATCGTGCAAGCGATGCCGGCGACAGCGAGGAGGATGAGGAGCCGCGTCCGCATTACGGACTGCGGACATTATCTCAGGTCAGGCGACCTGTGCGAGCGCGCGGCGGACGAGGGCGCGGGCGACGTCCACTTTCCACGCCGTCCGGGGTAGGGGCGTCGCCGAATCGACGCCTTCGGACGGGAGGAGCCAGGGGATCGGCGCGACGCCGGCGAGCGCGACACGCGTGCCGCCCCCCGAGCGCGCGGCCGCGACGCCGACCTGCGGGAACGACCAGCGCTTCCGGTCCATCGCCTTGAGGTAGACGCTCGCCTCGACCGGCGGGACGGCGACCTCGAGGATGAGCTCGCCCGGCTCGAGCGTCGTCGTGCTCCGGTCCGCCTCATCCGGCAGCCGGTAGAGCTCGCTGAGGTCGAGCTCGCGGCGATTCGTGTGCAGCCGCGCGCCGAGCGCGAGCAGCGCGGCGGCGACGTCGGAGGGATGCGCCGACGCGCAGAAGTCGTTGGCGAAGATCGCGTGCTCGCGGTGCTCGCCCTCGCGGGCGTGGCAGCGGTCGCCGCCGTGGAGCCGGCACGGGTACTTCAGCCGCCAGTACCAGCACCGCGTCGACTGGAGCAGGTTGCCGCCGAGCGAGCTCATGTTGCGGAGCTGCGGAGACGCCGCCAGCCGGCAGGCTTCGCGGAGCGCTCCCGGGACGTGCGGGTCCGCCTCGAGCTCGGCGAGCGTCGTCCCGGCTCCGATGCGGCCGCCTTCGACGCCGCGCGGGACGATCGCGCGGATGTCGACGAGCCTGTCCGCCCGGAGGATCCCGTCCCGCAGGAGCGGCACGACCTCCGTTCCGCCGTGGACGAAGAGCCCGCCGTCGAGCTCCGCGAGGCTAGACGGCTGCAGGAGCTCCACGCCGCTCCTTCGCTTCCCGCAGCGCGCGCAGCATCTCCTCGCGCGAGATCGGCAGCTCGTGCACGTCGGCGCCGGTCGCATCCCGGATCGCGTTCGCGATCGCGGCGGCGATGGGCACGATCGGCGGCTCGCCGAGGCCCTTCGACCCGAGACTCGTGAGATGCCGGTCCGGCTCGTCGACGAACTCGCACACGATCTCCGGCACGTCGGCGATCGTCGGCATCCGGTATGCGTCGAGACTCTGGGTGAGCACGCGGCCCGTCTCCGGATCGAGGAGGCGCACCTCGGACAGCGTGTGCCCAATCCCCTGGATCACGCCGCCCTCGACCTGGCTCCCGGCGCCGAGCGGGTTGACGATGCGGCCGACGTCGTGGATCGCGGCGACGCGCTCGACGCGCACCTCGCCGGTTTCGACGTCGACGGCGACCTCGGCGACGTGCACCCCGAACGTGTGCACGCTCATCCCGGTCGGGTTCGGGCCGCGCGCGCCCTTGCCGAGGATCTGCGCGTTCCCGAGCAGGCCGAGGAGCTCGTCGAGCTCGACCGACAGGTTGCCGTCGGAGGAGACGATCCGGCCGTCCCGGATGTCGAGGACACGCTCCTCGAGCTCGTAGCGCTGCGCGGCGATCTCGAGGATCTGCCGCTTCGCGTCCGCTGCGGCTGCGCGTACAGCCGGCCCGACCGACGGCGTCGTCGACGAGCCCGCCGAGAGCGTCGCGTACGGGCCGCGCGCAGAATCGCCGAGGGACACCTCGACGCGGTCGAGCGAGACGCCGAGCTCCTCGGCTGCGATCTGCGCCATCGCCGTGCGCGTGCCCGTGCCGATGTCCTGCATCGCCGTGACGACCATGATGCGGCCGTCCGAGCCGACGCGCGTCCACGCGTACGACGGCGGGCCGCCGCCGCCGTACCAGATCTGGCTCGCCATGCCGACGCCGCGCTTCCACGTCGGCGTCGAGCGGGCGCGGACGTCGTGCCTGCGGTCCCAGTGCTTCTGCGCGAGCTCGTAGCAGTCGCTCAGGTTCTTCGACGAGAACGGCGTCCCGTCGTTGGAGCCGGCGTAATTCCGGCGGCGCAACTCGAGCGGATCGACGTCCAGCTTGGCCGCCAGCTCGTCGATGAGGCACTCGAGGCCGAACGTCCCCTCGACGAACCCCGGCGCGCGGAACGGCTTCATCGGCGGCGTGTTGAGCTTCGTCGTGACCTTGACGGTGCGCACGTTGTCGCACGCATACAGCATCCGCATCGGGCCGTCGGTGCCCGCCGACCAGCCGCCCCAGCCGAGCGCGTTCACGAACTCGCCGCCGAGCGCGACGATCGTGCCGTCGCTGCGCGCGGCGGCGGTGAGCTTCTGGATGGTGCCGTTGCGGTTGCCGGCTGCGACGTTCTCCTCCGTGCGCGTGAGCGCGCAGCGGACCGGGCGCCCCGCTCGCCGCGCGAGCTCGGCGGCGGCGAATGTGTACTCGCCGGCCGAGTTCTTCGAGCCGAAGCCGCCGCCCATGTACTCGCAGACGACGCGCACCTTGTCGGCCGGGATCCCGAGCCCGCGCGCGACCTCGTCGCGGACGCCCCAGATGTACTGCGTCGAGATGTAGACGTCGAGGCGGTCGCCGACCCATTCGCAGACGGCCTGGTGCGTCTCCATCGAGTTGTGCAGGACGACCTGCGTGCGGTACGTGCTCTCGACGACGACGTCGGCCTCTGCCAGCGCGCGCTCGAAGTCGCCTCGCTCGTACCGCTCCGGGTCGGAGGCGAGGAGCCCGCGCGCGACCGCGTCCTCCGGATCGAGCACGGCCTCGAGCTGCTCCCACTCGATCGCGACCGCCTGGAGCGCGGCGTGCGCCTGGCCGAACGTCTCGGCCGCGATCGCGGCGACCGGGGCGCCCGCGTAGCCGGCCTCGCTCTCGAGACCGGGGGCGTCGCCGGGGCCGACGGCCGCGTGCACGCCCGGCAGCCCGAGCGCCTGGGTGAAGTCGATCTGCTTCACGCGCGCGTGCGCGTACGGCGAGCGCAGTACGGCGGCCTGGAGCATCCCCGGCAGCCGGATGTCGGCTGTGAAGCGCGCCTCGCCGCGGACGCGCTCGAGTGCGGTCTTCCGCACGGCCGGGCGGCCGACGACGTCGCGCGGGCCCGCGGGCCACTGCTCCAGCGGGTCCTCCTCGACGACGAGCCAGACCTCCTCGAACCGGCCCTCGACCTCCTTCTCGGTGCGGATCAGTCGCGCCACGTGCGAATCGCCTCCTCGATCTTTGGATACGTGCCGCAGCGGCAGATGTTCCCGGCCATCGAATGCCTGATCTCCTCCGGCGTCGGCTCGGGGTTGGCGGCGACGAGCGCCGCGGCGGCGACGACCTGGCCCGGCGTGCAGAAGCCACACTGCACGGCGTCGGCGCGGACGAAGGCGGCGACGAGCGGATGGTCGCGCAGCCCCTCGATCGTCGTCACGTCGCCCCTGACCGCGTGCGCGAGCGTGATGCACGACAGCACCGGGACGCCGTCGACCTGCACGGTGCACGCGCCGCAGTGCCCTTCGTTGCACGCGATCTTCGTTCCCGTCAGGCCGAGCCGTTCGCGCAGGACGTGCGCGAGGCTCGTCCCGATCGGCGCTTCGAGCCGCTGCTCGCGGCCGTTCACGGTGAGGCGGAGCTCAGGCACCGGTCGTCATCGCGATCACGTCGGCGAGATGGATGAGCCGCGAGGTCGTGCGCGCGACGATGCGCGTCTCGGCCTCGTCCTCGGCGTCGGGAAGCGTGCGCCAGAGGTCGCGCGCTGCGATGAGCACCTCGCGGATCTGCTCGAGCTCCATCGCGGCGTGGCCGTTGCGCTCGTACGTCGCGTTGAGGGCGAGCCCGAGTGCGCCGAACGAGTCCTGCTGGCGGACGAAGAGCAGCGAGAACGCCATTGTCAGGTACTGGTGGATGCGCGCGAGCGGCATCGGCTGCTCGAGCGCCTCGGCGCCCTGCGGGCTCGACGGCTCGAGCGGCGGCTCCCCGTTTGCGATCCGTCTCGCGTTACCGGCGAGCATCGCGACGATCTGCTCCTCGCCGAGGCCGGACACGCGCGCGCTGCGCAGCGACAGGAGGAGCGAGTTCGGCTGCCCGCCGTACGGGTAGTCGGAGGCGTAGACGATCTGCTCCGGCGGCACGAGTCGCAGCAGCCCGAGCAGGTCGACCGCGCTCCACACGGACGTGTCGAAGAACACGCCGGCGGTGCCGGAGAAGTTGCCGGCGAGGCCGGAAAGGTCGGCGATGCCGGCGTGCGCGATGATCAGCTGCGCGCCGGGGTGCGCGTCGACCAGGCGATGCAGGTGGTCGGCGATCGGAGGCAACCCGCGGCCGCCGTGGATGAGGATCGGCACGCGCCGCTCGGCGGCGAGCGCGAACACCGGGGCGAGGCGCTCGTCGTCGAGCAGGAACTTCTGCGCGCGCGGGTGCAGCTTGATGCCTCGCGCGCCGCGGTCGAGGCAGCGCTCGGCCTCGGCGATCGGCTCCTCGCCCAGGTCGAGCCGGACGAAGGGGATCATCCGCCCCTCCGAGCGCTCCGCGAACGCGAGCGTCCGATCGTTGCCGGCGCGGAAGCCCGGATGCCGGTCGGGCTCGTCGAGGCAGAACATGAAGCACCCCGAGATCCGCCAGCGGTCGAGGATCGCCTCGAGCTCCTCGTACCGGCCGGCCATGCCGTCGATGTCGTTGCCGAGGTGCGTGTGCGCGTCGAAGATCTCGGCGCCGGCGGGAAGCTCGGCGTCCAGCTGCTCCTCGAAGGCGACGAAGAGCTCGCGTGCGCGCTCCAGCGGCTCCACGACGTTGACTCTACCCGCGTTGCCTAGCCGAATGTCGCGGCGCGAAGGCGCTCGACGAAGACCCGCTCGGGCACCGCGCCGTCCCACTGCGGCACGCCGTTGACGACGATCCGGGGCACCGCCCAGACCTCCATCTCCTCGGCGAGCTTCGGGAACTCGCTCGCCTCGACCGCGGCCGCGGTGATCCGCGGCGAGGCGAGCGCGCATCGGTACGCCAGCAGCACGGCCGGCGGGCAATGCGGTCAGGTCGGGGTGACGAAGACGTCGATCGCGAGGTCGCGGTCGAGGCCGGCAAGCGCCTCCAGCGACTCGGCGCGGAGCGACGGCTCGCGCCGGCCGGCCTCGAGCACCGCGCCGACGAGCGACCCGAGCTCGTAGCCCCACGGCAGGCCGTCGTAGCGGACGCCGACCTCCTCGCCCTCGGGGCGGACGAGCACGGCCGGGAAGCGCTCCACCGCTGCCGGCTCCTGCTCGACGCGGGACGAGAGCGAGGCCGACAACGTGCAGAGCTCCTCGACGACGCGGACGGTCTCGGCGCCGAAGTCGATGTCACGCGCACCGTGCAGCGGCATCTCCTCCGGTCCGAGCGCGACGACGAGCTCGACCGGCCGCTCGAGCGCGTCGAGCAGCTCGCGTACCTTCGCCTCCTCCTCCGGCCGGAAGATCGCCATCGCCCTGTTCGTTCTACCGCACGTGGAACGACGTCTGCTCGGCACGAGCGACCTCGAGATCACCCCCGTCGGCGTCGGCACCGCTCCGATCGGGTCGCTCCCGGGCGTCTGGTGGGTGAACTGGGGAACCCAGGACGAGCGCGACGCCGCAGATCCGATCCGCCGGCCGCGACGACGTCCTCGTCTTCACTGAGGCGTCGCTTGCGATGCCGACCAGAAGAGGCCGTGCCGGCTTTGCCGGCGCGGCCGCTCAAAGCGGGACATTGCGCCGCGACGACGGCGACGACTACATGGATCTGCGACCGGAGACGATCCGTGCGGACCTCGAGGCCAGCCTGCGCCGCCTCGGTCGCGACCGCGTGGACCTCCTGCAGCCGCACGACCGCGATCCGCGCGTGCCGGTGGAGGAGACGTGGGGCGCCGTGCTCGAGCTCGTCGCCGATGGGAAGGTCCGGCACGGCGGGCTCTCGAACCACCGCCCGGACGAGATCGAGCGCGCGCTCGCCGTCGGTCCGGTCGCCTCGCTCCAGCACCAGTACAGCGCGCTCGCGCGCGACGTCGAGCAGGACGTCCTGCCGCTCGCGCTCGAGCGCGGCATCGGCGTCATCGTGTGGGCACCGCTCGCGAGCGGCTTCCTCACCGACGGCTTCGACACCGACGCGCTCGAGGCGGACGACTTCCGCCGCGCGCACCGCTTCGCGTCGCTCGATCTGACGGCCGTTCGGAACGAGCTGAGGAGCATCGTCGGCGTGCGCGACGAACGCGAAGGCAGGGAGCTCGC
>Ga0209415_10004918_pt1 | contig 24295 bp, 26 predicted proteins | sample PeaSoiSIISIP2007_FD_187696 | JGI IMG/M metagenome (GOLD analysis project Ga0209415, IMG submission 187696) | Peat soil microbial communities from Weissenstadt, Germany - SII-SIP-2007 (SPAdes) (version 2) | ecosystem: Environmental > Terrestrial > Soil > Wetlands > Peat | place: Germany... | reverse complement strand
ATGCCCAGCTCCTCCATGACCGGCCCGAGGTACGTCAGGAACTCATCGAACGCCTCCTGGCTCTCCCAGACATCGAAAACCTGAAGCTGGCCATCTTCACCAAAGCAAGAGTGGAGTTTCATGGCGCTTTCAGGTGCCCCGGCCTCACGGAGACGGTCGCGTCCCTTGGTGTGTTGCTCAAGAGTCATGTTCTTGGTGACGATGTAGATGGCAATCATGGGAGGAAGTCAACTCCTTGTTGGGCGGATATGCACACCATTCGTCGGTGGGCATTCGGCTGGATCACTGTATTCCCAGGACGCTAACCCGCCTCCGGGAGGAGCACCTGAGGGGGACTTCCCTGCAGAACCTCATCGGGGATGTGCCGATATCGAAAGGGTCCACTGCCCGATTCCGCTTTCGGTGCTTGCGATCGCCGGCACCGACATCCAGCGTAGATCCCAAGAGCCCGATTTCCGGCCGCTCTTGTCCTCGGGCGGACAAGCTTGTCGGCCGACGTGGCCGCGGCGGATCTCGCTTCGAAGCCATACGCAAGAGGCGGACGGCGGAGTGGAAGCGTTCCCCGCAGCGGTCCGACGTGACCCGGATCGAGTGCTGTCGGGGGAAGCGCACAACGCTGGCTCGGGCGGTGACCGTCACCGTTTTGGCTGCAGTGACCGAGCGAACGACGTGCCCCGGTCGATCCAGGCGTTGAGTTGGGCCGCCGTCCGAAGGTCCTCCACGTCCACCCGGAGCCACCCGGGCATCTTCCGACCGCGCATCGCGACCATCTGGGCCGATGTCTTGGCGAGCAGCGACTCGGACTGCGCCGGGTCGACCCGAACCATGAGACCACCCTGGCTGCTGGCTGCGACCGCCATGTTGCCGCCGACCAGGAAAGCGAGGCCGCCGAACATCTTCTGCTCGGTCACCCCGGGTTCGCCCGCGATCAGGAGCCGGATACGATCGGCGAGCTCCACGTCGTAGGCCACGAGATGATCTTCGCCGCTCCGATCAACAGCTGTCACGCCGGCCGTGGGAGCTCGCGGTGAGCGACGTGCCGCGGCCGTCGATGCGTGGGATCAGCGCACCCAGTCCGGCGGGTGCGTCCTACGTGCATCCCGACAAGGCTCGCCTGGCCGCGTTCCAGCGCGTCTACGACAACTGGCGGGTCGTCGACGACATCTACCCCGACCTGGCTGGGCGCTTCGAGCGGGCCGGCACCGGCCGTTTCCTCGAGCTGGGCGGTGGACGCGGACCGATCGCGGCCATCCTGGCGGAGCACGGCGTCGCGACCTGTGTCGTCGACACCGACGCCCAGATGCTGGCCGAGGCGCACCGACCCGCCGTGCGAGCCGACATCTCGACGCTGCCGCTGGCGGACGCGGCCGCCGACGGCGCCGCCGCGGTCAACTGCCTCTACTTCGTGTCCGACCCCCGGGTCGCCCTCCGGGAGGCTCGGCGGGTGCTGCGAGCGGGCGGCTTGTTCGTGGCGTCGGCACCGGCCCGCTGGAACGACCCCGAGCTGGAAGGCATCGACCCACAGTGGGGCATGCCGTCGCCGTTCGACGCCGAGGACGCCCCCGCGCTGGTCGGTGAGGTCTTCGGCGAGGTCGAGGTCGAATCCTGGGAGGTCGTGGCGTACGTCCTGCCCGACCGCTCCGCGATCGCCGACTATCTCCACGCGGTCAACGTCCCCGACTGGGAATCGAAGACCGAGGACATCACGCCGCCCCTGCGCATCACCAAGCTCGGCGCCCACGTCTGGGCCCGCCGCTGAGGTGGGCCGTTCCGCCAGGCGGGCGGTGACTAGGAGGGATTGGCGAAACTCGGAAGTCCATGTCGGGGCTTCCGTTCGATCGCTCGGGCCAGTCTCAGACCCCAAATTCCGGCCATACCTACCCCACAGAACACGAGTGTCAACAATCGGCTACCAGACGATTCGCATGCGGTTGTACGAATCGAGCATCGCACGTTCGGGCCAGGAGAGTTCCACGAACTGAATCCCTACTTGAATCCCCCCGTCCGATCCCGGACTGACGTTGCGGATCACCCCTACAAATCGGTTCCTATTTGAGATGCCAGTTGGCATTGGGATTTCGACGGCGATTTCGCGCCCGATGATTTCGTTTCCGATCGGCTCGACAATTTCAATTCTCGCACCGAGGACCGAGATGTCGAGAACGTGGCACTCACCCCAGGCAGGTTCCGGATCGTCCTCGAAGATGTACTTCCCGAGCCAGTCAGCCCCCTCACGCGGGACTCGTCGGCGCCGTTCCGGCATGACGGACCCCCTTTCGTGGCGCATATGCGCGGCGAGGAGTTGTCCGCGATTCTTTCGCGGTTCACCCCGCCGCCCGTGGACCGAGGGGGTTGGCCGTCCTCTGGGGCGTTCGGGTCGGCGCAAGTCCTGGTCCTCATGTTTATCCACAGGCTGTGATCTTCTGGACTTTGGGGGTCTGAACCTCCGCCATCGGGCAATATCCGATGAGCCGCCCTTAGTCGAGTTCGGTGAGTTGACCGATACGATGGTCGCAATTGGGGTTGCGTCGTCTGGGGGATTCCGATGGCCCAGTTCAACAGAGATTCTCCCAGCCTCTGTCCCCGGTGCGAGAGGGAAGCCTCCTTTGAGTACCACCTCAATCCGGTGGGAGGGCTCAGCCGTTGTAGGTCGATCCCAGGGTCAAGGCCGGGTAAGCCTCACATGCATCGCAAATGCAACGCCTGCGGTTACCAGTGGGCCGAAGTTCCAGGGCCCCTCGCGGGGTCCTGAGTTTCGCCAATCGTTTCGCCAAGCCCTCCTAGTGCGCCCGGCGGAGCGCGAGACCCCCGAGGTAGGCGGCCTGCCCGGCGTGCTGCAGGTTGTCCGAGAGGATGCTGACCAATCGCACGCCGAGCGTGACCGGCGGGTCGAAGGACCGGTCGACGACGCGGTCCAGCGACTCGGCGTCGAGCCCCTGGAGGAACTCCACCGTCTTTTGGTGGACGGCGTCGTGGTAGCCGCGGAGCAGTGCCGCGTCGGCCACGACCAGGGCCGCCTCGGCGGGTGTCTGCCCGTAGCCGTGCGCCGACGGCTCGAACGGCAGGCCGAACCGGTCACACCAGCCGGCCTCGGTCCACACTTGAGCGCTGCCGGCCGCGCCGGCGATGTGGTCGTCCTGGACGCGCGCGATGTGCCACAACAGCCAGGCGATGGAGTTCGACTCTTCGTCCGGCCGGAACCCGAGGTCGTCGAGGTCGAGATCGGCGGCCACTGCGTGGACCACGTCCCGAACTCGGTCAAATGCGTCTGTCAATACCCCTGCGACGTCCATTGCACCGTTTCGTTTCGTTCATGGGGTTGTTGAGAAGGAGTGCCTGTCCCCGGGGGAAGCCTAAATCATCGGGGGGCGGGCGAGGCCGGGACGAACAGGGCGGTGATCCGGGCGATGGTGCGGTCGGTGGAGAACACGGCGACGCCCGCCGCCAGGCGCCGGCCGACGCGGGTGGCTTCGACCACCCCCTGCACGCGCTCGCCGAGGCGGGCGCTGCCGAGGAGGTCGCAGGAGAGGTTGACCGTCACCAACGGCGCCGGGGGATCCATCAGGTCGGACAGCAGGTGCCCGATCGCCACGTCGGCCACCGAAGCGATGACGCCGGTGTGCAAGAACCCCCGCGCGTTCACCTTCGGAGGATCGACGTCGAAGGCCACCCGCGCCGGATCTGCCGGATCCCGCTCGAATCCGCCGATGGCGTCGAGGAGCGGGCTCGGATACGGCCAGCGGACGTACTCGCCGGTCATCGCCGCGCCGGGCGCGCCAGGACGGCCAGGGGCGGCGGCGGCCGCAACCCGGAGAGCAGGGCGCTGACGGCGAGTTCCCAGCGCCGGTCCACCGACTCGGCCGAGGTCCCGAGCCAGCCGGCCCGCTCTTGTGACGCCAGGCCCTGCACCAACGCCACCAGCGCGTGCGCGGCGTCCGTCGGCTCGGCGGCGAGCAGCCCTCTCTCCACGCAGCGGGCAACGCGACCGACGACGAACTCGCGAACCGAGGCCCCCGCGCTGCGCTCCTCGCGGCCTGGGTCGAAGTCGGCAAAGGGCCGGGAGAACATCACGTCGGCGAGCACCGGGTTCTGGCGGACGAACCCCCGGAAGACCTCGACGACGGCCAAGAGGTCGTCCATGGGGTCGTCGGTGTTCTGCAGCTCGCCGAACCGCCGGTGCAACATTCGGAACCCCTCGAAGAACACCTCTCGCACCAGGCCGCTCTTGTCACCGAAGAGCTCGTAGACGGCCGGCGGGGAGGTTTCGGCCTCCCGGGCCAGGCGGCGCGTGGTCAGTCCGGCCACGCCGTTGTCGGCCAGCATGGTCACCGCCGCCTGCAGGAGGCGGTCCCGCAGCTCGGGGGTCCGCTGCTTGGCCCGCGGCACCGCGCTAGCCGCCGGCCGGGGACGTGGCGTGGGGCCGGCCGGAGTCGAGCGACCTCACTCGGGCCCCGCGGCCGGTGTGAACGAGGCGGCGTCCACCTCGATCGCCGCGCGGATCGCGGCCAGCGACCCGCGCCTCACGCGTTGCTTGGTCGCCTCGTGGGCTTCGAGACTGAGCGCGGCCAAGCTGGTCGCGACGTCATGTGCGGTCTGGCTCAGCTCGTCTGGCTCGACGATCCGGTCGAGGAACCCGGCGGCGACGGCGTCGGCGGGGGAGTAGACCTCGGCCAGGGTGACGGCGCGGACGAGGTGGGCCGGAGCCAGTCGCTGCCGGCAGATCTCGATTGCGGTCTCGGGCATCGTCATGTTGATGGCGACCTCGTTGGCGGTGATCTTGTAGGGCCCCGCGGCGCCGATTCGGTAGTCGCCCGAGAGGAGCAGGAACACGCCCATGGCGATGGCGTGGCCCGGGCAGGCGATGACGACGGGCCTGGGAAAGGAGAGGAGCCGCTCCGCCACCTCGAATCCGCCGATGAGCATGCGCACCGCCTCGGGACCGCCGGCTTGGAAGACCGAGAGGTCGAACCCGGCCGAGAAGATCCCGGGCCGTCCGGAGAGCACGATGACGGCTTGGTCGGCCATGGCCCGATCGAGTGCGGCGTTGAGCTCGGCCTGCATCTCGTTGGACAGCACGTTGACCTTGCCGTCGTCCATCGTGATCGTGGCAATGCCGTCCTCCAACCGATAGGTCGTGCGCTCGCCCATTGGGTCTCCTCCCGCCGCTCGCCCAGCTTCCCGAGCCCGGCTCGGGAGCGTTTGGATCAAGGTAACGAAACAACGGTATGAAAGCAAGCCCGACCGCCCCGACCGGAGTCGCCGACCGCCGCGGAGCTGGGGCCTCGGTGTTCCTAGGCCTCGAGGGAGCGTCGGTCGTCGGCGAAGCTGGCGCGCAGTTGCGCCAAGCTGGCCGCCAGCAGGCGGCTGATGTGCATCTGGCTCACGCCGAGGCGGTCGGCGATCTCGGACTGGGTCAGTCCGTCGATGAAGCGGAGCCGGATGATGACCCGGTCCCGCTCGGGCAGGGCTTCCAGGGCTCCCGCCAAGACCGACCGGTCCTCCACGTGGGAGTAGCGGGCGTCATCGCTTCCCAGGGAGTCGGCCATCGTCTGGCTGTTCAGGTCGGGCGCGTCGAGGGACGCGCTGCGGTAGCCCCGGCCCGCCTCGATCGCTTCGAGGACCGCGTCCTCGGTCGTGCCGATGGCGGCGGCCAGCTCCGCCACGGTGGGGGGGTGGCCGAGTTCCTGGGACAGCCGATCGATGTTCTGGCCGACCTCGAGGTAGAGCTCCTGGATCCGCCGGGGGGCCCGGACCGCCCAGCCACGGTCGCGGAAGTGCCGCTTCAGCTCACCGATGACGCACTTGGCGGCGAAGGTGGAGAACTGGACCCCCCGCTCGGGGTCGAATCGGTCGATCGCCTTCACCAGGGCGAGCGAGGCGACCTGCACCAGGTCGTCGTGCGGCTCGCCGCGTCCCGCGAAGCGTCGGGCGAGCTGGTGGGCCAACCCCAAGTGGCTGGTGATGAGTTCGTCGCGCAGGCGGGCGTCCTGCTGGGTGGTGAGATCGCGAAATCGGGCGAGCCCTTCGTCGCCCCCCGGCAGGCCGGTCACGCGCTGGCGTTCGCCCGATGCTTCCGCAGCCAGACACACGGCCTTCCCTGGCGCTGCTCCCGCCCGTGTTCGTCGACCAGGGCATCGAGCAGTTGCCTCGACAGTTCGCCGTCGCCCCCCCACAGCTCCCCGCCGGCGATGCCCTCGCTCGGGTGGGAGCGCAGGCCCGGCTCGACGGTGCACTCGATGGTCACCGTCCCGGCGTCGTGGGTGTAGCGCAAATGGATGGTGCCGCCGGCCTGGACCGCCTCGAAGGAGACGACGAGCTCGTCCACCGCCAGGCGCAGGTCCTCGATCTCCTCCACGTCGAAGCCGGCCCTCGCCCCGACGGAGGCCGCCGTGAATCGCGCCAGCGCCACCAGATCGGCTCGAGCCGGGAAGGACAGTGCGATCACCTCGGGGCGTCCACCGCCCCGGTCGTCCCGGTCACTCATGTCGAGTCGTTTCATCTCCCTGGTCCGTACCCGCCAGGTCGGGGCGAGAACCGTGGAGCGGAAAGGCGGTGGCCAGTCCCGTGATCTCGAGCACCTTCAAGATCCTCGGCTCGGTCACGATCAGGTGCAGCGCGCCGCCGGCGCGCTGACACTGCTCCCGCACGGTGACGAGGACCCCGAGCGCGGTGGAGTCGAGGAAGGTGGCGTCGAGGAGGTCGAGGTAGAGCGTGCTGTGGCCCGCCGCCAGCAGGGTCTCCAGGCGCTCTCGCAACGACGGGGCAACGGCCAGGTCGATCTCGCCGTCGACGACCACGAGCGGCCCGTTGTCCTCGGACACCTGCGTCAAGGCTGCCTACCTTCCCACGGTGGGTGCGCCTGGGGTCCCGGAGAGACCATGGCCCAAAGTATCGCGTCGCTGCCTGGGCGTTTGCCTCGCCCGGAGGCTGAATGCCCGAGCACTGTTCACGCGTGTCAGGCGTCCGGCCGCCCCGGGGGGCCGCGATCGGCGCGGGCCTGCATGCGGGCCAGGTGCTCGTAGACCCGCTGGTCGGCGTCGGTCAGGCCTGGGTGAACCAACCGGCGCGGCCAGAGCCGGTCCCTCCGAACCAGGTTCACCTCCGCGGCCAGGGTGGCTGTGCACCGAGGTACACCCAGGACACGAGCCGATGGCTCGGCACCGGTCTCGTCGTCACTCGCGCCGATCCGAGCGACGACGCGGTCGGGTGGGGAAAGCTGGCCGCGATGAGCCCGCCCGCGCACATCACGGTGACGGTCGCGCTCATCGTGATCGGCGCGGGCGTCCTGCACGCCTCTTGGAACGCGATCGTCAAGGACATCGACGACCTCCTCCTCGCGTTCGGGCTGGTCGGCGTGGTCATGACCCTCGGCGGCGGGATCGGCCTCGTCGTGACGGGCCTCCCGTTTCGAAACGCCATCCCGTTCGTGCTCGGCTCCGTGGTGATACACGTGGCGTACCAGCTCGGCCTCATGCGCTCCTACCGGCTGGGCGCCTTCAACCAGACCTACCCGATCGCGCGGGGAACGTCGCCCCTCGTGGTGGCGGTCGGTGGCTACTTCCTGGCCAGCGAACACCTCGGGCCCGGGCCGTTGACCGGCGTCATCGTGCTGGCCGTAGGGCTCATGAGCCTCGCTTTCTCGTCGGGCCGGCTCAGCCGCGCCGACTTCCCGGCGGTCGCCGCCGCGGTGCTCACCGGGCTCACCATCGCCGGATACACGTTGGTCGACGGCCTGGGGGTCCGCCGCGCCCATGACCCCTTCGCCTACACGTACCTCCTCTTCTTGGTGCAGGGTCCGGTCTTCCCGGCGCTGGTCCTCGGGCGGCGCCCGCTCGCGGTCTGGCGCGATCTGTCGACCGTGGCGAGGGGCCTGTCGGCGGGACTGCTCGCGCTCGTCGCCTACGGTGCCGTCCTCTGGGCCCAGACCCGGGCACCGTTGGCTGAGGTGGCCGCCCTGCGCGAGACGAGCGTGATCTCGGCCGCCGTGATCGGCGTGCTGTGCTTCAAGGAGCGGTTCGGGTCAAGGCGGCTGGTGGCGGCGCTGCTGGTGGCGGCCGGCATCGCCCTCATCGCGTTCTGAGGCCGCCGACCCCCTCGGCCGGCGTGCCGCGAGATCGCTGCATCAGCGTTCGAACGCCAGTCCTGCGCGTTCGATCAGTTGGGGGATGGCCTCTGCCTCCCAACCGGGAGCCATCAGGTGGACACCGGCGACGGGGGGGAGTGCACGGATGCCCGCGATCACGTCGAGCGCGACGTCGAGTCCCGCGGCCTTGGCGTCGGCCCCCTCCAGGCCGGCCAACCGCGCGAAGGTGGCCGGGTTGACCTCGACGCCGGGAATGTTGTCGTGCATGTGCTCGAGCATGCGGGTGCTCCGCGGCGGCGTCACGCCGACCAGGAACGGGGCCCGCTCGGGGATGCCAGCCTCGACCACCGGGCCGAACCACTCGGCGAACCGCTCGACGTCGTAGACGATGTTGGTCTGGAAGCACCGCACGCCGGCGTCGAGCTTCTGCTCCAGCTTGCTGATCGAGTCGACGAGCGGGTTGGCGGCGCCGAGGATGGTGAAGGCGGTCGGCCGAGCCAGCCGCTCACCGGCGGCCAGGTGGCCCTCGTTCAGCTGGGCGATGAGATGCGCCAGGCCGACCGAGTCGAAGTCCGAGACGGCCGACGTCATCCCCTCGTAGGGTCCCACCTTGAGCGGGTCCCCCGAGAGCGCCATCACGGCGCGCACGCCCAGGGCCCAGGCGCCGAGCAGGTCCGCCTGGAGGGCGAGGACGTTGCGGTCCCTCGTCGTGAGCTGGAGGATCGGCTCCAAACCCTCCTCGATCATCCAGACCGCACAGGCGAGCGGCGAGAGCTTGACGGTGGCCGCCTGGTTGTCGGTCACGTTGGCCGCGTGCACGCAGCCGGCGAGGGTCCGGGCGCGGCGCCGCACGGCCTCGGCGTCGGGCTCGAGGGGTGGACCGAGCTCGGCGGTGACCACGAAGTCCCCGCCGCTCAGTGCCGCCGCGAAGGTCACGATCCCTCCTTGGGTCCTCGAGCCGTGGTGAGCGGCCAGTCATACCAGGTGACCGTCGGGCGGTCGACGCCACTCGGGCCCGTCGGGTGCACCCGGTCCTTTGCCAGGCCCCCCGACTCCAGTGGGTGACGCGGCGCAGTCGGACGGTCGTCCGACCTCTAGCAGCCGTCCAGCCAGGGCTGCTTGCCGTCGGCGTTGTAGAGGGCGACGGCGAGCGTGTCCTGGTCGGGCTTGGAGGCGAGATTGGCCTGCTCGCCGACCAGCCCGGGGAGCCCGGCCAACTGGGCCGCCTCGTTCCAGGTGCCCTGCGCGAACTGGAAGGCGCCGCGGTAGAGACCGTCGGGGGAGACGGCGCCGTAGTCCCCCCCCGACTCCACCCGGACGACGCACTGGAGGAACGGTGGCAGGGTCGGGTCGGAACCGGCCTGCTGGGCCACCGCGCTCCCGGTTGGGGACCCCGCCGAGCGCGCCGCGGCCGCGCTCGCGCCCACGCTGGCCCGTTGTGCGGCGATGGCCGCGGCCAGTTGCGCCGTGACCTGGGCCTCTTCAGCGGCCAGTTGGCCGGCGCTCTGGCGCGCCTCGTTCGTGAGGAGCGCCTCCCGGTCGACGGTGGCCTGGTCCCTCGCCTCCTGCTGGCGGAGCGTGCCCTGGGTCACGCGCAGGACGACCTCGTCGGTGTGCAGCCGAGCGATCGTGGTCGTCGTGTCGCCCACCACGATCTGCTCGTAGGCGTGCTCGGCCGGGATCGAATTGGCGTTGGTGTCGAACAACTGGGACAGCCCGTCGGCCACCCCCGCGTTCACATAGGTCGACAGCGCCTCGCGGAGCAGGTCTCGGTGGTCGAGAGTGACGCGCCGATCGTCTTGACTCACCTCTCGCTCGGTGACCGAGATGTCCGCCGCGTCCTGCGCCACCTGGCCGACGGCGACCTCGTACTGCTGGGCCAGCCCGTCGACCCGCAGCTGGGCCTGGATGAGCTCGGCGCTCAGCACGGACGCCCGGGCCTCGAGGCTCGACACCGCCGCGGCGCCGGTCGGAGCGGGCGCCGAGAACACGACGGCGCCGACGGCGCCGGCGCAGAGGGCGACACCGGCCAGCCGGCCGGGGAGCGAGCGAGCGGCGCGCCGCGGCCGCGGAAGAGTGGTTGACGTCGCCGGAGACGGCCCCTCGACACTCGGCACGATGAGGACTGTCTAGCGAGGTCGTCCTGCGCACTGCAAGGACACCGGCGCGTCGCGCGCTCCGTCGTGCCTGGTCGAACGCCGATTCCGCCGCGCCCAGCTGCCCGCCGCGGCGGCGCTCGCCCACCACGGTCCCGCCTTGCGGGGCAATAAAGAAAGGATATACTTCGTTTATTCACCAGGAGGTGCGCAGTGCCAGTCGCGTTGATCACCGGGTCATCGAGGGGCTTGGGGCGGGAGCTGGCGCTCGAGCTGGCCGGGCGGGGGTGGTCGTTGGTGCTCGACGCGCGGGGGTGCGAGGCCCTTTCTGCGACGGAGGCCGACCTGCGGGGGCGGCTCGGTCGAGGAGCCCAGTTGGTCGCAGTGGCTGGTGACGTCACCGACGGCGCGCACCGGGAGGCGCTGGTGGCGGCGGCCGAGCGCATGGGCGGGCTCGACCTTCTCGTCAACAACGCCAGCACCCTCGGCGCGACGCCGCTGCCGCCGCTCGAGCGCTATCCGCTCGAGGTGCTGCGCGAGGCCCTCGAGGTCAACCTGATCGCGCCCTTGGCGATGGCCCAAGCGGCCCTGCCGCTGCTGCGCCGGTCGCCCGATCCGCGCATCGTGAACATCTCCTCCGATGCGTCGGTCGAGGCCTACGAGGGCTGGGGCGGCTATGGCGCCTCGAAGGCCGCCCTCGACCAACTGGGCAAGGTGCTCCACGTGGAGGAGCCCGCGATCCGCGTCTGGTCGATCGACCCGGGCGATATGCAGACCCAGATGCACCAGGACGCATTCCCGGGCGAGGACATCTCGGACCGGCCGCTCCCGGCCTTCTCGGCGCGGCTGATCGCAGGGTTCCTCGAGAGCGACAGCCGCAGCGGCCGCTACCGCGTGGACGACCTGGCGCTCGCCCGATGACGACGACCGCGCTCCAGCGCCCGCGGCGGGTCAACGCCTCGCTGCGCTTCGAGCTGCCGCCGGCGCTCGAGGCCAGCTCGCCGCCCGAGGCGCGCGGGCTCACCCGCGATGCGGTCCGGATGATGGTCGCCCGCCGCCACGACAGCTCCCTCGTGCACGGCACCTTCTCGGAGTTCCCGCAATACCTCGAGGAGGGCGATCTCGTCGTCGTGAACACGTCGGGAACGCTGGCGGCGGAGCTGGCCGTCGAGGACCGTGACGGGCGGTCCCTCGTCGTGCACCTGTCGACGCAGTTGCCGGCGGACCTCTGGACGGTGGAGCTGCGCCAGGGCACCGCGCCGTACTTCGGTGCGCAGGCGGGGGACCGCTTCGCCCTCGGCGCCGGGGGCACGCTGGCTCTGCTCGCCCCCTACGCACAGCACCCCGAGGGGGTGCGGCTCTGGGTGGCCGCCCTCAGCCTCCCCGGTCCGCTCTTCGCCTACTTGTCGGCCCACGGCCGGCCCATCCGCTATGGCTACGTCCACGGCGAGTGGTCAATCGCCATGTACCAGAACGTCTACGCCACCGAACCGGGGTCGGCCGAGATGCCGAGCGCCGGACGGCCCTTCACACCCGAGATCCTGACCCGCCTCGTCGCGCGCGGGGTCGGCGTCGCACCGGTCCTCTTGCACACGGGCGTGGCCTCGCTCGAGGCCGCCGAGGTGCCCTACCCCGAGTACTTCCGCGTGAGCGCTCAGAGCGCGCACAAGATCAACGACACCCGCCGCGACGGCGGGCGGGTCATCGCGATCGGCACGACCGTGGTGCGCGCGCTCGAGACGGTCGTCGACGAGCGCGGCGGGTTGAGCCCCGGCCGCGGCTGGACCGACACCGTGATCACGCCGGATCGCACGGTGCGTTCGGTCGACGGCCTGCTCACCGGGTGGCACGAGCCCGAGGCCTCGCACCTGGCCATGCTCGAGGCGATTGCCGGTCCCGCCCTCGTCGAGCGCTCCTATGCGGCGGCCGTCGCCGAGCAGTACCTGTGGCACGAGTTCGGGGACGTCCACCTGGTGCTCCCGTGACCACCGAGCAGGACGCGCCCCTGGCCAGCCTGCCGACCACTCGGCGGGCCCTCCTCATCGCCATCAAGCGTGCCGGGTCCTGCACGGTGGCCGACCTGGCCGAGCAGCTCGCCGTCACCGCGGCGGCCGTGCGCCAGCAGCTCCTGCGGCTGGAGGAGGACGGGCTGGTCCGCCATGGTTCGGATCCCGACGGCCGCGGGCGCCCGGCGCACCGCTACGAGCTGGCCCCGGCGGCCGAGGCCCTCTTCCCCAAGCGCTACGGCGATCTCACGACCGAGCTGCTCGGCTATCTCGGGGGTCCCGAGAGCAGCGAGGTGGGCGAGCTGTTCGCCGCGCGCGGGAAGCGCCGACTGGACGGGGCGACCCCGCGCCTCGCGGCGCTCTCCCTGGCGGACCAGGTGGCCGAGCTGACCCGGATCCTCGACGAGGACGGCTACCTGGCCGACGTCGAACGCCTCGACGACGGCGGCTGGCGGATCACCGAGCACAACTGCGCCATCCTCACCGTGGCCACCGGCTACCGGCAGGCCTGCTCGAGCGAGCTGGCCTTCATCCGCGACGCCCTGCCGGGCGCCGACGTCGAGCGCGTGGCCCACCTCATGGACGGCGGGCACGTCTGCGCCTACGAGGTGCGTCCGGCGAGCCGAGCGACCGGGATCACCCCCGGCGCGCGGCGGTGAGCAGCCAGGCGGTGTAGCGCATGGGGAAGCTCCCGCCGAGCGCGTCGATGGCGTCGCCCACGTCGGCGAGCAGCGCGGTCAACCGATCCGGCGCCAGCGCGCGGTGGTCGCTGTGCGTGGGCAGCTGGTCGAGCCACTCGGCGCGCGAGTAGACGCGCTCCCAGGCGTAGGTGCGCACCTCGGGCTCCCCGAAGGATCCGTTCTCAGTCAGCGCGCGGGCGGCACCGTCGACCCGCTCGTCGGCCCGCCGGCCGAGCAGGACGGAGTACGAGTCGAGTCCGGGCGCACGGCGTTCGTAGATGGTCCCGAGCGTTCCGAGAAGCGAGGGCGGGAAGACTCCCTCGTTCCAGATCAGCCCGATCAACCCGCCGGGAGCCAACACGCCCGCCGCCCGGGCGGTCCCCACCTCGGGGTCGATCCAATGCCAGGCCTGCGCAGAGACGACCAGGTCGAACCTCCGGCCGGCCGGCTCCCACTGTTCGAAGGCGGCCTCCTCGACGTGGAGCCCGCCGCGGCGCGCCACCGCCGCCATGCGGGCGTCCGGTTCGACGCCCACCACCTGGCAGCCGCGCGCGGCGAACAGGCGGGCGGCCTTGCCGGTGCCGCAACCGACGTCGAGCACGCGCGGGCCGGGGCAGTCGGCCAGCAGCTCGTCGACGAGCGGCGCCGGGTAGCTCGGGCGGGCGCGTTCGTACTGGAGGGCATCGGCCCCGAACGAACGCGCCCGATCGCCATCCCGATGGAGCACGTCGAGATCCTGACCCAAGTCGACGCCGCGACTCGACTGGTCGGGCGCGTCAGCGGTCGGCCAGGTTGGGCCCGGGCGACTCACCCTCGCGGCAGGCCGAGGCCGGGCGGCAGTGCTCGTTCGTGGAGCACGGTCAGGCGCTGCACTGCCCGAGTGAGGGCGATGTAGAGCAGGCCGGTGCCACCGGGCAGGGCCACCAGCGCCCCCGGCTCGACGATGATCACCGCGTCGAACTCCAACCCCTTCGCCTCCTCCGGCCGCACCAGCGCGAGGAACCCCGCCCGCGGTGGCCGACCCGGCGGGTCCGTCGCCAGGCCCCGCTCGCGGAGCTGCGGCGCGAGCTCCTCTAACTGCGCGGCGACGCCGATCGCGGCCACGGTGTGGTGCGCGGCCGAGAGCAGGCGCGCCGACGCGACCAGCTCGTCGACCAGCGCGCCCCCGGCCACCGCCCGGATGTCGGGGGCGTCGTCAGTGGTCCGCACCGAGCGCGTCGGCCGCAGGTGCGGCGCCGCCTCGGCCAGGAAGTGGTTGGCCAGGTCCATGATCGCGGCCGGCACCCGATAGCCGAGGTGCAGCTCCTCTACCGCCGCGCCCGGCGGATCGCCGAGGGCGGCCAGGGTGGCGCCCCAGTCGCCCGGCGCCCCCGGCGCGGTGGCCTGTCCCAGGTCTCCGAGGACGGTCAAGGACCGGCCGTCGAGGCTGCGGCGACCGACCATCCGCAGTGCCATGGGGGAGAGGTCCTGGGCTTCGTCAACCACCACGTGGCCGTAGCGGCGCGGCGGCGCGGCCAGCAAGGACTGCGCCTCGTCGAGCAGCGCGAGATCCGCCTCCGTCCAGGGCTCGTCGCGGACGGATCGCCGGGGGGCGCGGGCGAGCAGGCCGACCTCGGTCGAGTCGAGGCCGCCGGCCCGCGCCGCGCCCGTTCGGGCGCGCGAGTAGAAGCGCCGCAGGAGCGCCGGCGCGCTCTGGGCCGGCCACATCCGTTCCAAGACGACCTGGAGGCGGCGGTCGGCGGCGAGGTCCTGGGCCACGACGGACTCGTCCGCGGCGCTCCCACGACGGTCCGACAGTTGGTGGGCGACCGTCGCGCTGAGCGCCCGCCGAAAGCGCGAGCGCCGGTCCCGGGCAGTGCCGCCCGAGACGCGCGCCGCGTCGAGCAGCTCGTCCAGCGTCTTCGCGCCGAGCCGCACCGACCCCCATCGCGTGGCGACGTGCACGTCGCCCGGTGCCGGCCGCAGCGCGGCGTCGGCCTCGGCCGCCAGGACGGCGGCCATCCGTGGATCGCCCTTCAGCCGGGCGGCCGGCGCGGATTCTTCGGCGCGGACGGGCCAGGCCGTGACCAGCCCGGGCAGGGTGGTCTGGGTGACCGCCACCTCGCCGAGGGACGGGAGCACCTGGGCGATGTAGGCGAGGAACAGGCGGTTGGGTCCGAGCACCAGCACCCCCTCGCGCTCGAGGCGCTGCCGGTGCTCGTAGAGGAGGAAGGCGGCGCGGTGGAGCCCGACCGCGGTCTTCCCCGTCCCCGGCCCGCCCTGGACCACCACCGTCCGGTCGGTCGGCGCGCGGATGATCCGGTCCTGATCCGCGGCGATGGTGGCGACGATGTCGTGCATCTCGCCGCTGCGGGCGCGTCCGAGGGTCGCCAGGAGCGGGTCGGGGAGCCCGGCCGCGCTGGTCCGGCCGACGGTGTCGGGATCGGCGAAGTCCTCCTCCAGGACCTCCTCCAGCCGGCGGCCGTCGAGGAGAAAGCGCCGCCGCCGGCGCAGATCGAGCGGGTGGGCGAAGGTGGCCCGGTAGAAGGGCACCGCCACCGAGGCGCGCCAGTCGACCACGAAGGGGTCGCCCGACTCGTCCTCCACGTGGCGTCGGCCGATGTGCCAAGCGGTCCCGCGCTCCTCATCGATGCGTCCGAAGCAGAGCGGCGACCCGTCCTCTCGGAGCGACGCCAGCCGCTCGAGCAGGCGGCGCTGCGCGACGGTCGCATCCCAATCCCCGGGCGCGCGTTCGGCGGCGTCCCGCTCGGCGGCAGCCGCCCGCCGCTCCATCTGCGCCAGGAGCAGGTAGGCGCGATCGAGGTAGCCCTGCTCGGCCTCGACCGGGTCTGGGTCGGGTGGATCGAGGGGCGCGTCCGAACGTCGGGGAGAGGAGGCGGCGGTGGGCACGGGGGCGGATGCTACTGCACCCACATAACCCAAACAAGACCCTTACTCTACGAGGTAAAGGTCCATAAATGGTGTCCATTTCCTGGACAGCATTTGCCATTATGAAGAACGGGGAGCCCCGTGTCAACCCCCGCGACGCGGTTCGGGTAAAGCATTGCGCCGGCCCGGCGGAGGGGCCGCTCCGTCCTTCTGACCAGCAATGATGCGGCCGATGCGGACCGGCGACGGCCGTGACGGCACCGCGCCGCCGGCCGCCGGCCGAGCTCTCGGGCGTAGCCGGCATCGAATCGGTCGGTTCCGACGCGCTCGATCCGTCCGGAGGAGGGGAAGTGGTAGTGCGTCGCCATCGCGGAAGGAAGGCGTCCATGTCTCGATCGATTTACGGCGTCCTAAGGGCGCGGCGGGCCGCCCGAGACGATGGTTCGCTACCGTGCGCTGATGGCTGCACGACGGCGGATCGCGTCGGGGTCCCCTTTCGAGCCGCTGATCGGGTTTAGCCGGGCCGTGCGTGTCGGCAACCGGGTGCTCGTCTCGGGCACCGGACCCGTCTGGCCGGATGGGTCCTGTGACCCGGACCCCGAGGTGCAGGCGACGCGCTGCCTCGAGATCATCGCGGCGGCGCTGCGCGAGGCGGGGGCGGATCTGGACAGCGTGGTGCGGACCCGGATGTTCCTCACGCGAGCGGAGGACATCGACGCGATTGGGCGCGCCCACGCAGCCGCACTGGGCGGGACGCGGCCCGCCGCGACCATGGTCGTGGTCGCCGGCCTGGCCGATCCGCGCTGGGTGGTGGAGATCGAGGCCGAGGCCCAGCTCGGGTCCTGACGGTCTCGACGGGCCACAAATGTGCTGGTCCCAGCCCTGGCCAAGGGTGCCACAATATGTTAGTCTCTGCTAACGTATTGGAATGCCGGATCTGATGGCCGTGCTGGCCGAACCGAATCGCCGACGGCTGCTCGAGCTGCTGGTCGCCGGCGAGCGGTCGGTGAACGAGCTGGCCGCACACTTCGGCGTGACGAGATCGGCCATCTCGCAGCACCTGGGCGTGCTGGCCGGGGCGGGGTTGGTCCGGGCCCGTCGAGACGGCCGGTTCCGTTACTACCGGCTGGTCCCGGAGGGTATGGCTGCACTTCGCCAACAGTTGGACCAGTTCTGGACCAGTGAGCTCGAGCAGCTGGTGAGCGCTCGACCGAAGAGCAAGGGAGAAGCGGTGGCTGCAGAGAAGTCGGTCGTGGTGCCGCTCGGCCCCGACGAGACGTTCGCGTTGTTGACCGAGCCCGCGCGGTTGCGGCGCTGGATGGCCGTGACCGCCCGGGTCGATCTGCGCGCCGGTGGCGACTACCGGTTCACCGTGGTGCCCGGACACTCCGCCCGCGGCACCTTCGTCGAGGTCGAGCCCGGTCGGCGGCTGGTGTTCACCTGGGGTTGGGAGGGCGAGACGGCGGTGCCGCCAGGCGCTTCGACCGTCACCATCACGCTCGAGCCGACGGCCGGCGGCACGCTCGTCCGGCTGGTGCACGAGGGCCTGGACGAAGAGCAGTCCGCCAGCCACCTCGAGGGCTGGACGCACTTCTTGGGGCGCCTGGAGGCGGCCGCCGCCGCGGGCGACGCCGGGCTCGACGAGTGGGCCGCCGCCCCGGACTCGCTCGACCAGCTGTCGGCAGCGGAGGCGTCGCTCGCGCTCTGTCAGTCGGTCCTGCGCGGCATCGACGACGCGCAAGGCGCGGCGCCCACGCCCTGCGCCAAGTTCAGCGTCGACGAACTCATCGACCACTTGGTCGGCTCGGTCACCAACCTCGGGACGGCGGCCGGGGCCCCGGCTCCTGCCGCGGACGCCACGGCCAGCCGCGAGCAGCGCGTCGCCGACGGCGCGCAGGTGACGCTCGAGGCCTGGCGCCGGCGCGGCATCGACGGCTCCGTCAGCATCGGGCCGCGCGAGCTCCCGGCGGCCGCCGTCCCCGGGATCCTGTCGCTCGAGTTCCTGGTGCACGCCTGGGACCTGGCGCGGGCCACGGGCCAGCCGGTCGAGGTGAACGAGGCACTGGGCGAGTACGTGCTCGGCGCGGCCCGCCAGCTGATTCAGCCGGCCGCCCGCGACGGCGACCGCTTCGCCGCCGAGGTCGAGGTCGGTCCGGACGTCGACGTGCTCGACCGCCTCGCCGCCTTCACCGGACGCGCCACCTGAGCCGGACCGAACCGACCAACGCTCTCGAACAACGAAAGGACAGACATGGCAACGCGCACCTCCTACGAGCAGGGGACGCCCAACTGGGTCGACCTGCTGGCGACCGACCCCGCGGCCGCCCGCACCTTCTACGGCGGCCTCTTCGGCTGGCGTTTCGAGGACACCCCGACGCTCCAGGGCACCTCCTATTCCATGGCCTTCCTGGGTGACCGGCTGGCCAGCGCGATCTCCGTCCAGTCACCGGACGAGTCGCCGGTTTGGAACACCTACCTGGCGGTGGACGACATCGATGCCGCCTCGGCCAGGGCCGAGGCGGCCGGCGGCAAGGTCCTGATGCCGGCGACGGACATCATGGACGCGGGTCGCATGGCCGCCCTCCTCGACCCGACCGGCGCCATGGTGTTCCTCTGGCAGGCGAAGCAGCACATCGGGGCGATCGCGGTCAACGAACCCGGCGCCGTGCTGTGGAACGAGCTCATGACGGACGATCCCAAGAAGGCCGTCGCCTTCTACGGCCAGGTGGTGGGTGTCGGCTCCGAGGGCACTGACATCGGAGGCACCCCGTACACGCTGCTCACGGTCAACGGCAGCACGGTGGGCGGCGTCACCACCCCGTCGATGTTGGGTGCACCCAACCACTGGCACGTCTACTTCGGGACGGGCGATGTCGCCGCCTCGGTCCAGCGGGCGACGGAGCTCGGCGCGACCGTGCTGTCGCCCCCGAGCACCTCGCCGATCGGCACCAGCGCGACGCTGCGCGACCCCCAAGGCGCCGTCTTCAGCGTGTTCAAGCTGGCCGAGGCCGCCCCAGCGACCTGACGCTCGGCGCCGGCGGCACGTCCGGTCCGGGGCCGGGCACACTGGCGCGGTGCCGGGCGTCGCCTCCTGGATCTCGCCGAGAGCCCGCAAGGGAGCCCCGAGCGCGATCGCCGGCCGGGGCCTGTTCGCCGTGGCCGACATCGCAGCCGGCGAGGTGGTCGCCGTGAAGGGCGGCCACGTCGTCGACACCGGGGCCCTGGCCGACCTGTCCGCGCGCCTCCAGAACTCCGAGATCCAGATCGCCGAGGGCCTCCACCTGGTGGCGCTCGTCGACGCCGAATACGAGCCCGTGATGCTGTTCGTGAACCACTCCTGCGAGCCCAACCTGGGCTTTCGCGGGAACGTGGTCCTGGCGGCCATGCGCCACATCTCGGCCGGCGAAGAGCTCACGATCGACTACTGCCTGTTCGACACCCTGGCCGAGCCGATGGCCTGTGCGTGCGGGACGCCCAGCTGCCGGAAGACGGTGACGGGCGAGGACTGGCGGCTGCCCGAGCTCCAGGCCCGCTATGCCGGCTGGTTCTCGACCTGCCTGGCCGACCGCCAGGAGCGGCGGGTGAGGAAATCGGCCGGAGGTGGCGGATAAGCTGCCACCAGCGCATCGCGGAGTCACGCTGGCGTTGCGTCGTTGGCGGTTGTGCCTCTGAGGTCTTCCGCAAGTATTCAAGCGTGGAGAAAAGTGAGGCAGTACATGCCGGAAGGCACCGTCAAGTGGTTCAACGCCGCGAAGGGCTTCGGGTTCATCACCCCTGACGACGGGTCCCCCGACGTCTTCGCGCACTTCTCGTCCATCGAGGGCTCCGGATACCGCGAGCTCTTCGAGGGCCAGAAAGTGACCTACGAGGCCGAGCAAGGCCCGAAGGGGATGCAGACGAAGCGGGTTCGCCCACTCTGATTCCCGATCACAGCCCCTCCCGGGATCTCCGGGAGGGGCTGTGTCGCGCCCGGGCTCAGTGATGGACGGGGCTGGGGGACCACCGGTGAGACCGGTCACCCTCGTCGCCGGCGTGGCCCGTCGCGCGTTCTGACGTCGGCAAAGACCCAAATTGGTGACGCGGCGGATCTAGAGTCGGCGCGCAGGGCGCCCAGCAACCAGACGGCCCGTCGGACGAGCGGCGGACCGGTGGGGGGAACCGATGAGGGGACCTCGAGATCCGTGAGCACCCGAGGGAGTCCCGTGCGACGGCTGTGGGACCGCCGGCTCGACCACTATCCGAGCACCCGACCCCGGATGGCCTATTTGGCCATCGTGGTGCTGGCCACGATCGTCGTCTACTACGAGCTCTACGTGCTGGGCGCGGTCGCGCCCTCGATCATCCAGCAGTACGGGATGTCGTTCCGCTACTTCGTCGACGTTTCGGTCTTCTCGGCCATTGCCGGGGCCTTCGCGTCGCTCTTGGCCGGCGCCTCCGACCGCTACGGGCGGGCCAACCTCGTCACCTACGGCCTCCTCCTGACCGGGCTGCTCACCGCGTTCGCAGTGCCCAACGCGGGCAACCAGACGATCTTCTTGGTGCTGGTGGTGGTCGTCGGCTTCGTCGAGGGCATCGTCCTCGTCGCCACGCCGGCCATGATGCGCGACTTCTCGCCCCAGCTCGGCCGCGCCGTCGCCATGGGCTTCTGGGCGCTCGGGCCGGTGGTCGGCAGCCTGCTGGTGGCCGCGGTGACGTCCAACACCCTGCCGGCCAATCTCGGCGTGCATCCCGAGGCGTGGAAGGGCCAGTTCGAGGTGGCCGGTCTGACTGGCATCGGGATCTTCGTCGTCGCGCTCTTCTTCCTGCGCGAGCTCTCGCCCCGCCTGCGCGACCAGCTCATGGTGAGCGCCCGGGACCGGGCCCTCATCGAGGCCAAGGCGGCCAACCTCGACATCGAGGCCGCGCTGCGCAATCCGTGGCGCCAGATGCTCCACCTCGACATCGTCGGCTCGGCGTTCGCCATCAGCACGTTCCTGCTCGTCTACTTCGCGGCCGTCGCCTTCTTCGTCGTCTACTTCACCACCACCTTCGGCTTCACCGAGAAGCAGGCCAATGGGATCGGCGACTGGTTCTGGGCCTGCAATGCCGGCGCCGTGATCCTGGTCGGCGTGCTGTCGGACCGCGTCCGGGTCCGCAAGCCCTTCATGATCCTGGGGGCCGTGGGCGCGATCACGATGACCATCATCTTCCTCGGCAAGACGAGCAACGCCCACACCGGCTACTACAGCTTCGTCTGGATCGTGAGCCTGCTCGCCGTCTTCCTCGGGGTGGCCTTCGGCCCGTGGATGGCGGGCTTCACCGAGACGGTGGAGCGGCGGAACCCGGCCCTCACCGCGACCGGACTGGCGGTGTGGGGGTGGATCCTGCGGGCGATGGTCGCGCTCTCGGCGTTCGTGCTGCCCTTCGTCGTGGCCTCGGCGACGCCCCTCGTCACCTACGGACCGACGGCCCAGGCCATCGCGGCCAAGTTCCCCCAGCAGATCGCGACGTTGGAGGTGATCCAGCCCAAGGTGATCGACGCCCTGGCCGCCAACTCGTCGGACATCGCCGCCGCCACGACGGCCGTGTCGGAGATCCACCGCGCCCTCGGGGTCTCCTCGTCGCAGGCGCTGACGCGCCTGCTCGCCCTGAAGACGCTGCCCAAGACCGACCTCTCGTTCCTCCAGGCCCACGGGGCGCAACTGAGTGCCGCCCAGCAGAGCAACCCCAGCCAGTGGCGGCGCTGGTGGTGGGTCTGCGTCGCCGGGGAACTCGTGTTCATGCCGCTCGTGCTGGTCATGGCCGGACGGTGGCGCCCGTCCTCGGCCAAGCGGGACGCCGAGGATCACGACCGCCTGGTGAGCGCCGAGTTGGCCAGGTTGGCCGCCGGTCTCGCCGAACCCTCGGTGCCGGTCGCCTAGCGCGGAGCCCCGCGCTCAGGGGATCGGTTCGAGCGACGGGGACGCCGGCTGCTGGGTGTGCCAGACGATGACGGCGATCGCGCCGATGGCCAGCACGCCGCCGATGATCTGGGTCGCCACCACCCGCTGGTGGAGGATGGCGACCGCGCCGAGCACCGCCACGACCGGGTTGGCCGCCACGATCACCGACGACAGCGACACATCGACGAAGCGGTGGGCCCAGTTCATCAGCACGTGGGCCGAGCCGGGCACCGCGGCCAAGAGGACGAACCACACCCAGGCGCCCGCCCTCACGTGGATCGGGGTCTCCCCCCCGATGAACAGGACCGGGGTGACGGCCACCGCGGCCGCCACGGTCACCGCCGCGGTGAACTCCAGGGCCCCCACGTGTTCGCGGGCGTGCTTGGAAGTGAGCCAGTAGCCGGTCCAGGCCAGCATCGACCCGGTGGCCAGCAGGTCACCCGTCAGGTGGTGGCTGCTCGGCAGGCCGCCACCCAGGACGACCAGGGTCACCGCCCCCATGGCCAGTGCCGTGAGGACGCCCACCGAGCGGGTTAGCCGCTCGCCGAAGAGCGGGCGGGCGAGGAGGATGACGACGACCGGCTGCAGGGCGTTGATGATGGTGACCTCGGCCACGCTCGCGTGCCGCAGCGCGCTGAAGAACAGCGTCATGTCGGCGCAGAGCAGGACCCCCGGGACGACCCCGGCCCGCCACACGCTCCAGGTCATCCGCCGGCCGGTCGCTGCGCTGAGGACGAGCAAGAGGGCGCTCGCGATCCAGAGGCGGTAGAAGGCGATGACGAGGGCCGGCGCGGGGGTGAGCTCGACCAGCACGGCCGAGAAGCCCCAGGCGACGGTCGCGATGCCGACCGCCGTCAGCCCCGGAGCGCTGGCCCGGGCGTGCGTCACCTCCGGGGCCATCCGGCGAGGTTAGAAGACCATCGGCGGCACCGGCCCGGCCGCGGGTGCTGCCGTCAGTGCGCGGCCGCGGCCACCTCTGGGAAGTACGTCGCCAGCGCGACGTACTCGATCCCGGTCTGCTCGGCCACGACCGGCAGCGTGGCGGTCCCGGCCACCAGGTTGACGCCGGCCGCCAGGCGGGGGTCGGTGGCGCAGGCCGGTCCGATGCCCTGGTCGGCGATCGCGTGCACGAAGGGCAGCGTGGCGTTGGTGAGCGACGAGGTGCTCGTCACGGGGTAGAGCGACGGCATGTTCGTCACGCAGTAGTGGATGACCCCTTCCTCGACGTAGGTCGGGTGGCTGTGGGTGGTCGGCCGGCTGGTCTCGATGCAGCCACCCTGGTCGATGCTGATGTCGACGAGGACGCTGCCGGTCGGCATGGAGGCCACCATGGCCCGGCTCACGAGGTGCGGCGCCCTGGCGCCCGGGACGAGCACGCTCCCGATCAAGGCGTCGGCGCCCGCCACGAGCTCCTCGAGCACCGAGGTGGTCGAGTAGAGGCAACTGACCCGCCCGTCGAAGCGCTCCTCGGCCGTCCGCAGCGCCAACAGGTCGCGGTCGAGCAGCTTCACCGACGCGCCGAGGCCCACGGCCTGGGCCGCCGCGTTGGTCCCGGCCGTCCCGGCGCCGATGACCACCACCTCGGCGGGGGCGACACCGGCGATCCCGCCCATGAGCACGCCGCGCCCGCCCGAGACCCGGCCCAGGTGGTAGGCGCAGGCGAGCCCGGCGATGCGTCCGGCCACCTCGCTCATCGGGATGAGCAGCGGCAGATGCCGGCCGTCGCGCACCGACTCGTAGGCGACGCAGGTCGCGCCGGTGGCCGCCAGGCTCCGGGCGAGCGCCGGGTCGGCTGCGAGGTGCAGGTAGCCGAACACCACCTGGCCGGCCCGCACCATTGGGATCTCGCTCGGCTGGGGCTCCTTCACCTTCACCACCAGCTCGGCGGCCCCCCACACCTCGTGGGCGCTCGGTACGACGCGGGCGCCGGCGCGGCCGTAGGCGTCATCGGCGTAGCCGGCGCCCACCCCGGCCCCACTCTCGACGATGACCTCGTGGCCCTCGCCCACGAGCTCTCGGGCTCCCGCCGGTGTGATGGCGACGCGCAGCTCGTCGATCTTGATCTCCCGGACGACTCCGACGCGCACCGCCGACCTCCCGAGTTCTGCTGCAAAAGACTGTCGGGGATTGGCCCGCGGCGCCACTGCGCCGCGGGGCCACCCGGGGAGCGGGCAGGATCGCGGGCGCGACGCCCGGCGGCCGTTCTGCGGTGCGACGCGGCCGGGGGGCTCGCGGTACTGTCACTCGGCCAGCGAGAGGGCTTGACATCCCGAGCAGCGACCGGACCTGTGCATGGCGCGCGGTGACGGCCCGGCTCGTGGGGACGCCTCGGTCGCTTGGCGGCCGCCCGCCGGTTGGCGGTTCAGGACGGTCCGACACCGATGACGACGAGGAGGAGCGAGCCGCCATGAAGCTGGCGACGATCAGGCAGGGCGGCTCGACCCTCGCGGTGCGCCTCGACGGCGACTCGGCCACGGTGATCGACGGGGCGACCGACGTGGGCACCCTGCTCGCCGACCCGGCCTGGCGGGCCCGTGCCGAGGCCGCCGCCGCCCCGCTGGACGCGGCTGCACTCGACTTTGCACCACTCGTGCCGCGCCCGGACAAGATCGTCTGCGTCGGCCTCAACTATCGGAGCCAC
>Ga0209415_10004917_pt1 | contig 24296 bp, 26 predicted proteins | sample PeaSoiSIISIP2007_FD_187696 | JGI IMG/M metagenome (GOLD analysis project Ga0209415, IMG submission 187696) | Peat soil microbial communities from Weissenstadt, Germany - SII-SIP-2007 (SPAdes) (version 2) | ecosystem: Environmental > Terrestrial > Soil > Wetlands > Peat | place: Germany... | reverse complement strand
CAGCACGAGCCAGCCGAACTTGTTGGAGAGCGCCATCAGCAGGTTGCCGCGGATCCGCGCCTGCAGGTTCTCCTCGGCGAGGTCCGGCTCGAGGCCAGCGAACTGCTCTGCGAGCTCGCTCTCATAGGCCGTGAAGACCCCGGCGATCGGCAGCTCGATCAGCTGCACGCCGAGCGTCGCCGCCAGCGCGCGGGCGTCGCCCTGGGTGTTCGAGGATGAGAACTGCGAGGGCATCACGATCACCGACACCTTCTGCGCCCCCAGCGCGTCGACCGCGATCGTGGCGACGAGCGCCGAGTCGATGCCGCCGGAGAGGCCCAGGAGGACGTGGTTGAAGCCGTTCTTGGCGACGTAGTCCCGCAGGCCGAGGCAGAGCGCGGCGTAGACCTCGGCCTCCTCGGGCTCGATCAACGGCGCGATCCGCGCGGGCGCGGGCGCCGGCGGCGCCGCCGGCAAAGGCAGCGTGGCGAGCAGCTCGACGACCGGCTGCGCGCCGCGCAGCAGCGCGCGGTGGCCGGAGCTGCGCCGGCGCTCGGCGGCGGGGGCGGAGAGGTCGACGTCGCAGATCAACATCTCCTCCTCGAACTGGGCGGCGCGGGCGAGCAGCGCACCGGTGTGGTCGACAACGAAGGAGTGGCCGTCGAAGACGAGCTCGTCCTGGCCGCCGACCAGCGCGCAGAAGGCGAACGCGGCGATGTGCTCGCGCGAGCGCTGGATCACCATCAGCTCGCGCTCGAGCCCCTTGCCGGCGTGGTAGGGGGAGGCCGAGATGTTGACGATCAGCGTCGCGCCGGCGAGCGCGAGGTCCGAGGACGGCGGCCCCGGTTGCCAGATGTCCTCGCAGACGGTGATCCCGACGACGTGCTCGCCGAGCTCGATCACGCCGCCGGCGCTACCGGCCTGGAAGTAGCGCTGCTCATCGAACACGCCGTAGTTGGGGAGGCGCATCTTGCGGTAGATGGCGGCGAGCTTGCCGTCGGCGAGGACGGCCGCTGCGTTGTGGACGTCGGCTGCGCGCTGGGGGAAGCCGACGATCGCGATGAGGCCCTGCGTCTTCGTGGCGAGGCGGTCGACCGCCGCGCGCGCGTCGCGCAGGAAATGCTCCTTGTAGAGGAGGTCCTCGGGCGGATAGCCCGTGACCGAGAGCTCGCCAAAGAGCACCATGCCGGCGCCGCGTTCGCGCGCCGCCTCGATCGATTCGGCGATCGCAGCCTCGTTGGCGGCGATGTCGCCGACGGTCGGATCGAGCTGGCACAGGGCCAAACGCAGCGTCGCCATGCTCGAATTATCGAACAAGCCACAGTCGTGGTCGCAGAGCGCGGCGCCGGCGCGGGCGCGAAGGAGACCTTGCCGAATTGAAGCGGCGCACCCCGCGCGCCGATGAGCGAGGTGCAATGGCCGAAACGCCGCTCGTGTTCCTCGCCGAACGGGGCTTCACGCTCGACTTCCACGTGCTTGACGGTCTCACCTGGGCGGACCTGCGCTCCGTCAAGGATCCGGCCTTCGTGATCCACGGCTACAGCCGTGCCGCCGACCCGCATGCGGCCGCGCTGCAGGCGGCCGAGCGCTGGCGCGAAGAGCAGTCCGGCTGAGGCGGGAGCGCTCAGCGCGGCCGTTTGAGCGGGGCCTTTGGCAGCTCCCGCAGAGACTCCTTCAGCAGCGCCGCGAGCCGTTCGAGATCGCCCACCGCGTCGTAGTCGGCCAGCAGGCCGAAGCAGAGCCTGCCCGCGTAGCTCACCACGGCGATGCTGAGGGCCTGGTTTCGCACCAGCGGCAGGGCCGGGTAGACGGCGCGCAGCTCGTGTCCGAGCAGCCGCAGCGGCGTCTGCGGGCCGGGGACGTTGGCGATCGCGACGTTGAAGGCGTGATGGCTTGCGGTGAGGCGCGCCGCGCGCGCGAGCACGCTGGCGGCCGCGAGCCCCTCTGCGTCGAGCAGCTCGGACGCCGCGCGGGCGCGGCCGGAGGCGCGCAGGCCGTCGAGCGCGCGACTGATCTCGGCGTGGCGGCGCCGCGGGTCCTCGATCCCCACCGGCAGCGGCGCATAGCTCGCCAGCAGCCGCCCCGAGCCGGCGTCGGCGAGCGGGACCAGCGCCCGCAGCAGGAGCCCGTCGGTGTCCTCGCCGTGCTCGTCCAGGTAGCGCCCGAGCGCGCCGGCGACCGCGGTCAGGATGACGTCGTTGAGGGTGCCGCCGAGGCGCTCCTTGGCACGGCGGGCCCCCTTCAGGCCGGCATCGAGGAAGGCGAAGCGCCGGTGGCTCCCGCTGCGCGTGTTCAGGCGCGAGGCGGGCGGCGCGCCGAGCCGCTCGAGTAGGTCGAGCTCGCGCCAGCGCAGCTCCTCGCGCGCCCGGCCGCCGAGCAGGCGGGCCGACTCGAATGCCTCGCGCGGGCTGGTGGCGCGCTCCGCGAGCGCCTCGAGCAGCAGCGCCAGCGCCGGCGGGGGCGGGCCGGGCGAGCGCCCGGGCACGGCCGGCGCACCGCCGCCGTCGAACAGGACCGCGAGGAGGTCGCGGTTGCCATCACCGTCGATCAGCGCCGCGTGGGTCTTGGCGATCAGCGCGAAACGGCCGCCGGCGAGGCTCTCGACCAGCCACAGCTCCCACAGTGGCCGCGCGCGCTCGAGCGGGCGCTCGAGCAGGTGGGAGGCGAGCGCCATCAGCTCGTTCTCGCCGGCGCCGCCGGGGAGGGCGGTGGCGCGGACGTGGTGCTCGAGTGAGAAGGCGGGATCCTCGGCCCAGCGCGGTCGGCCCTGGCCGAACGGGACCGTGACGACGCTGCGGCGGTAGCGCGGAACCAGCGCCAGTCTTGTGCGGACGCGCTCGAGCAGCTCGCCGAGCGCGGGCGCGTCGCCGTCGAAGAGCGCCACTACGCCCGCGTGCAGGGGCATGCGGCGGCGCTGCTCGAGCGCGAGGAGGCCGGCGTCGGCTGGGCTCAGGCGCTGAGGATCGTGCAAATCGACACTAAGTTTGACGGCCGCGTCCGTGCGACCCGCTAGGGTAGGGGACAGTTGTTCTACCTGCCGAGTCGTGATCGCGTAATTGCGAGTCGAGCGGGGGACCCATTGCCGGTAGCTGTGGCGCGTCTGGTGCCCGGCTCCGGTTGGGGCGAATCGGCCGCCTTTCTGTGGCCGTAGCGACTGAGGGCGTGCTCGCCGTTGAGCTGCGCCCGCGGCCGCGAGCCCGACAGCTAACCCCGTAGGCAGCGGAAATCAAGGAGGACCTCGTATGAGGCCGCAGTTCAAACGGCACGCCCGGCGTGCCACCGCCGCTGCGGGCGCGCTCGCCCTCGGCGTCGCAATCGCCTTCGCCGCCGTGACACCGCAGGTGTCCACGGCGCAGGCGCGCGTCAAGCACCATCGCCACAGCCACGCCGCGGCGCCGCTGCGCCTGCACGCGCGCCTGCTGCACCCGAACCTGCTGCTCGGCGGCGACATCGCCTTCATCGGCAAGACCACGCCGGCGGCCGATCGCCGCCGGATCGCGATCGAGGAGCTGACACGCGGGCGCTGGGTGGCGATCGCGCACACGCTGACCGACGCCAACGGCTACTTCCGCAAGCGCCTGTGGCCGCGCCGGCTCGGGCGCCTCGCGCTGCGCGTGCGCGCCGACGGCATCCCCGCCGGACGCACGCTGATGGCCGGGAGCTTCGCGACCGTCTACCACCAGGTCGTTGCGTCGTGGTACGGGCCGGGCGGCGTGACCGCCTGCGGCGAGCAGCTCGGCTCGGCGACGCTTGGCGTCGCCAACCGGACGCTCCCATGCGGTACCAAGGTCACGCTGCGCTTTGGCGGCCGCGCGGTCACGGTCCCGGTGATCGACCGCGGGCCGTTCGTCGCCGGCCGCGACTACGACCTCACCTACGCGACGAAGCTCGCGCTCGGGGCGGGCGACGTCTCGACGATCTGGGCGAGCGCCTGAGGCGCGGCGCTCAGAACGGCAGCGCCAGCTGAACCGGAGCGCTCTGCACCGGCGTGTCGGCCTCGTCGGCAAACGACGCGACCCGCACGCCGAGCAGGCGCACCGGGCGGGCGGGGGCGTAGGCGCGCAACAGCTCGAGCGCGACCGCCGCGATCGTCTGGGAGGAGTCGGTGAAGGTCGCGATCGTGCGCGCGCGCGTGATCGTCGTCCAGTCGTCGAGGCGCACCTTGATCGCGATCGTGCGGGCGCGGCGGCCGCGTGCCCGCAGGCCCTCGCCGAGCTCGCTCGCCATGCCCGCGAGCGCCTCCTCCAGTGAGTCGCGATCGGACACGTCGGTCGGGAAGGTGACCTCGCTCGAGCGCGACTTGGCGATCCGCACCGGCTCGACCGGGCTTGTGTCGTGGAAGTGTGCGCGCGAGCGCAGCTCCGCCGCCATGCGCTCGCCGAAGCGCTGGGCGAGCAGCTCGGCGGAGGCCGCCTGGAGCTGGCCGACGGTGTGCAGGCCGAGCCCGCCGAGGCGCTCCGCGGTCTTCGGGCCGATGCCGTTGAGGACGCGAACAGGGTGGGAGGCGAAGTGCGCGACCGCCTGCTCGCGGCTCATCGCCACGAACGCCGCCGGCTTGAAGGACGCGCTGGCTGTCTTCGCCACCAGCCGCGAGGGGCCGATCCCGACCGACAGCGTCATCTCGGTGCGCTGCGCCACCGTCTCGACGATCTGGCGCAGCAGCGCAACCGGGAACGGCTCCTCGCTGAGGTCGAGGTAGGCCTCGTCGATCCCGGCCTGCTGAATCACCTCGACGCGCTCGCGCACGAGCCCCCAGACCTCGGCGCTGGCGCGCCGGTAGGAGTCGAAGTCGGGCGCGACCACGACCGCGTCCGGGCACAGCGCGCGTGCCCGCGCGGCCGGCATCGCCGAGTCGACGCCGAAGCGCCGGGCCTCGTAGCTCGCGGTCGTCACGACGGCCCGCGGGCCCGTGCCGGCGACGATCAGCGGCAGCCCGCGCAACTCCGGGCGCCGGCGCAACTCGACCGAGGCGTAGAAGGCGTCGATGTCGAGGTGGGCGATGACGCGACGGCCTGGGGCCATCGCCGGATTGTCCGCCGCCGCCCAGACGGCAAGCGCGGTGGAAAACCTCAGTACAGCGCGGCCGCGAGGCGCCTGCGCGTTTGCTGCGCGAGCGGGTCGCCGGCACCGCGGCGGTCGAGCTCGCCGACGATCGCCACGCGGACGTCGTCCTCGCCTGCGAGCGCCTCAAGCAGGAGGTCGAAGGCGCGCTCGTCATCGCCTGAGTCGAGCGCCTTGAAGGCTTCGGCGGCGTGGCCGGCGCGCTCGAGACGAATCCTGGCCGCCAGCCCGTCGGCCTCGAACGAGCCGACGATGGGCTCGAGCACGAGCTCGGCCTCGTCCGCCTCGCCGCGCGCGATCAGCAGCCGCGCGAGCGCCACGGCGGCATCCGCGCGGGTGGGTTCGAGCGCCAGCGCCTCGCGTAGAGACGGCTCGTCGCCGGCCGCCGCCAGGCGGTCGGCGGCACTCGGCACGAGCGCGTCGAAGAAGTCCGCCACGACCGCACGCGGCTGCGCGCCGACGAACTCCGAGACCAGCGCGCGGTCGCGGAAGGCCTTGACGGCCGGGATGCCCTGGATCCCGAAGGCCTGGGCGAGGCGTTGATTCTGGTCGGTGTCGACCTTCGCGAGCACGACCGCGCCCTCGCGCGCCGCTGCGGCCTCCTCGAGCAGCGGCGTCAGGCTGCGGCAGGGGCCGCACCACTCCGCCCAGAAATCGACGACCACGGGGATCTGCGCGGAGCGTTCGATCACCTGCGCTTCGAAGTCGGCCTCACTGACGTCGAGAACCGTCACAGCGCCATTATCCCAGGGCGCCCGCGTGTGCCCGCGGGCGGTGCGCTAGACATCAGCCTGTGACCTTCCCGCTCGTGCGCGACGGGCAGCGGCTCGAGGGCGATGACGTCGGCGCCGGGCCGGCCCTCGTCGGCCTGCACGGCCTCACCGCCACGCGCCGCTACGTCCTGATGGGCTCGCGCACGCTCGAGCGCTCGGGCCGGCGCGTCATCCTCTACGACGCCCGCGGCCACGGCTCGTCCGCGCCGGCCGCGGACGGCGACTACTCCTACGCGGCACAGGCCGCCGACCTGGCGGCGGTGATCGCGTCGCTGGACGCTGGCCCGGCGGTCGTGATCGGCGCCTCGATGGGCGCCCACACCGCGCTGGCGCTCGCGCTGGCGCAGCCGCAGCTGCTGTCGGGGCTCGTGGTCGTGACGCCCGCCTACGACCCCGAGCGCCGGCGCGGGGACCTCGAGCATTGGGATGCGCTCGCGCGCGGCCTGCGCGAGGACGGCGTCGAGGGCTTCGTCGCGGCCTACAGGGTCGAGCGCCTGCCGGCCGCGTGGCGTGCGACGGTCGAGAAGGTGCTGCGCCAGCGGCTCGCCGCCCACGAGCACCCCCAGGCGGTCGCGGACGCGCTCGAGGCGGTGCCGCGCTCGCGGCCGTTCGAGCGCTGGTCTGAGCTTCGCCGCGTCGAGCTTGAGACGATCGTCGTCGCGAGCCGCGACGACGCGGACCCCTCGCACCCGCTCGCGCTCGCGCGCCGCTATGCGGCTGAGATCCCAGGCGCCCGCCTCGTCGTCGAGGAGCAGGGCCGCTCGCCGATCGCATGGCAGGGTGGCCAGCTCTCGCGACTGCTCCTAGAATTCGGCTGAGTGGCGTCCTCTGCGACAGGTGTTGGAGTATTTGCGGCGATCGCCGCGGGCGCGGTGTCGTTCCTCTCGCCGTGCGTGCTGCCGCTCGTCCCCGGCTACCTCTCGACGGTCGTCGGCGTCTCCCCGGCCGAGCTGCCCGACCAGCGGGCGCGGCGCGTCCTGGTCCCGAGCCTGCTGTTCATCGCGAGCTTCTCCGCGATCTTCATCCTGCTCGGCCTCGGCGCGACCGCGATCGGCTCGGCACTGATCCAGAACAAGTCGACGCTCGACAAGATCGCAGCCGTGGTGATCATCGCCCTCGGCGTGTTCTTCGTGCTCTCGGCGATCGTCCCGGCGCTCGGGCGCGAGTGGCACGTCGAGCGCCTGCTCGCGCGCGCGGGCCGCGGCGGGCCGCTGGTCGCCGGCGCCGCCTTCGCGATCGCGTGGACGCCCTGCGTGGGCCCGACGCTCGGCGCGATCCTGTTCGCCGCCGGTTCGACCCGCTCTGAGGCTCACGGAGCGCTTCTGCTGGCCTTCTACTCGGCCGGCCTGGCAATCCCCTTCATCGCTACCTCGCTCGCCTTCAAGCGGATGACGCTCGTCTTCGGCTGGGTCAAGCGCCACTACGGTCTGATCGTCGCGGCCGGCGGCGGCGTGCTGATCGCGATGGGCGTGCTGATGTGGACCGGGCAGCTAGCAATCCTCAACAACGACGCCCAGAGCCTGCTGAACTCGATGGGGATCAACTTCATCGGCATCTGAGGCCGTCGTCTCGACATCGGCGCGGCTGCGCCCGCCACGCCGACACCAACAGCGCTCAGAGCTGGCTGCGGCGGTAGCCCGGCAGCTCGATCATGACGCGCGCGCCGCCGAGCGCGGCGTCGGTGGCCCACACGCGGCCGCCCTGGGCGTCGACGATCGCGCGCACGATCGCGAGGCCGAGGCCGGTGCCGCCGCCGCTGCGGGCGCGCGCGGGGTCGGCGCGGTGAAAGCGGTCGAACACGCGGTCGCGCTCCGACGCGGCGATGCCGGGGCCGTCGTCGTCGACCCACAGCTGCACGCGGCCCTCGCCGGCCTCACGCGCCCCAAGCTCGACGCGCCCACCGGCGCTCGTGTGCTCGACCGCGTTTCGCAGCAGGTTTCGAAGCGCCTGGGCGAGGCGGTCACGGTCGGCGTTGAGGATCCCGGGGGCTTCGGACCGCAGGCTCAGCTCGCGCTCGGCAGTCGGCTGCGCGCTGTCGAGCAGATCGCGCAGGAACGGCCCCAGTTCGATCGCCTCACGGCGGATGAAGCGCGACTCGTCGGTGTGCGCGAGCAGCAGCAGATCCTCGGTCAGGCGTGTCATCCGGTCGACCTCGGCCTGCACGAGCCCCTGCACGCGGCGGACCTCGGCCGCGCCCGGGTCATCGTTGCGGGCGAGCACCTCGAGCTGGCCGCGGATCGCCGTCAGCGGCGTGCGCAGCTCGTGCGAGGCGTCGGAGACGAACGCCTGCTGGCGCGCGAAGGCCTCCTCGAGGCGGTCGAGCATGTGGTCGAAGGCGTCGGCGAGGACGCGCGTCTCGTTGCGGGGGCCGCGGTAGTCCATGCGCGGGGAGAGGTCGCCGCCGTCCACGCGCGCGGCGATCCGCGCCATCCGCCGCAGCGGCGCCACGAAGCCGGCGGCCAGCAGGACGCCGATCAGGAGCGCGCCGAGCAGCGTCGCCGTGCCGCCGATCGCGAAGCCGCGGGTGATGCCGTCGAGCGCGTCGTCGACCGAGATCAGCGACTCGGCGACGCCGATGCGCACCTGCGCGGTGGTCCCCGGCAGCGAGATCGACTCCACGAGCAGGCGCGCGCCGCCGGGGACGTCGGGGGTGAAGTGGGTCGAGAAGCCCGGCCGCTCGCTGCGCACCGCGGCGGCGAAGCTGGCCTCCTCGCGGGTCTGGACCGGGCTGTCGTTGTCCTTGTCGGATCCCCCCAGCCCGAGCAGCTCCGGATAGTTGCTCGTGAGCGGGTGCCCCGCCACCACCGCGAACAGCAGGTTCGAGGACGGCGTGAAGGGCTGGTCGTGGACGTAGTCCTCGGCCCTGCGGGCGAGCTTCGCGGCGCCGGCGTTCGGTCCGGTCGCTGTGAGCGCCTCCTGGAAGGCGCTCGCCTGCGTCGTCAGCGAGCTGTCGATCTCGCCGCGCAGGCGGTCGTCGGCGGAGCGGTAGACGACGAAGAAGGTGACGAGGAAGGCCAGGATCAGCACGCCGCAGAGCGCGAGCGTCAGCCGCCAGCGCAGCGAGCGGGGGCCCAGCCGGCGGCTGTCAGCCACGAGTCGGCGCGAGCCGGTAGCCGACCGAGCGCACGGTCACGATCGGCGCCGGAGAGCCGGGCCGGCCGAGCTTGCGGCGCAGGTAGCTCACGTAGACCTCGACGATGTTGGTGCCGGGGTCGTGCGAGTAGCCCCAGACGGCGCTGAGGATCTGCTCGCGGGAGAGGACGTTGGCGGGGTGGCGCAGGAAGTACGCGAGCAGGTCGAACTCCTTGCTCGAGAGCGCCACCTCGGTACCGTCGCGGGTGACGCGGCGAGTCAGCAGGTCGAGCTCGATGCCGAGCGCCTGCAGGCTCGTCGGCTGCTGCTGCGTTGGCATGCGCAGGTGTGCGCGAACGCGCGCGGCGAGCTCATCGAAGGCGAACGGCTTGGTCATGTAGTCGACGGCGCCGGCGTCGAGCCCCTCGACGCGGTCGTCGATGCCGCTGCGAGCCGTCAGCATGATCACGCGCACGTCGGGGCGAACCTTGCGCAGCTCCTGGAGCACGGCGATGCCGTCGCGGCCGGGGAGCATGCGATCGAGCACGATCAGCGCGAAATCCTGCGCGCGGGCAAGGCGCAGCGCCTGCTCACCGTCGCTGGCGACGGTCACCGCATAGCCCTCGGCGCTGAGCCCGTGCTCGATGAAGTCCGCGATCGCCGGCTCGTCTTCGGCGACGAGAATGTGCATGGTTCCAGCCTAGCTCAGTGGCCGGGCAGACTCGATGAGCTAGAGGCCGCCGTTGCGGACGATCTGGCTGAAAGCGGCCAGCGGCGTCTGCGCGGCGGGGCGGGCCTCGGAGAACAGGAAGCCCTGGGCGTAGCTGCAGCCGGCTCGCTGCAGCTCCGTGAGCTGCTCGACGTCCTCGACGCCCTCGGCGATCACGCTGACGCCGAGCTCGCGCGCGGCGGAGGTCACGGCGATCAGGATCGCGCGGTCGCGGCGAGGATCGTCGCGGTTGAGCGCGTTGACGAAGGTGCGGTCGAGCTTGATCAGGTCGACCGGGAGCTGGCTGAGGTGGCGCAGCGAGGAGTAGCCGGTACCGAAGTCGTCGAAGGCGATGCGCACGCCCAGCGCGCGCAGCTCGGCCAGCCTCGTCGCGGCGCCGACGGGGTCGGACAGCACAGCCGTCTCGGTGACCTCCAGGCAGAGCGCCTCGGCCGGGACGCTTGCGCGCTCGAGCTGCGCGGAGACCATCGCGGCGACGTTCTCGGTCAGCTGGCGCGGGGAGATGTTGACGGAGACGTCGATCTCGTGGCCGCTCGCGCGCCAGACCGCGACCTGGGCCAGCGCCGTTTCGAGCACCCAGGCGCCGATCTCGACGATCAGGCCGTTCTCCTCGGCCAGCGGGATGAACTCATCCGGCGAGATCAGGCCCCATTCGTGGTGGGTCCAGCGCAGCAGCGCCTCGCAGGCGACGACCTTGCCGTCCGTCAGCGAGATGACCGGCTGGTAGTAGACCGCGAACTCGTGGTTTGGAAGCGCGTTGCGGAGGTCTCGCTCGACGGTCAGGCGGCGGTCGACGGCGACGCGCAGCGGCGTGTCGAAGATCGCGAAGCGGTTGCGCCCGGTTGCCTTGGCGCGGTACATCGCGATGTCGGCCTCGCGGATCAGGCGGTCCGCCGGCTTGTGCGCGTCGTGCGCGGTGGCGAGCCCGACGCTCGCGGAGACGCTGATGGCGCCGCCGCTGCCGAGCTCGAACGGCCGCGAGAAGCCCTGCAACACGCGGCGGGCGACGGCGACCGCCTCGTAGTCGCTCTCCAGCAGCTCCAGCAGGATCGCGAACTCGTCGCCGCCGAGACGCCCGACGACGTCGCCGGCGCGAACGGCCTCGCGCAGGCGCCGCGCCGCCTCGGCCAGGAGGTGGTCGCCGGCCTCGTGGCCGACGCTGTCGTTGATCGGCTTGAAGCCGTCGATATCGATGAACAGCACGCCGAGATGGAGGTTCGAGCGCCCGTGGCGCGCGAGCGAGCGCGTCAGCTCGTCGGTGAAGACCTCGCGGTTCTGTAGGCCCGTCAGCGGGTCGCGACCGACACGGTGCTCGAGGCGCAGCCACTCGGTGACGTCCTTGGCCGAGGCGTACCAGTGGTCGCCGTGGGCGCTGCCGCTCCACAGCAGCGAGCGCCAGCTGCCGTCGGCGTGGCGGTGGCGTGCGAGCAGCTCGACGTAACCCTCCTGCCAGCCGCTGTGTTCTCCGGCGGCCTTGCGCACCGCCGAGGTCGGGTCGTGCGGGTGCACGCAGTCCATCAGCGAGCGCCCGATCAGCTCCTCGGGCGGGTACCCCAGCACGCGCATGCAGGCCGGATTGACGGCGACGAAGCGGGCCTCGTCGTCGAGGATCGCGAGCAGCGTGCCGGTGTGGTTGAAGAGGTCGACGAACGCCGCGGGGGGCAGGTTCGGGCCCGCGCCGGCGGGTGCCGTCGGCGGCACCTGGGTGGTGTCGGTGATCAACCTGAGCGTCACGGTCACGGAGCGAAGCGCGGTTTGCTCGCTACAACGGGCCCTGCTACTGCTCTCATCGACATGCCGGCGCCCTTTCTTGAGCGCCGGAGGGGGCCGGGCACCGCGGTCGCGGCCGCGAAATGCGGCGTGCGCGGCAAGGAGCTCGGCGCCGTCCGTTAAAGTCTCTGTCATGGTCTTGCGGGTTCGCTCCCGCTTGGTCGCGCCGGTGCTTGCCGCCGGGCTTGCGGTCCTCGTCGTGCTGACGGGGGCGCAGGGCGTCGACTGGGCGGCCGCCACTTATCGCGTCGAGCTTTTCGCGCGTAGCGGCCTGACGGTCTGGGACAGCCAGTGGTACGGCGGACACTGGACATTTGACTACTCGGTGCTGTTCGCGCCGATCGGCTGGATCGCCGGCATCCCGGTGATGGAGGTCGTCTGCGTCGCGCTCGCGTCGTGGGCCTTCGACCGTCTCGCGGTCGCGCGCTTCGGGCGCGCCGGGCGCGTCGGCGCGATCGTCTTCGCGGTCGGGACCGTCGTGCAGATCGCGATCGGCCAGGAGCCCTACCTGCTGGGGGAGACGCTCGCGCTGCTGTCGCTGCTCGCCGCGCGCCGGGGCGTGTGGCCGGTGGCGCTGGCGCTCGCGAGCGCATCGTCGCTCGCCAGCCCGCTCGCGGGCGGCTTCCTCGCGATGGCGGCCTTTGCCTGGGCGCTCGGCAGCTGGCCGCGGCGGCGCTACGGCGCCTGGGCGGTGACCGCCGCCGCGATCATGCCCGTCGTCGTGATCGAGGTGCTCTTCCCGGGCCTTGGGCCGGCGCCGTTCGCGCCGCTCAACTTCCTCGGGATGATGTCGGCGCTGGCGCTGCTTGGAATCGTCGTCCTGTTGCGGCGCGATCGCACGCTCAGCCTCGGGGTGGCGCTGTACGCACTCGCGTGCATCGTCGCCTTCGTCGTCCCCAGCGCCCTGGGCGCCAACGTCACGCGGCTGGGTATCTCCTTCGGCGTCGCACTGGTGGCGATCCTCGTCTGGGATGACCGCCGCGGACGCGCGCTGCTTGTGGCGGCTGCGCTGCCGTTCGCGCTGGCGCAGTGGGTGCCGGCGCGCCAGGCGCTGCTGGGCGAGGGCAACGCATCGATGCAGGCCGCCTACTACCAGCCGCTGCTGCGCTTCCTCGGGCGCGCCGACCGTCCACTCGGGCGCGTCGAGGTGGTGCCGACCGCGTTTCACACCGAGGCCGCGTTTGTAGCGCCGTCATTCCCGCTCGCCCGCGGCTGGGAGCGCCAGCTCGACACCGCCGAGAACACGCTCTTCTACGAGCGGGGCCGGCTGACCGACGCGAGCTACCGGGCCTGGCTGGTCGCCAACGGCGTGCGCTTCGTGGCGCTGCCCGACGTCCCCCTCGACTACGCGGCCAAGGCCGAGGGTAGGCTCGTGCGCGCCGGCGTGCCGGGGCTCGTACCGGTCTGGCACAGCAGCCACTGGCGCGTCTACCGCGTCGTGGGGGCGCCGGGGCTGGTGAGCGGCCCGGCGACGCTCGTCAGCTCGAGCGGCGCCGAGGTGGCGCTGAGCGCGACCCACGCCGGCGTGATCGTCGTGCGCGAGCGCTACGTCAACGCCTGGCACATCACGCGCGGCGCGGCCACGCTGGGCGAGGCGCGCGGCGGCTGGCTTCGGGTCAGCGTTCGCCGGGGCGGACCCGTCGAGTTGCGCGTGGGCCTCTGATCGGCGGGCTGCGCCGGCCGGTGCGGGGGCGGCCGGGCGTTTAGCCGCCGTTAAGGGTCCGGTTACTGTGCGTTCAGCGGGCGCAGCCATGATCGCTGGGCGATGAGAGAACCGCTTCGCTTCCTGCTGGCCGCGGCGCTCGGCGGCGGTCTCGCCGCGGCCGCCGTTGTCGTGATCTCCCCGGGCGGCGGCACGACGACGCGCACGGTGCCCGCCACCACGCGCGTGGCGGCGAACGCGCTCGCGTCCGACCAGCACACGCACGAGACGCTCGCACACCTGATCTACGAGCGTGCCGCTCCGAGCGTCGTCGCGATCTCGGCGACGACGCAGACGGGCGGCCTCTTCGGCGGCACGCAGGGCGACAGCGGTTCCGGCATCGTCGTTGGCGCCAAGGGCCTGATCCTCACCAACAACCACGTCGTCGCCGGTGCCAGCTCGATCACCATCCAGTTCGGCGGTACCGGCGGCGCAACGCGGCGCGCGCGCGTGGTCGGCGTCGACGCCTCGGATGACCTGGCGTTGCTGGCCGTGAAGCCGGGCACCCTGAAGCTGACGCCGCTTCGCTTCGGCGACTCGGCGCGCGTGCACGTCGGCGACCCGGCCTTCGCAATCGGCAACCCCTACACCTACGACCAGACCCTGACGGTTGGCGTGATCTCGGCGCTCGACCGCACGATCACCTCGCCCAACGGGGCGACGATCACCGGCGTGATCCAGACCGACGCGGCGCTCAACCCGGGCAACTCGGGCGGCCCGCTGCTGAATGCGCAGGGGCAGATCATCGGGGTCAACTCGCAGATCGCCAGCGGCGGCGGCGTTTACGGCGCGGGCGGCAACAGCGGCATCGGCTTCGCGCTACCGAGCGCGGCGGTGCTGCACGACCTCGCGACTCTCGACCACGGAGCGGCCCGCGCCGGCTAGCGCGGGGTTGGGTCTAGGCGGCGGCGGCGAGCTCGCTGGCGAGGCTCGCCACGGTCTGCACGCGGGCGCTGGTCTGGGCGATCCGACCCTCGGCGTCGATGATCACCGTCGTCGGCAGCGCCTCGATGCCGAAAGCGGTGCCGAGCGTGCCGTTGGGGTCGCCGAACACCGGGAAGCTCCAGCGGTACTCGCGCACGAACTTGCGCCAGCTGCCGCCGTCGCTGTAGTCGACCGCGATCACGCGGCCGCGGCCGGCCGGCGAGCGCGCGAAGCGCGCGACCGCGGCAGCCTCGACGTGGCAGTCGCCGCACCAGCTCGCGAAGAAAACGACCGCCGCCGGGTGGCCGTGTAGCTGCGCGAGCGTGACCGCGGTGCCGGCGAGCGCATGGGTGGGCAGGGCAGGCGCCCGGCGCCGGGCGCTGGGCGCCTTGTGGAGCACGCCGTAGGCGAGCAGCGCGAGCGCGAGCGCGCCGAGCGCGACGCGCAGCGCGTGGCGATGGCTCAGCAGGCGCGCTGGCATTGCCGAGCGCTCAGGAGCGCGCGAGCAGCGGCGCGTCGTGGACGATCTCGTTGGCTGTGAAGTTCGCGGGGTAGATGACCGCGACCTTGCCCTTGGCGCTGATCCCGTAGATCAGCGCGCTGTGGGCGACGACCTCCGGGTTGTCGGTCTGCGGCCCGGCGGCGACGCCCCACTTGGCCCAGACGCCGTGAAGCGCCCCCGAGGAGCCGATCAGATACTGCATGCGGCCGGTCATCTCGTGGGTCTTCAGGAACTGCGCGACGGTCTTGGGCGTGTCGCCGCGCGGGTCGACCGAGACGGCGATGATCTGGAGTTCGCGGCGCTCGGCTGCAGGCATCTGCGTGAGCGCGGTGTGCAGGTGTGAGGCGATCAGCGGGCAGACGTCGGGGCAGTGGGTGTAGAGGAAGGTGACGAACACCGCCTTGCCGCGGTAGCTGCTGAGGTTGACCTGGGTGCCGAGGTAGTTGTCGAGCTTCAGCGCCGGCGCCGGCTGCGGCGGCCGCTCCGCGATGCCAGCGTAGACGCCGGAGCCGCTCGCGACGGTACTGCCGTTGACGCCGGTTAGCGTGGCCGGGCGGATCAGCAGGAACAGCAGCACGCCGAGCACGACCAGCAGCACTGCCAGCACGACGATGTCCCTGCGGCGCAGCGCCAAGCCGCTTCGGCCCGCGGGCGGCGCGGGCTCTGAGTGCTCGACCATCGGCTCAAAGGGTATCGGTTGGGCTGATTCTCGAGACGAGGATCTCGTAGCCGAGCGTGAAGGTGGCGGTGAAGATGCCGCTGACGCGCACGCTGCGCCCGGCGTAGCGGGCCGCGCTGGAGCTCGGCTCGAGCACGATTCGGGTGCCGTGACCGCCGCGCAGCGCGTAGAGCGGCCGCGGTGCGTGGGCGACGCGCGCGACCTTCCCGACCGCGGTGACGGTGGCGTCGGCGTAGACCTCGGGGTGCTGGGCGAGGTCGCTCAGCGAAACCGCGCCTGCGGCGCTCGGGGCGGGGGGGAGCGTGCTCTTCTGGGAGCCGCAGGCGGCGAGCGCCAGCGCCGCGAGCGCCAGCGCCGCCGTCGAGCGCCGGCGGCGTGCCCGCCGGCGCTTATGCGCCGCTTGATGCGTCACACTGGGCATTGTGAAGCTAGCCCGCCGGGCCGCGCTGTATGAGGGCGCCGCTGTGATCGGGGCGCTCGTCGCCGTCATGTGGCTGCTTGAGGTCGTCAACAAGATCGACGGTCAAGCGCTCGACGGCGACGGCATCTATGCGCGCTCGCTGGCCGGGCTGCCCGGGATCCTCTCGGCGCCGTTCCTGCACGCGGGCTTCGACCACCTGATCGGCAACACGATCCCGTTCGCGGTGCTCGGGCTGGTGATCGCGGCCGCGGGGGCGCGGCGCGTGATCGAGGTAACCGTAATCGTCGTGCTCGTCGCCGGTCTCGGCACCTGGCTTGTCGCGCCGAGCCACGTCAGCACGATCGGCGCAAGCGGCGTCGTCTTCGGCTATGCCGGCTTCCTTATCGCCCGCGGGTTCTTCATGCGGAGCTTCCCGGCGCTCGCGGTCGGCGTGGTTGTGGCGATCCTCTTCGGCGCCTCGCTCGCGGCCGACCTCGTGCCCCAGGCCGGCGTCTCCTGGCAGGACCACCTGTTCGGCGCGCTCGGCGGCATCCTCGCCGCGCGCCTGGTGTCCGGCAGCCGCGGCACCCAGACGATCCTGCCCTGAGCGTCCGCGCCGGCGCGGCCGACCGGCACGGCTCGGGGTGCCGGCCGGGGCTGGTGAGCACCCCGGAGGCATTAAACAAGTAAGACGCGGAAGTGAGCCGTGTGAGGAACCCTCCTACTTCGGCGCTCCCGAAGGCGCGCTTCAGTTCTCTGGGTGGCGCGGCCTTACACCTCGGTGGCCTCGCTCTTTCGGCTACTCCCGCGTCCTGGGCAGAACATAAGAGGCACCCCGCGGCGTTGCAAGAGCACTCCCGCAATGTTCCCGCATCCTCCGGAGAAAACGGTGATCGGATAGGGTCGCAGCTATGTCATTCACCCCTTCTAAGCAGGTTCTCGAACGGTACGCGGACGTGCTTGTCAACTTCGCGCTGGGGGGCGGCGCCGGGATCAAGCGCGGCGACGTCGTGCGGGTCTTCGCCCACGAGGCGGCCAAGCCGCTCTACGTCGAGCTGCACCGCGCCGTGTGGCGGGCCGGCGGCCACACGATCGGTTCCTACGCACCCGACGATGATGCGTCCTTCAACCTCTCGCGCGACTTCTACGAGATCGCCGGAGAGGAGCAGCTCGACTTCTTCGCCGCCGAGCAGACGCGCGGCCTGATCGACCAGCTCGACCACCAGGTCAGCGTGATCAGCGACGCCGACATGCATGCGCTCGAGGGCGTCGACCCAGCGCGGATCATGCGCACCGGGCTCGCGCTCAAGCCGGCGATCGAGTGGCGCACCGCCAAGGAGAACCAGGGCCGCTTCAGCTGGACGCTCGGCCTCTGGGCGACACCGGCGATGGCCGCCGAGGCGCAGCTCTCCGAGGCGGACTACTGGCAGCAGATCATCGACGCCTGCTTCCTCGCCGACCCCGACCCGATCGCCCGCTGGCGCGAGGTCAGCGGCCAGATTCAGGACCACATCAAGCGGCTGAACGAGCTGCCGATCGAGCGGCTGCACATCCTCGGCGAGGACGTGGACCTGCGCGTGGTGCTCGGCGAGCAGCGCAAGTGGGTCGGCGGCAGCGGCCGCAACATCCCCAGTTTCGAGATCTTCACGAGCCCGGACTGGCGCGGCACCGAGGGCTGGATCGCCTTCAACCAACCGCTCTACCGCTACGGCAATCTCGTGCGCGGCGTGCGGCTGGAGTTCGCCGAAGGGCGCGTGGTGAAAGCCTCGGCCGAGCAGAACGAGCACCTGCTGACACAGATGGTCGCGACCGAGAACGCCGACAAGGTGGGCGAGTTCTCGCTGACCGACCGGCGCTTCTCGCGGATCACGAAATTCATGGCGCAGACGCTGTTCGACGAGAACGTGGGCGGCCCGTTCGGCAACACCCACGTCGCGCTCGGCAAGTCCTACCACGACGCCTACGCAGGCAACCCCGGCGCGGTCTCGACCGAGGAGTGGCAGCGGCTCGGCTTCAACGACTCGACGGTCCACACCGACATCGTCTCGACGACCGACCGCACCGTCACCGCGACTATGCGCGACGGCAGCGAGCTGATCCTCTACGCGGGCGGCGAGTTTCAGGTCTGAGCGGCGACGGCGGCGCGGGGCCCCATGGGCGGCGTCAGATGCCGTGGCCCTGGGGCGTGGTGCTCGGCAGAAATCGCCGCGGCACGAAGTAGCTCCAGACAAGCTGTGAGATGTCCTCGATCGTCACGACGCCGTAGGGCATGCTCGGGTCATCGCTCGTCAGCACCGCGAGCAGGTAGTCGCGGAAGCGCCCGGTGACCTGGCCGATGCTGTTGATCTCCCAGCCGGGGCCGACCGGCAGCCAGCCGTTCTTCAGCGCCACCCGCGCCGGCTGCAGCACGCCGCCGGAGACGCCCCAGCCCTGGTCTGCCTCGACGTTGTGCATGAGGTCGAGCTCGAACTTCCGCGAGGCGTCGCTGAGAACGTCGTTGTGCAGCGCGATGTGCTGCAGCAGCCGGATCTGGTCGCGCGCCGTGCTCTCGTAAAGGCCCCAGGCGCCCTGCGGGTCGAGGATCGTCTGGGTCATGCCGACGCGGGCGTTGAAGGCGGCGATCGCCGGGTTGCCGCCGTCGATCTGCCAGAGCGCCTGTGCGTCGTCGTTGTCTGAGTGCTCGATCGCGCCGGCCGCCAGCTCCTGCTCGAGCGGGCTGAGCGTCGTGCCGCGCTGCTGCGCCTCATAGAGCGCGGTCGCGAGGATGTCGACCTTGGCGATGCTCGCGTCGTCGCCGTGCAGGCCCGGGTTGTAGATGAACAGGCGCTTGGTCTTGATGTTGTAGACGGCGGCCGTGATCGCGCCGGCGCGCGTCTTCACGTACGCCGCCATCGCCGCCGACGCGAACGGGCCGCGCGGCTTCGCGGGCGCCAGCGTCGCGTGCTGAGATGGGGTGGCGCCGGCGTGGGCGGCGGCCAGCGCGAGCAGCGCCGCGGCCGGCGCGAGCGCCAGCGGCCGGCGCACAGCGCGGGCCGCTGCGCTCACGAGAGGTCGAGCACCGTCTGCGGCGCCGCGATCACGTGGTCCTCGCTGCCCTCGGCCGGGATGATCGCCGTCCCGATCGCGAAGAACTCGATCACGTGGCTGCCCCAGCCGTGCGAGCGCTCGTGCAGATCGACTCCGACGATGCCTTCCGCCTTGGCCGCGACCGCCTCCGCCTGCATCCGCTCCATCGCGAGCTCGCGCGCGTCATAGAGCGCCTGCGTGTAGTTGGCAAGCTCCACGTTCTGGCCGACCTGACGCAGGCTCTGGCGCATCGACTGATGGGCGACGTGGTAGACGCATGAGCCCATCACCATCCCGACCGGGCGGTGCCCGGTCTGTAGCAGCGTCCAGAACTCCTGCCCTGAGAGGTCGCTGGTGAATGGCCGCCCCGACGGTGCGCGATGCAGCTCGCCCTCCTGGTGCTTGACGGCGGTGCCGACGGCGATGAACTCGGCGAGGTTCTCACCCCACTCGTAGCGGCCGATATCGAGGCGCACGCCGACGACGCCGTCGGCGCCGAGCTGGTCGGCCTCCTCCTCCATCCTCGTCATCGCGAGCTCGCGGGCGTGGTACATCGCCTCGGAGAGCACCGTCAGCTCCTGGTTCTGGCGGTAGGCGGCCATCTGGTAGCCGATGTGGTAGATGCTCGAGCCGATCACCAGGCCGAGCGGGCGGAACCCCGCTTGGCGCACCAGCAGGAACTCGTTGATCGAGAGGTCGCTCGTGAAGAGTCCGGCGCGGTTCTGCTGCAGGCGGACTCGGCCGGCCTCGGGTACGCCCTCGGTGCTGGTGGGGTCATAGGCCATGGTGGCTGTTCCTTTCGGCCGGCGCAGGTGCGCTATTGGGGCTCATGCGAGTGAGATGGTGATGCGGGGCTCCTGGCTCGCGACGGTCGCGAGCGCTGGTTCCTCGCGGATCGCGGTGCCGATCACGTGAAAGGTGACGATCAGGTCGTCACACTCGAAGCCGCCGCGGTTGACCCGCCGCGTCGAGGTGTGCTCGTCGATGCGCACACCGATGATGCCGTCGGCGTCGAGCGAGGCCGCCTGCGCGGTGACGTAGCCCATCGCCTTCTCGCGGGCGTCGTAGACACCGGCGGTGAAGTCGACCAGCTCCTGGTTGTACCAGGAGGCGCCGCCGCCGAACATGCCGCCGCTGGTCGCCCGCGCCGTCTGCCAGGTGGCCGGGACGTAGTGGACGCTGGTGTGCGCGGCGATGCCGACGGGGCGGATGCCGATCGCGCACAGGCGCCAGAACTCCTGGCCGCTGAGATCCGTCAGCGTCGGCCCGTGCGGCGAGCGCAGCGCCTCCGGCAGGCGCACGGCCGTGCCGATCGCGATGAACTCGACCGAGCCGGCCGACCAGTCGTGTGCGCCCTGCTCGATGCGCACGCCGACGACTGCGTCGGCGCCGACGAGCCGTGTCTCCTCGAGCAGTCGCGAGAGCGCGAGCCGTCGGCTCTCGTTGTAGGCCTGGGAGAGCGTCTGGATCTCGGTCGGATGGCTGTAGTAGGTGCCCTGCCAGCCGACCTGGTAGATCGAGGAGCCCATCACGAGCGTCAGCGGCACGATCCCGAGGCTGTGGAGCAGCGCGTACTCGTGGACCGAGAGGTCGCTCGCGAACGCGCCGGCGGCGCCGCCCTGCGTGGCGAGCGCCGCGAGCCGCTCGGCGGCGGCCAGCGGGATGTGGCCCGCTGCGAGGCGCTCGAGCGACTCCTGGTCGCGCTGGGCCTGGCGCTGGGCCTCGGCGGGGTCGACGCCGGGGCCGCGGCGCCGTCCGAACAGCGGGCTCACCGCAGCAGGCCCTCGAGTGTGATCCGCGCCTGCTCACCGACCGCGGCAGCGCGGGCGACCTCGGCGACCAGCGCACGAATCCAGTCGGTCAGCGGCAGCTCCTCGCGCTTGAGCGTGATCCCGCGCACGACCGTGTGGCGCGTGCACTGACAGCCGCCGCGGCTGTGGTCGAGCTCGAAGCGCTGATCGTCGAGTGACACGTCGATCCGCTCGACCTCGGTCTGCTTGGAGCGGAAGCCGCCCACGCGGCGGCGCTTGATCACGGCGACGCGAGGCAGCGCCTCCTCCAGGCGCGCGGCCAGCGCCTCGACCAGCGCGTGCGTGTCGGCGCGATCGGCGCGGACCTCGGCGGCGGCGAGATCGAGCTCCTGGCCAGGATCATCACGCGGATCCGAAAGCTCCTCGCTCATCTCGCGGAGCGTACTTCAATTGCCACGGCGCCTTGGGCGAGTCTCCACCAGCAATCGCGGGCTCCGAGGTGGGAGGGAGGCTACGGACCGACGTCCGCGACCGGCCGGCCGTCCTCGAGATACACGCAGTGCTCGGCGCCGGCTGCGGCCAGCACGCGACGGCGCACCGGGCCGCTCAGCAGCGTCTGCGCCTGCGCGAGATCGACGAAGCGGTGCTCTGAGATCTCTTCGGGTTGGAGCGCGATCGCGGCGAGCTGCTCCTCGTCGAAGGCGCCACAGTCGAACAGGAAGCGGATGCCGCCGTCACGGCCCTCGCGCGGGCGCAGGAAGTCGACGCACACAAGCCTCGCCGTCGCGACCTGGAGCCCGCATTCCTCGCGCGTCTCGCGCCGGCAGGCCTCCCACGGCGTCTCGCCGTTCTCTTCGACCTGGCCGCCCGGGATCGTCCAATGCCGCTTGTAGGTCGGGTTGAGGACGAGCAGCCGATCGCGGCGGTCGCGGATCAGCGCGCCGGCCGAGGCCGGGATGCGCGGGAGCGTCCACGCGCTGCGCTCAAGGTCGGGATCGACCACCGGGAACCATGATTGCGCAGCGCGCTCGCGGCGCCGGGCGCGGCCTCGGGAAGGATCGGCGCAGGCCTGCGTCCTTACTAACTGCAGCCACTTCAAAGGCTGGCGCCTGGAAGCAGTCGCAGGCGTGCAGGCCCAGGGGAGCGCGCATCCCGTTGCTGAGCAAGCGGGGGCGTGCCAGCTGCCCCTGCTCTCGATCACTCGAACCCAAAGGAGCCCTACCGTGAAACGCCTTCTGATCCTCGCCGTGACCGGCGCGGCCCTCGTGTCCGCGCTCGGTGGCGGCCTCGCGAGCGCGAGCAGCCCGACCAAGCTCACCGCGCGCAAGACCAGCATCGGCACGATCGTCGTGGACAGCCGTGGCTTCACGGTCTACGCGTTCACACGCGACGCCCGCAACCAGGACAGTTGTCTGAACATCGGCGGCTGCGCGTCCGCGTGGCCTCCACTGACCACCGTCGGCAAACCGATCGCCGGCTCGGGCATGAAGGCGTCGCTGTTGGGGTGGATCTCGATCAAGGGCGGCGCCAAGCAGGTCACCTACGCAGGCCACCCGCTCTACACCTACGTTGGCGACACCGGACCGGGCTCGACCGAGTACGTGAACGTGTCGGCCTCGGGAGGGCGCTGGCCGGCGCTCAGCGCCTCCGGCAGCGAGGTCAAGTAGAGGACGGCCCAGCCGACGGACCTCCGTTCGCGAGGTGAGAGGACTCGCGAACGGTGGGTCCGGGATCGCCGACACGCGATCGACCACACGCGGCCGTTGGGTCAAGGGATCAGGCTCTTGTGTCGATGGCTTGTTATGGAGCGCGTTCTCACGCGCCCGCGGTTTCTCGGGGCAGTCGGTCTGGTCGCGCTCGCGTCGGCAGCGTTCGCGGTCTGGGCGGGGCTGCGGATCGGTGGCGTCCACGTGACCCTCTGGGTCGATGACGGATTCACGCCGGTCGCTGCGTTGATCGCGTGCGTGCTGTGCTGGCGAGCCCGGGCTCGCCACGACGGGCGGATGCGGCTGTTCTGGACGTTGCTTGGCTGTGCGATGGCCTGCTGGACGCTCGCGGAGATGATCTGGGGCTACTACGCGCTGATCGCGAACGAGGTCGTGCCGGTCGTTTCGTGGGCGGATGTCGGTTATCTGAGCGCAATTCCCCTTGCGGTCGCTGCGCTCGTTGTGCACCCGGCGACGCGCGGGAGCGGAACGCGCACGGCGCGTTCGGTCTTCGATGGCCTGGTCGTCGCCACCGCGCTCTTGTTTCTCAGCTGGACGCTTGTTCTCGGGCCGCTTTGGCGCAGCAGCAATCCTGGCACCTGGGCAGGAATTGTCGGACTGGCCTATCCGTTCGGTGACGTGGTGATCGTCTTCTTCATCGTGCTCGCGATCCGCGGCATGACCAGCGGCGGGCGGCTATCGCTGTGGTGCTTGCTCGCGGCACTGCTCGTCATGGCGATCTCAGACAGCGCCTACACCTACCTCACAGCCTCATCCGGATACACGAGCCCGGGCCTGGTCGACGCCGGCTGGTTTGTCGCGTATCTCGGGATCGGGCTCGCCGCGTTCGCCTCGCGGCCCAGCGGCGAGGCGGTGCGAAACCCTGTGCAGAGCAGGCCGTCGCTGGCGTCGCTGATAGCCCCGCTCGTGCCAGTCTTGCTCGCGCTCGTCATCGTTGCGGTGCAGCACTCGCTCGGCCACCGCCTCGACCATGCGGCCTGGCTGATGGCGTTCGCATTGGTCGCGCTGGTGCTGACCCGCCAGGCTCTGATCGTGTTCGAGCTAGTCGGGCCTGGCAACGACTCCCAGGACGGCCCTAGAGAGAGGATCAGGCACGCAGCGCTACGGGAGGATCTAACTGCGCCGGTCAGGCTAGGTGGCTATGAGCCCCACTGACATCCGCTTCGAACAGCCGTGCAGTCCTGAAGTAGCGCTAGCAATGGCGGCAACCCGGAAGCGCACCCACGATCGCACGAGCGCTCTGATCGTGATGGGGCTCAGCCTGGCCTGCACCGCCATGGCCATGTTCGATCTGTTGCTGCTGGCATCCGGCTACTAGCACAGCGTCGAGTCCGCGGGATCCGCGGACCGCTGGCTCGGACGATCTCGCAACCGCGTGATCTCGGCAGCCGGACGCCCTCGAAGTCGAGCTCGCAGAGCTCGACGATCGTGAGTGCTCGACAACCTGTCGGCCGTTCAGTGGCGGGAGCTCAGTCGAGATCGAACGCGGCCCGGATCGGTGCAACTAGATCCGTGCGCGAACGGGGAGCCCGGGCGTCACCTCATTCGCAGTGTTCGATAATCTGGCGAGCGGCCTGCCTACCCGTGGTCGCAAATCTGGTAGGATCCGCGGTATGAAACTGAGTGTCAGTCTCCGTGGCGAGGAAGTCGAATTCCTCGACGCATACGCGGCGGCACATGCGCTGACGTCGCGCTCTGCGGCCGTTCAGCAGGCGATTCAGGCATTACGCCGCGAGGAGCTCCCAGAGGCCTACGCCCGTGCTTGGGAAGAATGGCAGTCCGGCGACGACTCGCAGCAGTGGGATCGTGCCGTGGCTGACGGGCTCTGATGCGCCGGGGCGAGTTGCGACTCGTGGATTTTGAGCCGGTTCGCGGATCGGAGGCGGACAAGCGCCGACCAGCTGTATTGGTGTCGAATGACGAAGCCAACACGACAGCCAGCCGGCTAGGACGTGGGGTTCTCACGGTTGTGCCTGTGACGTCGAACGTGGAGCAGATCTACCCGTTCCAGGTGCTGCTGCCGGCCGGTATGGCAGGGCTGTTGCTTGACTCGAAGGCCCAGGCGGAGCAAATCAGATCGGTTTCACTGGAGCGGATTGGCGACCAACTCGGCGTCGTGCCGCGGCCGTTGATGAAAGCGCTCGACGAAGCGCTTCGTCT
>Ga0209415_10004916_pt1 | contig 24304 bp, 24 predicted proteins | sample PeaSoiSIISIP2007_FD_187696 | JGI IMG/M metagenome (GOLD analysis project Ga0209415, IMG submission 187696) | Peat soil microbial communities from Weissenstadt, Germany - SII-SIP-2007 (SPAdes) (version 2) | ecosystem: Environmental > Terrestrial > Soil > Wetlands > Peat | place: Germany... | reverse complement strand
GGCTTCGGCTACGTGATGAACAAGATGGGACCATACATCGTCGTCGATCCACGCTCGCGGGCGTTGATGGACGCGATGTACGCATCGCTCTAGAAGTCGCCCTCTTCGGTGACACCGTCGACACAAAGAAACGCCGCGGCCCTCTAAGGACCGCGGCGTCGTCCCTCCCCACCGATCCGCGCCCTTGAGCGCAAGTGAGTTTTCAGTTGATTTAGTGGCCCGTGCTGCCGACCGCAGTGAAAGTCGCTGGCGCATCAGGCGAGTTAACGTCTGAGACGATTTCGGAGAACGTGCCCGTTCCTGCCTGGCCGGTGAAGTGCCCGGTTCCACCGGTGATCGAGTAGTTACCAGTGAAGGCCGCTCCAAAGACCTGATTGGGCGCGGTGCCGACCGGGATCGCGTCGCAAACATTGCCCTGCAGCGTCAGGTTCATCTGATCGCCGTTATTCGCGGTCGCAGTGGCCACACCGGTCGCTCCAAAGCAATAGCCGCCGCTGCCGTTCGGGGTTCCGTACAGAGCGACGTCATTCGAGAAATCGAGACTGATCTCGGTGTCCAAGGTACCAGGAAGGTTGCCGATTCCCTTAAAGGCAGCACCAGTGGTGGTAACGCAGGCACAGTAGTCCCCTACCGGACAAGCCAGATTCGGGTTATTCGGATCCTGACAGCCAACGCCCGATTTGTCGTCCGTCGCGGTGCCGTTGCCGTACCCGTCGAGGGTGCCGTAATTCGGCCCGTTGCCGAGATGGCCTGCCGCGATAGCACGCCCGGGTGCGCACGCCATCACCATCACCAGTCCGCCAACCGCTACCATCCCCACAAGAAAGTTAAAACGCCTCATTCCAATTCCTCCTCCAATGTTGAAGTCCCGAGTCCTATGTCGTTTGTGCGACATCTTTGGTGCTCACTAAAGCAAATCTACTGCCAAACCCGTTGTAGAGGATGAGAGCAGAATCTAAGCGTGAATTCACATATTAGAGCAAATATTCACTTTTAGGCGATGGAATTGATGAAAATTGAAAATAATCGAGTCAATACTTGTCAAATCTCATGGATTTGAGGTTCTAGCTGTCACAGGCAACTGTTGGATCTCGGAATCATTGCGACATGGAGCGATGGATGATCGACTGTTGAGTCGATATAGCGAGGCGAAGCGACGCAGAGCATTCCTATGGAACGGAAGGGCTGCCTTGAGAGCCTCTCTTTCGGCGTCGGGCATTATCGGCGAACAAACTCAATGTTGCACAATTGCTTCAATCTGTGCGGCGCGCTCGCATCATTGCGCTGGCCGCACAAGTGGACGCGCGATGACACGCGCGCTCGTTGCCGCGCGGCTACAAAACTCGTCCCGTGGAGCGGAATTCGGGATAGCCGGTCGTCGACTATGAACCCATGTAATGCGCCATCACGAGCAGGTCCTGCTTGACGCCGTGGCGGTCCTTGACCTGGTCGTTCAGCGTGGCCTCGGTGCGAAAGCCCAGGCGCTTGAAGACTCGAATCGGCCCGGGCTCATCGGCCACCATCTCGGCCGTAAGCTTTTCGACGCCACTGTTTTTGGCGAGGTCGAAAATCGTCTCCGCGAGCGCATGCCCCAGGCCGCGCCGGCGAAACGCCGGGTCCGCGACGATCCGAATTTCGCCGACGTGGCGTGACCAGCCGTTGCGCTGGCGCTCCAGCACCGCGGTGCCGGCGATATGCTTGTCCGCTTCCGCCACCATCACGGTCTCGCGATCGAGGTCGATTTCGTCGAGCCAGATTTCGACCTCCTCGCGATTGAGCAAATCCTCTTTGAGGAACGCTCGATCCTCTTCCGGCACGCGCTCGAAGAAGGCTCCGACCTCGGCGCGGTCCTGAGGGATCAGCGTGCGCACCGTGACCGACGCGCCATCCGCCAGCTTCAGCTTCTTCGGATAGACCGCGAGCAGATACTTCGAAATCGGATCATCAGCCATCGCAAAAGTCTCCCCATCAGCGGACGTCGCGGCGAGTCGCTCGAATCCCGCGGGCAGATGAGCATTCCCTACGTGTGCGGCGCGCGATCTGTCAAGAACTCGCAAAGTGCGTGGCCGCTAAGCTTCGCAAGTACGGCGTCGATCGTGTAGAAATACCGCAGCAGGTGAGGTATCAAGCGAATCGCTATGTATTACGGCTTAGAGATTTGGTTTCCAATCGCCGTGACGCTCGGGTTGGTCGGCGCGATCGTCGGCACGATGGTCACGATTAACCGGCTGATTGGCGCGAAATCGGTCCACACCCAAGTCAAAGGCGAAGCCTTCGAATGCGGCAATCCCCCAAGCGGCACCGCTTGGGGTCGCTTCTCGGTACGCTTTTATCTGACTGCGCTGCTCTTTCTGGTGTTCGACGTCGAAGTAGTCTTCCTCTACCCTTGGGCGGTTCAGTTGCGCACATTGGGAATGTTCGGCTTCGTCGAGGCACTCATTTATATCGGGATCCTCGTCGTAGGGCTGGTCTACGCATGGCAACGTGGGGCGTTGGACTGGGATTGACCTTCGATCGGCCTTCGGGTTCTTTCGCCCTCAGTCATCGTTTCAAAAAAATACCGCTTTGGTACGTCTGATCACTGAATTAAGCGCGGGACGGGGGCTTTGCGCCGGGCGGTCCCGCAGTTATCATCGTTCGCTGTAGCGAATGATGACTGCAGAGAGCTCAAAAGTCACAGTTACGGCACTCAATCGCGTATTGATAATCCTGCTTGGCGCGATTGGCGACGTGGTGCGGGCGCTGCCTTTGCTCGGGCGTTTGCGACGCGCATCGCCGCAAGCGCATATCGCATGGGCGGTCGAGCCCAAGTCCAGTCCAATTATCGAAGGCCATCCATGGCTTGACGAATTGATCATTTACGATCGGCGGCACGCGCCGTGGTCGTTCGTGCCGTTTCTTCAGTCCGTCCACCGCGGCCGCTTCGATATGGTGATCGATCTACAGCGGCATCTGAAAAGCGGAATCATCGGGATGGCGTCGAGCGCACCCGATCGAATCGGTTTTGCCGCCGCAAACACCAAGGAGTTCAATCATTGCTTCACGACGCGTCAGATCGAAGCGCAACCGAACCTGCGGCTCAAGCTCATGCAATACCAGGCCTTCGCCGACGCACTCGGAATACCGCCGGCGCCGATCGAGTTCGGCTTGTCGTTGCCGCACGATGAAGACCTTCGTGCGCGCGCGGTCGTCGCGGAAGCACGCCGGCCGCTCGTGGGCGTTATTCTTGGATCATCGTGGCCAAGCCGGATCTATTTTCCCGAATCGGTAGCGGCCGTGATTCGCGAGCTTGCGCAGCCGGCGGATCGAAGTCCCGCACTGTTCCCGGTTTTGATCGGCGGGCCCGAGGACGCCGCGATTGGTGATGCTGTCGTCCGCGCACTCGACGGTCTCGAAGTGCTCAATCTGGTCGGACGCACACGCTTGCGCGACTTGATTGGAATTTTCAGCGAATGTGCGGTTGCGTTTGGACCAGACTGCGGGCCGATGCATATCGCGGCTGCGGTAGGCTGTCCGGTGGTATCGCTATGGGGTTCGACGGCCCCCGAACGTTCGGCGCCGTGGGGTAATGCCGAGTTCGCGCTGCACGGCGAGATTCCATGCCATCCCTGTTACCTGCGCGATTGTCCGATCGGCCGCGAATGCATGCGGCGAATTGCGCCGGCGCAAGTCGTTGCGATGGTGCGCCGCGCGCTGACCGCGAGGGTGGGCGATGCAGCCGCGGGTGGAACGTTGGCTGATTGCAACGCGGGCGGCGAATTATTTGCGACGATCGCATCACTGGCGGAGCGTGCTGGATGACGCATGCCGCCAGCGAAGCAATCGATCGCGAAGGCTGGCGGTTGCGGATCGCCGACGCTGGGCTAACGCCCGGATTAAGGGAGGCCGCTATTGCAGGGGCGCTGGAAGCGGCGCGCGGAGCGCTCGGTGCGCCCAAACGCCGCTCGCGGCACGCGAGTACCTGGCACCTGCGAATCGCCGCGGGAGTGGAGTTGGAGATTTTTGTCAAGCTGCTCGATGCGCCGCGCGGGCTCGATGCGCTTAAAGGGATGGTGCGCGGGGGCCGCGTGGATCACGTCGCGCGCATCACGCAAGCCTTGAATGACTCGGGATTTGCGGCGCCGCCGCTGCTCGCATACGGGCGCGAGTTGGCGAGCGGCCGCGAAATTATGGTGACGCCGCAGGCGGAGGCCGACGGTCCGCTACACGCGCTCAAGGCGCTGCGTGCCTACCCGGTCGATCGCAAACGTGCGGTGCTGCGCGCGCTCGGAGCAGAGATCGCGCGGCTCCATCGATGCCGTTTCGTCCATGGCGATCTGACTCCGTTCAACATTTTGTTTGTCCGCGCGGAGCCGCCACGCTTTGTACTGATCGATCATGAACGCACCCGCAAGGCCGGCCTGATTGCGCCGCGCCGGCAGATGTTGCGCAATCTGGTGCAGCTCGGCCGTTTCGATCTGCCGCGCGTCACGACGACCGATCGCATGCGCGTGGTCGCGGGCTATACGGCGATGATCGAGCGGGATGCGCGTCGCGCTCTCACGCGGCGACTCAACGCGATGTTCGCGCGGCGTATTTTGCGCGACGGTATCGCGCGGACTGGAAATTACGGCAAATGGGGCTGGCGCTATAACCGGCGATTCAATCACTGACGCGCGGGGGTAACGGTAATGGCTGAGGTGGCGGCGATTTCGGTGGTGATTCCCGTGTACAACGAGGTCAAGACGATCGGCGAAGTGATTCGGCGCGTGCTCGATTGCGGTTACGATACCGAAGTCGTAGTGGTTGATGACGCTTCGTCCGACGGGACGCGCGATTACCTCGAACAGCTCGAAAATCCCAAGGTACGTTGCTATTACCACGCGGTAAATCGTGGAAAGGGTGCGGCGCTGAGGCTCGGTTTCGCCGCGGCGAAGAACGATTATGTGATCGTGCAGGACGCCGACCTTGAATATGACCCGCGCGATTTCCGCCTCGTCATGGAACCGCTGGTCGACGGGCGCGCCGACATGGTTTACGGCTCGCGCTTTCTCGGCGGCCCGCATCGCGTGCTGCTGTTCTGGCATTACCTGGGCAATCGCCTTCTAACGCTGATATCCAACATCCTGAACAATCTGAATCTGACCGACATGGAGACCGGGATGAAGGCCTTTCGGCGCGACAAGCTGACGGAACTCAAGCTGTCGGCAGATCGCTTTACTTTCGAACCTGAGATCACGGCGAAGGCGTCGCGCGCGCGTTGGCGCATTTACGAAGTTCCGATTTCCTACTCGGGCCGCACCTACGAAGAGGGGAAGAAAATCGGCTGGCGCGATGCGGTTACGGCAATCGTGGCGATCGCTTACTATCGGTTCCTGGACTGAGCGAACGAGTTTGAGTACGGGAACGGTGGCGCGCGACGCGCCATCATTGAGAATCGCCGGCGTCGATCCGGAGCGTGGCTTCGCGGGCGGCGAGTCGCAGGTGCTCGGATTGACGCTCGCACTAATTCGCGCCGGTCATAGCGCAGATTTGTTCTGCGATCCTGCGGGCAAGCTTTGGCAACGGGCGCAGGCGGCCGGCGTCACGTGCCGCCCATTGCGGATTCGGAATTCAATTGACGTGCTGGCGGGCCTGAAGCTGAGGGGCTATCTTTCGCGCAACCACTATGACGTCGTCCATTTCCATACGGCGCGGGCGCACGCGCTCGCGCCATTCGCACAGGGACGGACAGGTGCGCTGGTCGTGACCCGGCGGATGGACTACACGCCCAACCGGATGTTCGCGCCATGGCTTTACAACCGCGCGGTTGACGGCGTGGCGGCGATTTCGCCGGCAGTCGCAGACGCGCTGGTCGGGTCGGGCGTCGCCAAGGATCGCATTGAGATAATTCCCAGCGGCGTGGATTGTGACCGGTTTCGTCCGCCCAACGCCGCAGAGCGGAAACAGGCGCGCGGCGAACTCGGTCTCGCGTCCGGCGATTTTGCAGTCGGCACCGTGGGGATGCTGGAAGCGCGCAAAGGCCAGCGTTACTTGATCGAGGCGGGACAATTTCTGCGCGAGGGCGAAGGGTCCGGTATCGCAAACCCCGCGACCGCGAACGTGCGTTGTTTCATCGCCGGCGCGGGCACCTTGGCGGACGCACTCGCAGCGGATATTGAAGCGCGGCGGCTGGGCGATTCGGTTCGTCTGATAGGTATGATCGACGATTCCCGGACGTTGTTATGGGCGCTGGATTTATTTGCGATGCCTTCATTGCAGGAAGGACTTGGCGTCGCGGCGCTCGAAGCGATGGCGTGCGGAGTGCCGGTCGTCGCGAGCGCGACCGGCGGGCTGGTCGATGCTGTCGAGGACGGGGTCACGGGAATTCAGGTGCCGGTCGGCGACGCGCGCGCGCTTGCGAATGCGATCGCACGGCTATCCGCAAATCCGGAGTTGCGCGTCGCGATGGGCGCGGCGGGGCGTGATCGGGTCATCGCAAAATTCGCCATCGAGGCGATGGCACGCGGGACGCTGGCGCTTTATCGCGCATGTCTGGAAAATCGCGCACGCAGCAGGAGGCAATGAAGCGATGCGGAGTATGACGGGTTTCGGGCGTGCCCAATTGCAACGCGGCGGCACACAGGTCGTGGCCGAAGTGCGCGCGCTCAATCAGCGTTTTTTCGAACTGAAGGTCAACCTGCCGCGCGGCTGGGGCGAACATGAATCCGAGATCAAAAAGATCGTGCAGGGCGCCGTTGAGCGCGGCCGAGTAGAGGCGTTCGTGCGCTGCGTCGTGATGAAACCGCCGCGGGCACGGCTGCGCGTCAACGACGATTTGGCGGTAAGCTACGTAACGGAATTGCGCCGGCTCGGCAAGCGTCTGGGGCTGGACGGCAAGCTCGGGCTCGACGCGATTCTTCAGCGTCCGGAAATTTTCCAGGTCATCGAAGAGGAGAACGACACGCGGACGGGGGTTGACGTCGCGTTGACGGCGATGAAGGGCGCGGTGAAGGCGCTTGATCAGGAACGCCGCCGCGAGGGCGCCGCCTTGCGGCGCGATTTCGAGACCCGGCTCAAAAAAATCGGCGCCGGCATCCCGCGTATCGAAAAGCTCGCGGCGCAGTCGCGCACCGCCATCCACACCACTTTCGAAACGCGCGTGCGCGAGTTGCTGGGCGATTTGCCGGTGAACGAGAAGCGGCTTTACGAGGAAGCCTCCAGCGCCGCCCAACATGGCGATATCACTGAAGAGCTGACGCGGCTGCGCGTCCATCTAACGGCGATGCGCGCGCTGATCAATCGCACCGGGCCGGTCGGAAAATCGATCGAATTTCTGTTGCAGGAGATCAATCGCGAGGTGAACACGATGGGCGCAAAGTCACAGAACGCGGCGCTCTCGCAGATCACGATCGAGATGAAAGGCGAGGTCGAGAAGATGCGCGAGCAGGTGCAAAACGTCGAGTAAGTTCGCGATTAAAACGTTATTTGCAAATCAGGAATTGCCTATATACTCTAGATGATGGAATCGGATCGGCGTCCGCGGCGCGGTATAATTTTCATTCTTTCCGCACCGTCTGGGGCGGGCAAAACGACGATCTCGCGTGCTGCCCTCAAGGCGATCGAGGGATTGGAACCGTCGGTCTCTCTCACTACGCGCGCGCCGCGGGAGAATGAGAGCGACGGACTCGATTATCACTTCGTGAGCGATCAGGAATTCAATCGCAGGCTGGCAGGGGATGAACTGGCGGAGTCGGCGCGCGTCTTCGAGGCCAGCTATGGTACGCCGCGCGCTCCGCTCGAATACGCAGTCGCCGCCGGTCGCGACATCCTGCTCGATATCGACATTCAGGGCGCCAGCCAGATTCGTGCAAATTACGCACACGACGCCGTTACAATTTTCGTCCTCCCGCCCAGCTTCAACGAACTAGAGGAGCGCCTCCGCCGGCGCGGCACCGAGGACGAGGCCGCCATCGGACGGCGGTTGAAGCGGGCGCAAGAGGAAGCTTTGGCCTTTCCGGAATACGACTACCTGATTATCAACGCCGAAGTGAGCGATTCGATTTCCCGGCTGGAAGCGATCGTGAACGCCGAACGGCTCCGCGTCGGGCGGCTGCGCGCGGAGTTCGCGCCGTGGAAAATCTAGCCGTCGCCGACTATCCCGGCCAGCTCGACGAGCTGGTGAACCGGGTTCAATCCTACATTCCGCAGGCTGATACCGCCTTGATCCGGCGTGCCTACGATTATTCCGCGCGCATGCATGTCGAGCAGAAGCGCATGTCGGGTGAGCCCTATGTGATTCATCCGTTGAACGTCGCGCTGATAATTGCGCAGCTCCGTCTCGATCTGCCATCGGTGATCACGGGACTGCTACACGATGTGATCGAAGACACCGGCGCCTCGCTGGATGAGGTGCAGGGGCTGTTTGGGGAGGAGGTTGCGCGGCTGGTCGACGGCATGACGAAGGTGTCGAAGATCACGTTTTCGAGCCGCGAGGAAAAGCAGGCCGAGAATTTCCGCAAGATGATCATCGCGATGGCGCATGACATCCGGGTGGTGCTGATCAAGCTCGCCGACCGGCTGCACAACATGCGCACGCTCGACCATCTGCCGCCCGATCGGCAGGAGGAGATTTCGCGCGAGACGCTGGAGATTTACGCGCCGATCGCGCATCGGTTGGGAATCTACTGGCTCAAATCCGAGCTCGAGGATTTCGCTTTCCGCTATTTGAATCCGTCAGCCTACGCGACACTAAAGGCCTACGTCGCCAAGACCCGTGCCGAACGTGAGGAATATATCCGATCGGTGCTCGAGATCCTTTCGCGGCGGCTGAAAGAGTCAGGCGTCGAAGCCGAGGTCACCGGGCGCCCGAAGCATTTCTTTTCGATTCACAGCAAGATGCAACAGGAGGAGCTGAACTTCGATCAGATTTATGACCTGGTCGCTTTTCGGATCATCGTGCCGACGCTGCGCGAATGCTACGAGGCGTTGGGCGTGGTGCATGCGAACTGGAAGCCGATACCGGGGCGCTTCAAGGATTACATCGCGTTGCCGAAGATCAACATGTACCAGTCGCTGCATTCGACGGTGATTGGACCGCGCGGACAGCGGATGGAGGTGCAGATTCGGACGCGCGAGATGCATGCGGTCGCGGAACTCGGAATCGCGGCGCATTGGAGTTACAAAGAGGGCGCGGGGCCGGCGCAATCGCGTGACACCGAGCGCTTCGCGTGGCTGCGGCGGTTAATCGAGTGGCAGCAGAATCTAAAGGACCCGCAGGAATTTCTCTCGACAGTCAAGGATGACCTTTTCGCCGAAGAGGTCTTCGTTTTTACGCCGAAGGGCGACCTGCTGGATTTTCCGCTTGGCGCGACCGTGATCGATTTCGCTTATCGCATCCATTCTCAGGTCGGCCAGCATCTGGCCGGGGCGAGGGTTAACGGCCGCATGGTGCCGCTGCGCTATCGGCTGAAATCGGGCGACACCGTCGAAGTGACCACGGCCGAGCGGCAAACGCCGGGCAAGGATTGGGCGAATCACGTAGTTACGGCGCGCGCCAAAAGCCGCATCCGCCAATGGCTTCGCGCGCAACAAGCCGAGCGATCGCTCGAGCTGGGCATTTCGTTGATCGATCGCGAACTCGAGCCGCTGGGCTTGAGCGTGACGCAGTTGCGCTCGAAGAACCGGTTCGAACCGGCGCTGAAGGAATTTTCACATCGCGATGTCGATAGCCTGATCGCGGCGGTCGGCTACGGAATCCTCACGGTCGCACAAGTGCTCGGCAAGGTACTGACGCCGGACGAACTGAAGCTCTATCGCGGTGAGAAAGGGACGCAGCCGATACCCGCGGCGCCGGGCGAGAAAGATGCGCGCACCGTCAAGGAGCAGCGCCGGGCGATCGGCAATGCTGTGATCGTCTCGGGCGTGGGGGACATGCTGGTGCGCTTCGCGCGCTGTTGCAATCCGCTGCCGGGCGAGGCGATCACCGGGTTCATCACGCGCGGCCGTGGCGTCACGGTTCATCTCGCCGGCTGCCCGCATGCGCTCGCAACCGATCCGCAGCGGCGGGTGCCAGTGGTATGGAAGGCGGGCGACGAAACGCCCCGGCCGATTCGGCTCGAAGTATTGTGCGTCGATCAACCGGGACTACTGGCGGCGATGTCAAAGGCGATCGCGGCAGCGGGCGTGAATATCTCGACTGCCGAGGTGAAGACCGCAGGCAATGATGGACGCGCGCTGTCACTGTTCGAGCTCAAGGTCACCAACGCGGCCCAGCTGAACAACCTGATGCATTCGATTGCCGCGATCGACGGCGTGATGCGCGTATCGCGACTCGGTCAGCAAAACGGCACCAATCACCATCGCGTGTAAGCATCAAGCGATTGCGACAGCGGCAACGGAGCTGCAAACCGAGCGGGCGAGAATAATGAAGAAGGCGGTGGAGACGCACGCGGCGCCGTCGGCGATCGGACCATACTCGCAGGCGGTCGCGGTCGGCGATTTGATCTTCTGCTCCGGCCAAATTGGGATCGATCCGTCGTCGGGAAAAATGGTCGAGGGTGGAATCGAAGCCGAGACCCGGCGCGTCCTCGAGAATCTGCGCGAGGTCCTGACGGCGGCGGGACTGACGCTCGCGCACGTGGTCAAGACCACCGTGTTCCTCGTAAGCCTGGCCGATTTCGAAACCGTCAACCGAATTTACGGCGAACATTTCGAGGCAGCTTATCCAGCGCGATCAACGGTTCAGGTTTCAGCGTTGCCGCGCCATGCGCGCGTAGAAATCGAGGCGATAGCGCGCCGCTAGGTGCTCGTGGTTCGGCAGGTTAAGCGCGCCGGCCTTCCTCGCTGCAGGTTGCGCAGTCGAGTTCGACGCCGAGACGCGATTGTCGTCCGGCGGGCGTGATCACCCACGAACGCATTTGAAAGGGAGGCTGATGGCGCACGTGCTGTGTGTGCCCGCATTCCAACTCGGCGACCCAATCACCGACCTGGTCCTGATGGAAGCCCACAATTTTCCGCTTCACTGAGTTAACGTTTACGAAGCGGTGAGGATGGCGAGCGATTTCGCGTCGAGATAGCGACGATCCGAGTCGAGCTTGTTCGCCGAACGCTTCAGGCGCGAGAAGTTCGCACGCCGGCGCGCGGATGGTACCGCGCCATTGAAGACCTGCGCCTTGTCGAGATCGAGGATCACCGCAGTCATGCGCTCGCCGGCGTTGCTGACGAAGAGATTATGCAGGTTGAGATCGGCATGCAGGACACCGGCATCATGCATCGTATCGATCGCGCGGCGGGCCAGTTCGACGACATGCGCGCGAACTACCGCATCGTCGTCGGCGCGGAGGAATTCCCACAAGGTCATCCCGTTCAGCGCGCGTGTGATAAAGGCGCTGCGATAAAATCCGGGCGCAACCGTTTCGATCAACACACCCAGCGGTTCCGCGATCGGAACCCCGCGCAGGCGCGCTTCGTTGGCAATCGCAAGCTCGCGCAGCGGGCGGGCGCCGGCGCCAAAATAAATGTCGGAGTTGATGAAGCGGACGAATCCGCCCCGCATGCCGCAGCGCGCGAATAAATCGGGGCCGCCGTCGAGCTTCAGCGGAAAGCCGCTGCCGCGATTGCCCGCGCCCGACGAGGCGATGTGGTGCAATTGAGCGAGCGCCGCAAAAATTGCGGTGGCCCGAGCCGCCAGATCGCGCCGGATGTAGAGCATCCGCTTTCCGAGTCCAAAGTGCGGAAAATCAGGGCCCGGATGCGCGGGTAACCCGCGCTTGCGTGGAATTGCGAGGGCAGGACTCATCGTGCGTTTGTTGACTAGGCCAGTGACCTCAACCAACGCTCTCTGCTTCGTCGATCAGCATTATCGGAATGTCCTCTTTGATCGGATAACGCAGTTTGCACGCGTTGCAGATCAGGCCGTCCTGTGCGTCGGTGAGGTGCAACTCGCCCTTGCACTTGGGGCAGGCAAGAATATCAAGTAGGTCCTTGCTTATCGCCATAGCGGTATCCTCCTGGACTTCAATTCGGCGTGCGGCTGCCGGCGCCCGGTAATGTTGACCCGCGCCGCGTGCGCATTCCGGTTGCGATCAAATCGAACAGCCGTGCTTCGTCTCCCGCATCCATCGAGACTTCGAGCCTCAGAGCGTACAGCGAAACGTCCGCCAGCGGAAACCGTTCGAGTTTCACGAGGTCCTTTTCGGTCGTCACTATATTATCCGCGTTTCGCGCAGCGGACAGGATATTTTCGACGTCGTGCGGTGTGTAGTCGTGATGGTCGGGGAAATCGAAGGTTGCGACGAGCGTCGCGCCCAGATTAGCAAGCATCGCATGGAAGCCCGCGGCGTCGGCAAGTCCACTGACCGCGATGACGCGCTGCCCGGCCAACGTAGGCGGACATTCATGCCATCCCAAATCATCGGCGCGAACCAGGGCCCGCGGTCGAATCGACGCGTGAATTATCGGCAAGTGTTCGGGCAGCGCGAGATCAGCGGCGGTCAGGAGGGGGGCTCGCCGGCCGCCGGAATCGATCAGCACGATAGCATCCGCGCGTGAAATCGCACTGCGCGGCTCGCGCAACGGGCCAGCCGGGAGTACCCAGCCATTGCCGAAACCACGTACCGCGTTGATCAAAATCAAGTCGAGGTCGCGGCGAAGGGGCAGATGCTGGAATCCGTCGTCGAGAATGAACGCATCGAAATGCCCGCGGGTGGAGAGCAACCTCACAGCTTCGATACGCCGCCGTGCTACCGCGATTGGGCCGGCGAACGATTTCGCCATCATCACCGGCTCGTCGCCCGCCGTGCGCGGCGCCATCAGGATGCTCTTGCCGTCGGAGACCAAGGCGGCGGTCTCGCTCGTGCCGCCCCAGCCGCGGCTGATGATCGCGACGGCGAGCCCGCGCGCAAGCATGCGCGAAGCGAGAAAGAGTGCGAAAGGAGTCTTGCCATTGCCGCCGACGGTGAGATTGCCGACGCTGATAATGGGAACGCCGGCATCTGCCGCGCGCGACTGCCACCAGCGCTCGCGCATCGCGAGCGCCCCGGAGTACAACGCCGAGGCAGGGGCTAGCGCGGCCCACAGCGGCCACCAGCAGGTGGGAAGGGCAGGCCGCCAGAGTCGTTCTGTGAATGATTGCGCTTTCAAGAGCCGTGACTAAATCGACAGCGATCGAGTACGCGATCGCGCGCTATGAACTAATAGGTTCCGATCAATGCCGACAGATGGTTTAGGGTAGCGGCGGCGCCGCCCGCGAGTCGTTCGACCGCGCGCAGAGCGTTGGCGCCGACAGCGCGTCGGGCCTCGTCATCGGCGAGCCATTCGGCGCAGGTGCTCTCGATTTGCGCGGCGTCCGCGACGACCCGGCCGCCGCCGGACTCGAGAATCACATCGCCGGCGTGCTGCTGATTCTCGTAATGCGGTCCGAAGATCACTGGCACGGAGGCGGCGGCGGGCTCGGTCAGGTTCTGGCCGCCGCGCGGAGGCAGCATACTGCCGCCGACAAATGCGATCGTCGCGTGAGGGTAAAGGCCGCGCAACTCCCCCATGGTGTCGAGCAGCAGCACCGAGGTGTTGACACTCGAAGGTAGCGGGATGCTGGCGATGCCTGTGGCGCCATCTTCCGGCAGCAGGCTGGCTCGATCGTAGATGAAGCCGGCGGAGCGGATTTCTTCGGCGATTTGATCGGCGCGGCTCAGATGACGCGGCGCGAGGACCAGCGCAAGACCAGGGAAGCGCTCGGTCAGGTTGCGATAAGCGGTCAGCACCATGCGCTCCTCGCCGGGAGCCGTCGAGCCGGCGACGAGAACCGTACGATTCGCGCAAAACTGTTCGAGCGCCGAGCGCAGCGGTGGCGTCTCGTCATCGAGATCGAACTTGGTGTTGCCGGTCACTGTGATATTCGACGGGGACGCACCGAGGGTGCGAAACCGGCGGGCGTCATCGGGTGTTTGCGTTAGCACCAGGCTCGTATGCATCAGCGCCTCTGCAATCAGCGGGCGGATGTAGCGATAGCGCCGCATCGATCGCGCGGAGATTCGGCCGTTGACGATCGCAACCTTGGCGCCGATTCGCGCCGACTCAATCAGATAATTGGGCCAGAGCTCGGTCTCCGCAATCAGGACGAACTGCGGACGAACGGCGGCAAGGAAAGAACGCACGCTGGAGCCGCAATCGAGGGGCGCAAGCCGGTAGGCGGCGGCGCCAGCGATGCGCCGGCGCGCGGCCGCGCGTCCAGCCGCAGTCATGGTTGTGACCACCACCATTGCATTTGGATAGTCGCGCATCAGGCCAAGCGCCACCGGCCGCATCGCTTCGACTTCACCGACTGATGACGCGTGGATCCAGATGCGCGGAGCGCCTTGCGCATCGGCCAGCACCGCCGTCCCGAGACGTTCGCGCCGATTCGCCGCGCGGCTCCCGCCGCTCGCGATCAGCGCGAACGGCAGGGCGGGATACCAAAGCATATTGTAAAGTGCGGTCATGAACCCGGCCGATCCGAAAAACGGAATGCGCGCGGCTGTATGGTCGTTGTTCAATTTACGCGATTGCCATTGCCGGCCGCTTCCGGAGGGGCCACGAACTGTAAGCCATGCAGCTTGCTGTATTCGCGGCCGAGCGTCATCAATTCATCGTGCGTACCCTGTTCGACGATTCGCCCGTGGACCACGACGAGAATCCGATCGGCGCGGCGCACAGTCGAGAGCCGATGAGCAATCACTAGCGTGGTGCGATTCTCCATCAGATGTTCGATCGCCTCCTGCACCAAGCGCTCTGACTCCGAATCGAGCGCAGAAGTCGCCTCATCGAGAATCAGTATCGGGGCGTTCTTGAGCATCGCACGTGCAATCGCAATACGTTGACGCTCGCCGCCAGACAAGCGTACCCCGAGTTCCCCGATGACAGTGTCGTAGCCTTGCGGCAGGCGCGCAATGAAGTCGTGGGCGTTGGCGAGGCGCGCCGCAGCGATCACTTCGTCCAGGCTTTTCTCCATGCTGCCGTAAGCGATATTGGCGCGGATGGTGTCGTTGAACAGGAACGTGTGCTGCGTGACGAGGCCGATCTGAGCGCGCAGCGCGTTCAGCCGATAGCGGCGCACGTCCACTCCATCGATCGTTACCGCGCCCTCCTGCACGTCGTAAAAGCGCGGGATCAAATCCGCGATTGTGGACTTGCCGCCACCGCTCATCCCGACGAGTGCGACGACCTGACCAGCACCGATTTCAAGATTGACGTTGCGCAGCACCCATTCGTCGCCATAACGAAAGCCGACATCCTCGAAGGCCACCGAATGGTTTCCGGCGGCAAGCCCCAGACCGTCGGGCGCGTCGGGCACGTCGGTTGGCGTATCCATCATTTCGAAAACGCGCTCGGCGGCCGCGATACCCGCCTGAATATTATTGTTGGTGCGGGTGAGGCTCTTGAACGGCCGATACAGGAGCAGCATCGCGCCGATGAACGCGGTGAATACGCCGGGTGTTCGCGTTCCCGCCAGCACTTCGCGACCGCCCCACCAGAGGACGCCGACAATCGCGAATGCGCCCATCACCTCCATAGTGGGTCCGGTGATCGCCTTGATCCGGGCGACGCGCATGTAAATGCGGAACAAACGGCGCAACTCCTTGCTGAAGCGAGCCCGCTCGTAGTCCTCCATGCTGAAAGCCTTGACCACGCGATTGCCCTGGTAGGTCTCCTGTAGCAGTACGGTGAGGCCGCTCATCTGGCGCTGCGCGTCCTTGGTCATTTTGCGCATGCCCTTGGAAAAGCGGACCACTGGCAGCACCGCGGTGGGGAATACGATGAAAGCGGCTAGCGCAAATTTCCAATCGATGTAGAAGACACTGGCCAATATCGCGATCAGCCGCGTACTCTGGCTGAAGATCGAAAACATGCTGTCGATGCCATAGTTGGTGACCACATTCACGTCGTTCATTACGCGCGACATCATCACGCCGCTCGGCGTCCGATTAAAAAATGACAGCGACTGGTTTTGCAACGACTCGTTCAAGCGTCCGCGCATGTCGAGAGTGGTTTTTTGCACGACATAGGCATCGAGGTAGTCGGCGCCAAACTCGGCGATCGCACGCACCAAAAAAATCCCAAAGAGCACGAGCGAGAGAAATGGCAGGACCGCAAGATCGCGGCTCATCGTCAGGTTATTGGTGAAGCGCTTGATCATGATGACGATCGCGCCTTCGGTCGAACTGAGCACGGTCATCGCGATCAGCATCACTGCCACGTGGGGAAAAAAATACGGGCGCAGGTAGCCGAGCATTCGGCGGTAGATGGACGGAATCAAGCTCATGCCATCATTTCCAGTGCCATTGCAGCGACCCGATCGGCCGCACCTGGTGATCCTAGACTTGAGCGCACGGCTCGCAATGCGGCGGCAGTCTCGCCGTGCAGCGGCTCAACCAGCATCGGCTCGGCAGCGCGGACGAGATTCCCCGGGGTGACGTCGGCCTGGATCAATTCGGGAACGATCGCGCGACCGGCGAGGATATTGGGCATGCCGATAAAATCGACGCCGCGCACCAGCATTCGCGCCACAGTGTATGTAACTGCAGACATCTTGTAGGCTATTACCATCGGGCAGCCGAGCAGCGCGGTCTCGAGCGTTGCAGTACCCGATGCCACCAACGCGAGATCGCTCGCCGCAATAATACTATACGTATCGTCCTGAATAATCTGTACGCCTTCGAGCGCCGAGGCGCCCGCAATCTCGCGCAGGAGCCCGGCGTCGAGCGTTGGCGCGAGCGCGATCACAGGTGTCAGGCGATGCTTGGCCGCAAGCACTATCGCGGCCTCGAGCATCGGACGCAGCAGGTAGCCGACTTCGGCCGGGCGGCTGCCGGGCAACAGCGCGAGCAGGCGTGCGTCGGCATTGAATCCGTGGCGAGCGAGGGTGGCGTCGCGGTCCTGCGCGGGGGCGACGCGGTCTAGCAGCGGATGTCCGACGAAGCTAACGCGGCCGCCGGCTCGCGCGTAGAGTTCCGCCTCGAACGGGAAGACAACAGCCATCCGTTGTGCGCGCTTGACCAGTTTGCCGATACGTCCGCGCCGCCATGCCCAGACTTGCGGCAGGATATAGTAGAGCACCGGTACGCCGGCGCGCCGTGCCGATCCCGCCAGTATCAGATTGAACTCCGCGTAATCGATGAGGACCAGGAGGTTGGGCGGATCGCTGCGCAAAATTTTGCGCAATGCGCGCAAGGCGCCAAGCGTGCGGCGAATCGTGGATGCGAGTTCCGCCAAGCCGAGGCCCGCGATGTCTTCCGTCTTGAAAAGCGCGCGCACGCCCGCCGCGCGCATTCGTTCGCCGCCGATGCCGAATAGTTCGCAGGTTGAATCGCGCTCGAGCAGGTTGGCAGCAAAATCGGCGCCGTGAAGATCGCCGGAGGCTTCGCCCGCAACAATCATGACGCGCTTGTGCGGTGACGTAGCGGCGGGGTTGGCGGAAGTGCCGCCATGCTGGGCGGCGCTCTCAGCTTGCATCGGGAATCAATTGTGATCGAAACGCCGCATCAGCACCACCAGGGCGTTTGCGATTTGATTCCGAAGGTTCGCACATCAGCCCTTGGCCAGAGCCCGTTCGATGTCGGCAATTACGGTAGCGGGAGCGACGTCCATCGCGTTGTACATCCGCGTCTGCTTGCCATTCGGGCCGATGAGAAAACTGGTCGCAACGTGCGCGATCGTGCCGTCGGATTCGCGTTCACGTTTGATCCGGTAAAGGCGCAGCACCGCGTCGATGTCCTCCGGTTTCCCGGTCAGCAGCAGCCAGCCGTCGCGACTTGCTTCGTGAGTTTTGGCGTATTCAAGCAATTGCAGGGGATGGTCGTGCTCCGGATCGAGCGTGACCGATACCATCGTGACTTTGCTGCCGAGTTCGCCGCCGAGGTTTCTGGCGATCTGCGCGAAGCGTGAGGTCAGCACCGGGCAGGCGGTCGCGCAGTTCGTGTAAATGAAATCGATCAAAACTAGATTGCCCTTTAGCGATGCGAGCGAAATCGTCCTGCCGTGCTGGTCTGTAAGCATAATTGGCGGCAGGCAGTCGGCGGGATTATTCGATGCAAACGAACCGTCCGCGGACTGCGCCGGGGCGTCGGAAATCGGCGCCGTGTTGGTCTCGCAGCCCGCCGAGACAACATATCCCGCGAGCCCAATCAGAAAAGTGGCGTGCAAAAGCGAACGCGTGAGAGACCAGTTTGCGCGCGAATCGGTGAGCCCCAATCGATGCTTCAGGTTTTGGCGAATCGTCACAAAATTAATGGTCGTCGCATGAGGCAAGATGCGCATTAACTTGGAAAGTTGGCGGATTCTTTCTCCATCGCAATCCGAATGCGCTCGCTCAACTCCATCACGCGCAGACCGTCATCCGCGGTAACCCGCGGCACGCCGCGCGTCCGTACGGAATCGACGAACGCCGTAATTTCTCCCATCAGCGGATCGCCATCCTCCAAATCGATTTGCTCAGCGGAGATGGTTGGGAAACTGCCGCCCACAGCCGGCGGACTCTTACGGTAAACCTGGATGCGACGCGCCTCGTAGTCCACGGAAATGTACGCATCAGGTTGAAAAAAGCGAATCTTGCGCTCGCGGCGCGGGGCGACACGACTGGTGTTGAGGTTCGCGATAAGCCCGTTGTCGAAACGGATACGAGCGTTGGCGACGTCGATCTGATCCGTCAACACGGCGACGCCAAGCGCCTCGAGTGCGACTACCGCGACAGCTCCAGTCGCGCTCAAGATGACGTCGAGGTCGTGGACCATCAAGTCGAGCACCACGTCGACATCGGTGCCGCGTTCGGTGAACGGGGCGAGCCGATGGCACTCGACGAAGCGCGGCGCCTTCAAGATGGAGCGCAGTCGCACGATCGCGGGGTTGAAGCGCTCCAGATGACCGATTTGCAGGACGCGCCCGCCGCGTTCGGCGATTATTTTCAGGTCGCGAGCCTGGGCCAACGTCGCCGCCATCGGCTTTTCGACCAGCACGTCGATGCCCGCGCGCATCAGGTCGGATGCAATCGCGTGATGATAGATTCCCGGCGCGGCGACGCTTGCGAGATCGATCGCACCAACCAGTTGTCGATGGTCATCAAGCGCAATCGCGCCAAGTTCGTGCGCAATTTCAGCGGCGCGCGCCGCGTCCGTATCGACCACGTGGGTGAGCTTGAGGTTGGGAATCGCCGCATACTTGCGTGCGTGAATCGCGCCGAGACGCCCCACTCCGATCACCGCCGCGCGCAGCTCATTCATGGCCGTAAAGCGTTATTCCCAGCGATTGCGCGCGCTCGAGTGTGCAGGCGCGCTCGAGAATCATCGCGCCATGCGCTTCGACCCCAATCATCGCGGCGCCAATCTCGACGAGCAATTCGATGGTCGCGGGTCCGATCGCGGGGCGATCGAAGCGCAAATCCTGTCCCGGCTTCGCGGCCTTTGCGACCACCATGCCCTTGCCGACCAGGCTCGCGCCACGACGCAGAGCGGCGTCGGTGCCTTCCACGGCTTCGACCGCTGCGACTACGCCATTGCGCACGGCTACCGCCTGTCCGATATCGAAGGCGCCCAGCGTACGCATTACGTCGAAGGCCAACGAAAGATCCTTCAGTTGCGCGGGCGTCGGCGCAGGCCCCGCTTCGAGACCCGCGTGCGCGAGCACCCCGTCGATTAGCGGCACCGGATCGATCACCGGAATTCCGTCGGCTTCGACCTCGGCGGCTATCGCACGCAGCACCGCGTCATCGCTGAAGCGGCCCACCTTCGCGAGCATCGCGAGCGCGCGTGCGTCCGGCGCAAACCTCTCCGCCAGGCGCGCGCGGCTGATACCTCCCGCCATCGCGGCTTCGCTCACACCGGCGGTCTTGAGGACGTCGATCATGCGCTGTAACTCACCGACCTTTATCCAAGTGATCTCGTCGGCGAGATCGGCCAGCGCCGCGTCAGTTTCATGCAGATGTGCCAATGCGACTACGCGCAGACCGCGATCCCGCGCTGCGCGCGCGACTTCGAGGGGAAAGACTCCGTTGCCCGCGATTAGTCCAAAGCTACTCACGGTCGCGGCCGACAACTCCCCGCGGGGAGTTCGCGATGAAATCGAGCAGGTGGCGCACTTCCGGTATTGTACCGCTTTCCGCGCGGATCTGTGAGATCGCGTCCTCGCGCAACAGCTTGCTGTAGAAAAGTGTGCGGAACGCCGTCTTGAGCGCTGTCACTGTAGCGGGCTGAAAGCCGCGGCGCTCAAGACCGACTGAGTTGACGCCTACTAGTCGCGCGCGGTCGCCGGCGACCATCGAATACGGTGGCACGTCCTGCGCGACCTTCGAGCCGGCGGCCACGATCGCGTGCGCGCCGATGCGGCTGAACTGATGGACGCCGCACATGCCCGCCGTCACGACCCATTCCTCCAGCACGCAATGGCCGGCGAGTTCGGTCGAGTTCGCAATGATCGAATGGTCCCCGATGAAACAGTCGTGCGCGACATGCACGTAGTTCATCAGGAGTACGTGGCTGCCGATGCGCGTGAGCATCCCGCCGCCCTCGGTGCCGCGATGTATCGTGGTGAATTCGCGGATGCGATTGTCGTCGCCGATTTCGAGTCGCGACGGTTCGCCGTGATATTTGAGGTCTTGCGGGTCGGCGCCGATTGAAGCGAATTGGAATATCCGGTTGCGCGCGCCGATGGTGGTTTCGCCCTCGATAACCGCGTATGGCCCGATCACGGTGGCGGGTCCGATGCGGACCTTGACGCCGATCACCACGCCGGCGCCGACTTCGACGGTCGAGTCGAGTTCGGCGCGCGGATCGATCACAGCGGCGGGATGAATCCGGCCGGTTATGGCAGTTGATCCTCCACTTCCATCGCGGACAGGTCGGCCTCCGCTGCCAAATCGCCGTCAACGCGCGCCTCGCCGTGCATCTTCCAGAGCGGATGATGGTGTTTGATCAGCCGGACTTCCATCTTGAGCTGATCGCCTGGCACGACGCGCCGCCGAAATCGCACTTTGTCGATGCCGGTCAGCATGAAGAGACTGCGCCGCGAGCCAATAATTCCGAGTGCGAGAATGGCCGCCGATTGCGCCAGCGCTTCGACGATCAATACCCCTGGCATTACCGGCAGGTTCGGAAAGTGGCCGGTGAAAAACGGCTCGTTCACGGTCACGTTCTTGAGCGTCAAGGCGCGTTCGCTGTCGAGTTCCAATACCCGATCGATCAGCAGGAACGGATAACGATGCGGCAACAGACCGATGAAGCGGTCGAGGTCGTTTTTCTTACCGTCAGCCACGATCAATCGCCTTGCGACAAATTGTTCAAGACCCGAGCGGCGCTCGAGCGCTACTTCGAGATCGTCGATCGGCCGCCTTCATCCGAAGCCGGTGGCGCTGCGGACGATGATGACGGAGGCGCCGACGAAGGTGGCGGCGCAGAAGAACGCGACCGTGGTCCTGATCCGAACTCGGTACCACCACCCGCCGCTGCTGCGCCCGCCGCGGCGCCGAGCGTTCCGGCCTTCGCGTTCGTCGCATCGTAGCCGCGGATTACCTCATCGGTGATGTCGGTCGCGGGCGTGGCCCAGAGTAAATTGCCTTTTTCCATCACCATCGTGTAACCGCTTCGCTCACCAATCTGGCGTACGATAGTGGCAAGGTCGCGGACGATGGCCCCAGTGATCTCGTTGTCCTTCTCCTGCAGCGTGTCGCGCGTATTCTTGTAGTCGTCCTGGAAGTCCCGCAGCTTGCGCGTGTACTGCTGTTCGAGGCTCTGGCGTTGGTCTGGCTGCATCAACGGGCCTTTCTTTTCGAGTTCGTCCTTGAGCCGTTGGACTTCGCTCTGCTCGCCCTCGAGCTGCGATTGAACCCGTTCGAGCCGTCCACGGAATTCCGACTTTGCGGCCTTGCCATTGCGGCAATCGTTCAACGCCCGTTGGATATCCACGTAAGCGAGCTTAACTTCGGCACGGGCCGTACTGGCCGCAGCGATGGCCAGCAGCATCACGACCCCGATTATCAACCGATACCTCATACTATCTTGCAATCCTCCTGTGGCGATTGGCGGGTGGAATAGCGCGATACCGCACTCCACGCGCAGGCCAGCGGACAATCATATTTGGACCTTGGCGAAATATAAAAGCAGCTTCAGTCTCCTCATGCTAGAGCGGTGCGCCCGCGCCGAAATCGAAAACCGTATGCTTATCGTTGGGCCGCGGGTTGATCGGCCGCGCGACGTCGATCGCGATCGGACCAAAGGGCGACTTCCAGCGCACGCCCAGACCGTAGGCGGCTTGCAGATCGTTGACCGGCGATTGATTCAGGAAGTACGCGTTGCCGGCGTCGAGAAAGGCCGCACCGCGAATTCCAAACTCGGTCCAGATCGGGAACGTCGATTCGCCACTGAGCAGTAATTCCTGGCTGCCTCCGACCTGCTCGATTTGGAACGGCACGCCCTGCTGATTGAAGGTCGTAATCTGCGGACCCAGTGAATAGAGCTGATAGCCGCGAACGTCGCCCTCGCCCCCAAGGCCGCCCGGAAAGAATCGCTCGTATAGTGGTAATTCGCTGCCATTGTTACCGCCGAGGCTGGTGCCGATACCGTAGGTTGCGCCGAGTGCGGCAACCCATTCGCCGTATTTCGGACTCTTGATATATGGGTAGAAAAAGCGCGAATGGAACACGCCCTTGACGAAGGCCTGACCGCCCAGCCCCGCGAGTTCGAGATTCAGATTTATAACCGATCCGCTGCGCGGGTCGGTCGGATTATCGACCGTGAAGCGCCGTAAACTCGGCAGCAGTTCGGAAATCAGCCTATAACCTTTGTAGCGCGCGATATCGAAGGTGGTGAATTGCGTGATGCCGCTGATACCAATGTTCTCAAGCTGATAACCCATACCCGCGGTAACGTTGTCGAGCGGGATTGGTCCGAGCTTCTTGAAGCCGAGCTCCGTGAGCGGATAGCTCGTATTGATCGAACCTCCCGCATTGGTCTGATCGAACGAGTAAAGGTAGAGCTTGTTGTAGAAAATCTGCAGGCTGACGGCGAGCGGGATATCCAGGAACCACGGCTCGGTATAGCTGATGCTGTAGTTCTGGTAGAGGAAGCCGATCTGCGCTGCGGCCGAGACCGATTCTCCGCCGCCAAACAGGTTGGAGTTGCCGACGCTGAAATTGCCGAAGACCGAGCTCGAGCTGTCGTAACCGCCGCCGACCTGCAGCGACGCCGTGTTAGCCTCCTGCACTCCGATATCGAGATCAATCTTGTCGGGTTGCGGTCCCGGCGAAGTCGAGATTCGCGTGTTCGAAAAATACCCCAGCGCGTCCAGCCGGCGCTTCGAATTCTGAATCTTCGAGGTTGAGTACGGCTCCTGCTCCTGGATCAGCAGCTCGCGCCGGATGACCTTGTCCGAAGTCTTGGTATTGCCCGTGATGTTGATGCGATCGACCAGGACTTCGCGGCCCGGGCTGATGCCATAGACCACGTTGACCGTGCGTGTAGCCGGATCGATTTGCGTCCGCGGATCGACGTTGACGTAAGCATAGCCGCGATCCGAGTACAGGTCCGACAGCGTGAGCACGTCGTGCTGCATCTCTGCACCGGCGAACACCTCCTTCGGTTTGACGGTGAGCTTCGCGAGCAGGTCCTTCTTCGGCACCTTGAGGTCGCCCGCGACGTCCACAGTGCCGACATGGAAAACCGGCCCTTCGTCGATGGTGAAGGTGACCTTAAGGGAGTTGCCAACGCGCGTCACCACCGGTTCCGAGACGTGAACGTTGAGGTAGCCTTTGTTGTAGTAAACTCCGGTCACGCGATCGACGTCGTCCTGCAGCTTCTTCTGATCGAGCACGCCGGTGTCGAAAAAGAAGCTCAACAAATTGTGCTGATGAGTCGCAATTGTGTTGCGCAATTCGCGGGTGGAGATGGCCGTGTTGCCTTGGAAATCGACCTCAGCGATGTGCACCAACGGGCCCTCGACGACGTCAAATACGCCGATCGCAGTGTTGTTCGCCGCCGGCACTATACGGAACGTCACCTTCGCATCGAGATAACCTTTCTCCTCATAAATCTGCTTCAACCCCTGGATGGTCGCCTCAACGCGCGTTGGATCTAGCACCGATCCGCCATGCAGTTTGACGGCGTTGATTACCTTGTCGTCGTTCGACTTGATCGCCTTCATTCCGCCGAAACGGACGTCCGTGATCAGCGGGCGCTCCTGCACGATGTAGGTGAGTACGACCGCGCCGCCCTGATGTTCGACGTCGGCGCTGGCGTGATCGAAAAAGCCCATCTTGTAGATGGCCTTGATATCCGCATCGACGGTGGCTTGATCGAGCGGCTGCCCGGCGCGAGAACTGATGTGA
>Ga0209415_10004915_pt1 | contig 24305 bp, 17 predicted proteins | sample PeaSoiSIISIP2007_FD_187696 | JGI IMG/M metagenome (GOLD analysis project Ga0209415, IMG submission 187696) | Peat soil microbial communities from Weissenstadt, Germany - SII-SIP-2007 (SPAdes) (version 2) | ecosystem: Environmental > Terrestrial > Soil > Wetlands > Peat | place: Germany... | reverse complement strand
AATGGCTCTGGCGATTCTCCGCGACCTCCTTTCCTCACCGAATTCGTAAATCACATCGGCAAGCTCGCGCTCGTCGAGGTGGTTTACCACTTGTTCGGCGGTGCGCTCTTCCTGCGGATTCATTCGCATGTCGAGCGGCCCTTCCGCCTGAAAACTAAAGCCTCGCGCGGGGTCGTTGAGCTGCAAACTGCTCACCCCCAGGTCGGCCAGAATTCCGTCGTACGTTCCTTCGCCCAGCTCAGGGCCAGCTAAGAACCGTCGTTCGTTCGCAATTTCTGCAAATGACCGATGCAGCAGCGTGATCTCCGGCCAGTCGGCTGGCTCTTGATCGTCGGTCAATAGTCGTTGGCGTTTGCCAACGGCCAACGGCCAACTGCCGACGGCTGCCTGAAGTCTTTTCCGCGCGATTTCCAGCGCCGCCGGATCTTTATCGAGCCCAATCAAATGTCCCGGTGCGCCGAGGCGTCTTGCGATTTCGTAACTGTGCCCGCCCAGGCCCACCGTAGCGTCGATATAGGTCCCGCCACGCTTGATGGCTAAAAAGTCGATCGCTTCTTTTAAAAGAACGGGAACATGGCCACTGCCATGCCCAACCCCCTGAGGGGTGTTTGTTGAACCCTCGTCCACTAGATGCCCAGATCGTCGAGCGTCTTCTCATCCTCAGGCGTGAACGCTTGCTCCTCGATCTCCTTACGCAAAGCCTCCAGGTTCCGTACGATCAGGTAGGTCAAATTGCCCAGCACCGCGACCTCGCCCTTGATCTGCGCCGAGTCGCGCAGCAGTTGCGGCACCAGCAGCCGCCCCTGCGCGTCCATCTCGACCGCCTGCCCGTAGTAGTTCACCCGGTCCAAAAACTTCTTCTTCGTGGGATTGAAAGTGGAGAGTCCCGCCAGCTTCTGCTCGATCCGCTCCCATTCCTCGAAGGGATACACTTGGGCAACCTTCCCATCTAAGCTGGTGATGTAGAATTGCGTGCCGTACTTCTCGTCGATCACCCGCTTGAATTCCGCCGGGACCTTGAGCCGTCCCTTTTCGTCGACGCGAGTTGGGTGATTGCCGCGAAACATAGCTGGTACCTGTCATCCCGAGATGCCCGCTTTTGGCGCCGAGGGATCTGGGCGTGCCACGCGAACATTTGCGCGTTTTTTGCGCGAATGCTAAAACGCGCGCTTGGCACGCAACCTTTACTGCTGCCAGAGGAAGGGAGGTAAATGCGTTCAAAATGCTGGTCGTTAGCGGTTCATGCGGGCTGTGTTTGGGGATGTCAGTCTTAAAGTCCACTGGCTCCTCGGTCTGCTTCACCGGCGACCACGGCCACTACCGTCTCGACCACTTTGTACCACTTTTGTCCACATCTTACGCCTAAACTGTTTACTGTCAATAACAAACTTTTAGGTCCTCTGCTGGACTGCCAGGGGTCTGGGCGAAGCGCGATACCTTGCGGCTAACTGACTAGGTGACCACAATAGGTTGGGCTTACGGACTCGGTTCCTTTCCCTCGGTCTCAGCTCTAACTTCCTCGCGCTCGATGCTTCCGGTGGAAATTCTGTGGAAATTCATTTTCGGGAATATGGCCGCGCACTTTGGGGTGCAGCGAACGAGTCTTTTCCCCGGAAACTGCTAGAGTGCAGACGTGCCGTTGTGAGCTGCCGCATTCAGTTCGAGCACTGGGTGGCCTTCCCTCTGGAACAGGTTTTTCTCTTCTTCGCGAAACCCAGCAATCTGCCGCGCATCATGCCGCCTGCACTGGGAACGCGGCTGGTCCGGCTGAGCCTAGTCCCGCGGCCGAGCCCCGGCTCGGAAGCGGGCACGGGTCATGAAGGCTTGGCTTGGGTTGGGTCTGAAATCATCACTTCGTTCCGCATTCTCCCGCGGCTTCCCTGGCGCGCGGAGTGGATTGCCCAGGTGGTTGAATTTGACTGGAATCACCACTTCACCGACGTGCAGAAGCAGGGACCGTTCAAGTCTTTTCACCATCGTCATGAATTTGCCGCGGTGAGGCGGAATGGGGTGAACGGAACCATTGTGCGCGATGTGATTCACTACGAAGTGGGATTTGGCGTTTTCGGCCAGCTGGCGCGAAAGCTCTTGGTCATCCGCCAGATGCAGCGAACCTTCGAATACCGGCAGACCGCCGTCGAAAAACTGCTGGCACAGGACGTCTTGGAAGGGCAACCATCGGCCGTCACTTAGACGGCTCGACCACCACGGCGGTTCCGTACGCCAGCACTTCGGTGACGCCGGACATGATTTCGGTGGCATCGTAACGGGCCACCAACACGGCGTTCGCGCCCAACTCGGCGGCGTGCTGCAGCATCAAGTCAAAGGCTTCGGCGCGGGTTTTCTCGCAGAGATTGGTCAGCAGAGTGATGTTGCCGCCTAAAATGGTTTGCAAGCCGGCGCCGATCGTCCCGAAGATCGAACGCGAACGCACCACAATGCCGCGGACCACGCCCAGCGTGCGCACCACGCGAAAGCCATCCAGTTCAAACTGCGTGGTCACCATGTTATGCGCCACCATTCGTCCCGGCGTGTTATAGCTTGTGCCCATGGTTTCTTCCTTTCCTCGCGCCACTCGGTTCTGCAGTCGGCGGTCTTGCTCTGTTGCCCGGCTACTCCAGCACGGCCTCAATCACCGCTTCCTGGGTTTCCTCGTCCCATTGCACGCGGAGCACATTCGGCTGGCAGCAGACGTGGCAATCTTCCACGTAGGATTGGCTTCGTCCACCCGATTCATCCACCGTGGTCTGGTTCCACTGGCCGCAACCCGCGCATTGAAAGCCGGCTTGCATGGTTCATCTGAGTGACGTTCGTCCGAGTACACCCATCCGAGTACGGCGCTCTTTGAGCCGGGAACGCTCAGGTTTTCTCTTGCACCGCGCTCGCGGATCGCCGCTCAGGCATGGCCCGGACAACGAACTTGCTTCGTCGGTGGGGATCCAGGCGCCCCCAGCCGAGATCATCGTTCTACGAGCCTCCCAGGCACCCTGGCGTACGTTCTACGCAACACTTCCACTCGGCCGCGGCCCGAATTCCCAGAAAGCTATGTCCGTATATATTTGTACTTACATAAATGTACTTATACTTGGACAAACGATGGCGGCTAAACCTCCGGCACCGGCGGGCATCCGGGAAATTCCGTCAAATACTTGTTCCCCATGTAGCCGAGGTACTTGATGCCGATCTTGCTGGTAAAGAACCCGTCGGCGGTCAGGTTGCGCAGAAACGAGAAGAACTCCACGCCCTGGCTCAGGCTGGGATCTTCCTTCGCGTTCTTGCGGTAGGCAATCTGATCGAGTATTTCCTTTTGCTGCTCGGGAGTGCAATCGAGATGGGCCTTGCCGTAGCGGTCAAGACAGGTGGAATCCAACCACATCAGTCCACCGCCAAGTTTCACCTGGTATTCCGGATTCTCGCTGGTCAGGAGGTCGATGAATTCGGGCGCGCCCGCCTCGACCGCGCCGCCGGAATCTTCGTCCGCGGGAAATATGGTCTGGCAGAGCGCTTGCAACGTCTTGTATTGCGTGGGCGAAAAGAATTTTGGCGTGTAGGCGCCGCCCGGAGCCTGAGCCATCTCTGCCGCCACCATATGGTGCGCGTATTCGGCGGCTTGCAGGGGGATGACACGCAGCACCGAACCGGCAACAGTCCCGAGGGTGAGGGCCTTTAGAATATCGCGGCGAGAGATGGGCTTTGATGACATGGTTCCCCTTTGTTTTACTCTGTGCCCTCCGTGTCCTCTGTGGTGAGAGACTTCCGGAATCAACCACAGGGAACACAGAGGCTTAAAGACTTCCCTGCTTGGCCTGCTCGAGCAGATATTCCGAAGCTCGCCAGGAAAGCGCGAGTATGGTGAGCGTCGGGTTCTTGTCGGCGTTGCTCACGAAGCAAGCGCCGTCGGTCACAAACAGGTTCTTGACGTCATGGGCCTGGCAATACTTATTCAAGACCGAGGTCTTGGGACTACTCCCCATGCGCGCCGTCCCCAGCTCGTGAATGACGCGGCCGCCATCGACAATCCCATAGGGATTTTCTCCGTCCGGCTTGGCCCGGCTGATGTAGGTGCCGCCCGCCATCTCCACGATGGAGCGAAAGGTTTCCTGCATGTCTTTCGCCATTTTGATTTCGTTGTCGCTAAACTGCCAATGAAAGCGCAGTACCGGAATACCCCATTGATCTACCGTGTCCGGATCGATCTCGCAATAGCTGTTCTCATTGGGGATCATTTCGCCGCGGCCGGCGAAACCGATGGAGGTTCCGTACCGGCTGCGGCACTTCTGCTTCAGCGCAGCGCCATATCCTTCAAAGGTCTCGCAGAGATCGTCGAACTCGCCCACGCCCGGCATTTCCTGGCCGCCGCCAAACTCGATGTGGTAGCCGCGCAAAAAATCATTCTTGCGGTCGAACTTCCACCAGGGCATGTACAGGTGCATTCCGCCGATGCCGTCGTGATTGTGACGAGGAAAGTTTTCCAGTTGCGGAAAGTATCCTTCGCTCGAGCTGCCGACCGAGTCGGTGAGGTACCGCCCCACGGCTCCGGAGGAGTTCGCCACGCCGTCGGGAAACAACGTGGATTTGGAATTGAGCAGCAGTCGGGCAGATTCGCAGGCGCTGGCGGCTATCACGAATGCCCGGGCGTGCACCCGCCGCTCCGCGCGCGTGGCTTTGTCGATGTAGGAAATCGCTTCCGCTTTGCCGTCCTTGCCCACGACAATTTCGCGGGCCATGGCGTTGGTGATGAGGGTAAAGCGGCCGGTGGCCTGCGCCGGTGGAATCATGACCTGGCTGGAACTGAAGTTGGACGCGGTTATGCAGCCGCGGCCACACTGCGCGCAGTAGTGGCAGGCGGCGCGCCCATTCAGCGGCTTGGTCAGGATGGCCATGCGGGACGGGATACAGAGAATGTCCAGCTTGTCGCAGGCCTTCTTGACGATGGTCTCGGTGCAACGCGGCTTGGGAGGGGGAAGAAAAACCCCATCGGGCGCGCTGGAGATGTTTTCTTTGGTTCCGAAAACCCCGATGTAGGATTCGACTTTATCGTAGTAGGGCGCCAGCTCTTCATAGGTGATGGGCCAGTCATCTCCCATGCCGTCGGTGGAGCGGACGCGGAAGTCCACGGGGGCAAAACGCAGCGCGATGCGTCCCCAGTGATTGGTGCGGCCACCCACGATGCGGGAGCGAAACCAGGAAAACCGTGATCCCGGAGCCGTGGTGTAGGGCTCGCCGTCGATCTCCCAAAAACCGTTGGGAGCCAGGAATTCGCTGTTCAATTCGTGGCGACGCCGGGCGCCCACGCCCACGCCGCGATGCGGCAAGTCATAGGGCCAGAGATGTTCTTTGTAGTCCTTCTCGGGATCGACCGGCGGACCGGCCTCGAGCAGGGCCACGTTCAGTCCACCCTCGCTCAGAACCTTGGCGGCGGCGCCGCCCGCGGCGCCCGAGCCAACGATGCAGACGTCATAAACCTTCGGGGAACGAATCACTTGCGGCATGTAGGGGCCTCGGGTGCAAGCGAATTATAGCGCGGTGAAATTCCTTTGTGGCCCCTGTGTCCTCCGTGGTTAACACAAAACATAACCACAGAGGCACAAAGAGAACACCAAAAGCGCTAGAAGCGCAGCTTCTCCAGGTATTCGTAGCTTACCTGGATGCTCTCGAACGGATCTTTGGGGAAATCATTCTCCACGAAATAGTGCTTGATGCCCGCCTGTTCGGAATGAGCGAAAATGCGCTTCCAGTCGATCACCCCGCTGCCCACTTCGGTCATGGGCGGGGAGACGACCGCGTCGGTAATGGGGCGCTCCCTGGGAATGCGCTTCATATCCTTCACGTGCACCAGCGGGAAGCGCCCGGGATAGCGGGCGAAATATTTCAGCGGATCGGCGCCGGCCACCATGATCCAGCAGAGATCCATTTCCATCTTCACCAGGCTGGGATCGGATGAGTCGAGCAGAATGTCGTAGGGCAGCTTGCCGTCCGCGGTGGGGTCGTATTCAATCCAGTGATTGTGGTAGGCGAACTGGATGCCCGCCTTTTTGCTGGCTTCGCCGGCGCGGTTGAAGGTTTCGGCGGCGCGCTTCCAGCCGTCCGGCCCGTTGCGGACAGCATCGTCAATGGACGGATTCACCACGTATTTGCTGCCCAGTATCCTGCTGGCTTCGATCACCCGCGGAAAGTTCTCCGGGCTGAGGCTCTTGTAGCCCACGTGAGTGGACGCGGCGGTGAGCCCGTGGCGATCCAGAGTGGCGCGGGCGTCCTGCGGGGAGCGGTCGAAGTACGTTACTTTGCCCCCGGCGTCTTGCGCGAAGCCGGCAAATTCCACTTCCTTGTAGCCCACGGCCGCGACTTTGGCCAGGCTGCCTTCGAAATCCTGCTTCATGGCGTCGCGAACGGTGTAGAGCTGCACCCCGAGGTGTTCGATCTTGTGCTCGCCCGTGGCCCAAGCGAAGCGGTTGGCGAGAACCGTGGCGGCTGTCATGGTGCCCAGGAACGTTCGGCGGTCCATTTAGAGTTCTCCTCGTTTCATTTGATTCACCGCGTAATCACAGGCCCGCGCGGTGAGCGCCATGTACGTGAGTGAAGGATTGACGCAGGCGGATGAAACCATGCACGCCCCATCGGTGACGAACAGATTTTTTACGTCATGCGCCTGATTGTGGGCGTTGAGCACGGAAGTCTTGGGATCGCGGCCCATGCGCGCCGTTCCCATCTCGTGGATGGTGAGACCGGGCGCGTAGTCCGCGACCGAGGGCTGAATGTCTGTCGCTCCCGCGGCGGAGAGCATCTCGGCGGCGGTGACCGCCATGTCCTTGAGAATAGCGCGCTCGTTGTCACTCCAGGCGCAGTGGATCTTGGCCACCGGAATGCCCCAGGCGTCGACTTTCTCCGGGTCGAGCTCAACGAAATTCTCGTGACGGGGGAGGCACTCGCCAAATCCGCCGAAAGACATTTCCCAGCGGCCGGGCCGCCGGAGCGCGTGCTTGAAATCGACGCCAAAGCCGGGCATGTCTGCGCCGCGTTCCCAACCTTCGCGCCCGGCGTCGCCCTGAAAACCGTAGCCGCGCAAAAAATCAGGGTGCTTCTGCGTGACGTTGCGGAAGCGAGGCACATAAATGCCGTTGGGGCGGTGACCGAGCGTGGTCCGGTCCTCATTGCCCGGAATAAAGCCTTTGGCGCCGCTGCCCATGCAGTGGTCCATCAGGTTGTGGCCCAGTTCGCCGCTGGAGTTGGCGAGTCCGGTGGAAAATTCGGGAGTGGCGGAGTGCAGCAGAATACGCGCCGACTCAATGGTGGAGGCGCAGAGGAAAACAACGCGCCCGTGGAATTCGAGCGCCTGGTGGGTCTGGCCATCGATCACGCGGACGCCGGTAACTTTTCTGGTTTTGGAATCGAAAATCAGACTGTGCACCACGCTGAAGGGACGGATCGTCACCTTGCCGGTTTTTTGGGCGGCGGGCAAAGTCGCATTCACACTGCTGAAATAGGAAAGGGTGGAGCATCCGCGGGAGCAGGGGCCGCAGTAGTGACAAGCGGCGCGGCCAAGATGAGGTTGAGTGAGCACGGCGGCGCGCCCGATGGTCATCATGCGCTCGCCGGGAAAATGTTTGGCGATGGCATCTTTCACCACCAGTTCGGCGCAGGTCATTTCCATGGGCGGGAGGAATTTGCCGTCAGGAAGCTGCGGAAGTCCCTCGGCCTGGCCGGTGATTCCGGCAAACTGCTCGACATGGTCGTACCAGGGAGCGATGTCCTGGTAACGGATAGGCCAGTCGACGGCAATGCTTTCACGGAGGTTGGCTTCGAAATCGAGATCACTCCAGCGATAGGATTGGCGTCCCCAGATGAGGGAACGTCCGCCGACCTGCCGTCCGCGAATCCAGAGGAACGGCTTGCCCGGCGCGGTGGTGTAAGGGTTCTCGCGGTCGTTCACGAAGAATTTGCTGTTCCATTCGTCCATTCCAGTGGAAATCTGCTGGACGGGTTGGTCGACGGAATCCCGCTTGCGGTCGCCCATGCCGCGAAAGCGCATCTCCGAGGCAGGGACGTGCTCGACATAATCGTTTTCAGGAGTGATGGAACGTCCGGCTTCTAGCACCAGAGTACGCAGGCCTTTTTCCGACAACTCTTTCGCGGCCCAACCGCCGGTGATGCCCGAGCCGACTACGATGGCGTCATAAGTGTTCGCTGGCATATTTATTTTGCGGGCTGATCCTCGAGAGGTACGCAGCCGGCATGGCCTGCGGGGATGATTGTCTCTTGCAGTTCGTCCCCGAATCCGGCCTCCGAGGTGTAGTAACCGACCAGCGTAAGCTGCTTCATCATGCCGAAGAATGTTTGCGGGGCGGGATCCGGGGGCGGGACGGGTAACGACTCGCGGAAGCGGGTTAGGTCTTCGTCCAACTCGGCGACGATCTGGGTCTGTTGCGGCTCCGGGCAGTCGGCGAAATCTGCGCTGAACTTGGCGCGACTACGGGCATTCACGTCGGCCAGGCCGGCCAGAAACAGGGAGCGTTCGTCGTGGTCGTACCACTCGGTGAGAATCAGGTCGATGAATTCATTCACCCGCACTTCTTTCGCCCCCGGCGTATCGGTTTGCGGGATGATGATCTCGCTGATCAGGGTCACCATCACATTTTGTTCCGGGCTGAGGGTTTTCAGCACGGCGCTCGCGGGAAGCTGGTCGTGCACTTCCTGGAAAAGCGAAAATGCGTCGCGGCTCAGCAGCGGCAGGGCGGCGGCGCATGCCAGTAGTTTTAGAGCTTCACGTCGTTGCATAGTTTACTCGGAACAATATCTGAGTTGGCGAGACATGGCGCCCTAAACCTGTCCTAAAAGCTCGGCGCGCACGTTCTTCAAGACGTAGGCGGCGCGCTCCACCCCAACTTCCCCGGGCAGGATTGGGTCCTCATTTTCAATGCTGAGTATGCCTTCGTAGCCGATATCCATGTAAGCACGGATAATTTCTTTCCAGGTGTTGGCGCCGTGTCCATAGCCGACGGCCCGGAAAGTCTCCGAGGCCTGGGAAAGATCCTTGGAATCAAAGGCAAAGTTCAGCACCCCGTATTTGTCCACGTTGTCCTTGAACATGACGGTGTCCTTCATGTGGGCGTGGAACAGGCAGTTGTGCTTGCCGAGAAGGTGGATGACCTCCACCGGATCGCAGCCTTGCCAAAACAGGTGGCTCAGGTCGCAGTTGGCGCCGATCTCCTCGCCAACCGCATCGCGCAGGCGGAGAAGCGTCATCGGGTTGTACACCACGAAATTGGGATGCATCTCGAAGGCCAGCCTGTGGATGCCGTGCTCCCGCGCAAATTGAGCTGCTTGCTTCCAGTAGGGGATCACTTTTTCGTTCCACTGCCAGTCGAGAGCTTTTGCATGATCGGGCGGCCAGCGATAGGTCACCCAATTGGGCACAGTGTCAGAGGGACTGCCGCCGGGACAGCCGGAGAACCCCACGATCACTTTGACGTCCAGCCGCTCGGCCAGCAGCACGGTACGCCGAAAGGTTTCCGCGTCGCGCTCCGCAATCTTCGGATCGGGATGGACCGGGTTGCCGTGGCAGCTCAGCGTGGCCACCTGAAGGTTGCGGTCTTCAAACTTCTTCTTCCAGGCGCTCGCCTTAGCGGGATCATCCAGCAGGTCTTTGACTGGACAGTGAAGGGCATTGGGGTACCCTCCCGTCCCGATCTCCACCGCCTCCAGGCCCAGGCTGGCGATCTTATCAATCATGGCGTCCAGGGAAAGGTTGGGGAAGGCGGGATCGAACACGCCGATGGGAATCTTGCGGGCCGCTCCTTCAGGCAATGGACTGGACACGGCTTCGCTTGCCGGGTCCTTGAGCAACGCCGAAGCAGTGCGCGGCGCAGCCACTGCGGCAGCGACCAGACCGCTGCCGGTAGCGAGAAAATTCCTGCGGCTGGGAGAATTAGGCGTCGAATCTCGGTCCATGCAGTGTCCCCGGGTTTGGAGTTTGGCACTTCCGCGCAGCTGTGAATTGGCGATGCGCGGCGGCGCGTCAGCATTATACGCATTGTCACGGAATGAGGGTTAGGGAATAGAAAGGAGGACTGCTGGAATGGGAGGATGACTCGGTGGATGATGCTGGCCGGCTGCCCCGTGGAATCCAATTTCCCTAGCGATATTCAGATTTGGCGGCCTGGGTTACCTCTCCGAAACGAGGCCCTCGATTCCCGGAGATCGCGGCAGGCAACGCTTTTGCCTTGTTCCTGACGAGAGGCACCCAAGCCATAGTAAACATCGTTGTCGTGCACCAGCTCGCGACGGCCCGCGAGATTCTCGGTGCATTTACCGGTTCAAAATCGCAGGCTCAGCTTCGAGCACAATCTATTGATGGTATTGGACACGTCCTGGTGTCCGGGGGAGTCGCGAGAAGCCTCACTGAAGAGGCCCTAACTTCGACCTGGAAGCCAAGCCGCGATTGCCAGGGGGGACAACCGCCTTTCTCTTCACAACAACCGCTGAGACCTCACCAAGCCAGGGCTAGTGTGGATCAGCATCCACAAAATGGCAAAATCAAACTTCTCATAGCCGGCATAAACAAAACTTATTCGCGTTGCAGCGCGCTGGAAAGTTCGGGGATGGGCACCGCCTGGGCGATCTTGGTTTTAGCCCCGGAGCGCCGCTGGGCGGCTTCCAGCCTGCTGTCCAGCTCCTTCGCGAGCCGCACGACATTCGGCTCCAACAGGAGGTTTTGCTGATGTCCGGGGATTTCACAGACGTCGAGCTCGCCCTGGAAAATGCCCTTCCAGCCGAGGTATTCGTCCGCGAGCAATCCCAACAGCTGCTTGCTGGCGCGGAATAGCACCACATTGCCGCCATAAGGACGCGGCTTATATTTTCCGATCGCCCGGCTGTGTTCGTCTCCCAGAGCTTCGAGCACGTATTGCATGGGCAAATGCGAAAGGTCGCTGGGCTGTCTGCCGGTCATGTTGTCGAATGCGATAGCAGTCCGGGCGCGAGCAACGTCCCAAACGTAGCTCAGCCTTCCCCCCACGTAGCCCTTCCGCCGGTGGGAAAGATTGTCCATTTCCAGGCTGACTCGTTTGTTAGCAAGATGCCACCAACGTTGCAGCAGCGTGACCGACGGTTTGAAACGGGCGGAGCCGGGATGTATCGACTGAATCAGGATCAGCAGTCCTACTTCTTGTCCCGCTGCGGTCAACTGCTGGGCGGCTTCCAATGCCAGCACGCCGCCAAAGCAAAATCCGCCTAGAAAATATGGGCCTTCCGGCTGAAAACTTCGCACTTCCTCGAGATAGGCGGCGGCCATCTTTTCCAGCGACAAATCCTTCGGAATGTGGCCATCGAGACCCCGTGCCTGGAGAGCCCAGACCGGCTGATCGGGCTCCAGCAGATTAGCCAGGGGATAGTATTCGAGGACGTTGCCGCCATGCGCATGCATGAGAAAAAGAGGCGGCTTGGATCCACCCGGCCGTATCGGAACCAGCGAAGACCAGGAGGGCGCCCAGTGCTTGCGGCGAAGCATCTCGGCCAAATCCGCAATGGTGGGAGCCTGCAATAGCGTTGCCAGCGGCAAACGTATTTTGGTGAGTTTCTCAACCTCGGCGATGACGCGAACTGCGAGAAGAGAATGTCCTCCCAGCTCAAAGAAGTTGTCCCGCAATCCCACCTGCTCCACTTTCAGGATCTTTGCCCAAATCTGGGCGAGCAGTTGCTCGATCGGATCACGGGGCGCGATGAACCCGTGGCTGACGGCGAGACTTTGCGCGGGAGCTGGCAACGCTTTGCGATCGATCTTGCGGTTCGGTGTAAGCGGAAATGCGTCCAGCAGCACCACCGCGGACGGCACCATGAACTCGGGCAGGTGCTCTTTAACGTATTGGCGCAAGTCTTCGGCTTGCAAGGCCGCTTGCGGCGGGACTTCCGCGGACGGCACGACGTAGGCCACCAGTTGCTTGGAGCCCGGCTCATCTTCGCGAACCATGACCACGCTTTGGCGCACGGCGGGGTGGCGATCGAGAATGGTTTCAATCTCTCCCAACTCGATGCGGAAGCCGCGCAACTTCACCTGGTGATCCATGCGTCCCAGATACTCAATGTTGCCGTCGGGCAACCAGCGGCACAAATCGCTGGTACGGTACATCCGCGCGCCCTTTTTCTGGCTGAAGGGGTTGGGGACAAACCGTTCGCCAGTGAGCTCGGGGCGCCCATAGTAACCGCGCGCCAGACCGGTGCCGGCGATATAGAGTTCGCCCGCGACCCCCACCGGCATGGGATTACGGCCCCCGTCGAGGATGTAGCACTGGGTGTTGGCGAGCGGCCTGCCGATCGTAACCGGCAAGCCGCGCGGCACCCGAGTGTAGGTCGAGTAGGTGGTTGTTTCAGTCGGACCGTAGAGGTTGTAGACGCGGTCAACCTGGGTGGTGGCATAGGTTTGCTCCACCAGGGTTTCCGGCAGGGCTTCGCCCGCCAGGTTCACGGTCTTCACCGAAGGCGGAATGCCATTGGCGCGCAGCAATTCGGCCAGTGCCGAGGGCACAGTGTTGATCAGGGTTACTTCATCCTTCGCCGGCAGGGTGGGTAAGTAAAGCGCATTCGGAGCGATGATGAGCTTGCCGCCCGCGCTGAGCGTGACAAAAATCTCGTACACCGACAGGTCAAAACAAACCGAGGTAGAAAACAAGACTCCTGCCAGCTCCTGCCGGGTGAAAACCTGTTTTGCCCACTGCACAAAATTCGTGGCGGAGCGATGTTCCAGAGCCACGCCCTTCGGCCGGCCGGTGGATCCCGAAGTAAACAGAACGTAAGCCAGATGCTCGGGCTTGACCTGGACGGCAGGATTTTCGGCGGATTTACTGGCGATCCCGGCCCAGTCCGCATCATCATCCAGGCAGATCGTTTTTCCCGCGAAGTCCGGCAAGCGATCGAGGAGCGACTTCTGGGTGAGGAGAGTGTGCGCCTTGGAATCTTCGAGTATGTACCCCAGCCGCTCTTTGGGATAAGCCGGATCCATCGGCACGTAGGCTCCGCCCGCTTTGAGAATGCCCAGGATACCCACGAGCATCTCCAGCGAGCGCTCGACGAACAGCCCCACCAGCACATCCGGCCCGACGCCCATCCCTCTCAGATGATGCGCCAGCTGGTTGGCGCGCCGGTTGAGTTCACCATAGGTCATCCGCTGCTGCTCGAACACCAGCGCGGTTTGTTCGGGGATCCGTGCCGCCTGCTCTTCGATCAACTGGTGCAGTCCGGTAGTTTTCTCTGGATACGCCACCGCGGTGTTGTTCCACTCCACCAGCAACTGCTGACGCTCGGCAGCGGAGAGCATGGGCAACGAGGAGAGGCTTTGCTCGGGACTATGGGCGATTGTCTCCAGCAGCGTCCGGTAGTGCCCGCCCAAGCGCCGGATGGTGTCTGCCTCGAACAAATCGGTGCTGTACTCGATCAAGCCTTCGAGGCCATCCTCGGTCTCGGACATAAGCAGCGTCAGATCGAACTTCGACGTGCCGTTCGCCAGGGCCTGGCTGCCGGAGACCCTCGCAACCTCCGAGACTCCGCCGGGATCATGGAGGACGAACATCACCTGAAACAGCGGAGAATGGCTCAGGTCCCGCTCCGGCGCCAATTCGGCGACTAGCTGCTCGAAGGGGAGATCGGGCTGGTCGTAGGCACCCAGGGCTCGCTGCCGCACTTTTTGCAGCAGGGAGCGGAAACTCAACTCGCCGATCATCTGGGAGCGCAAAACGACGGTGTTGAGAAAGCAACCGACCAGGTTCTCGGTCTCAGTGCGGGTGCGTCCGGAAATCGGAGTCCCGACCAGGATATCGTCCTGGCCGGTATAGCGGTGCAGCAAGGCCATAAAACCGGCGCCCAGAGTCATAAACAACGTGGCTTGCTCTTGACGGCCGATGGACTTCATTTGCTCCAGCAGTTTCTTAGGCAGTGTGAAGAGCTCAGTTGCTCCATGGAAGCTCTGCACCGCCGGGCGCGGCTTGTCGGTGGGCAGTTCCAGCACCACCGGAGCTCCCGCCAGTTCTTGCTTCCAATACGAAATCTCCTTCCGCAGCACCTCTCCTTGCAACCGATCGCGCTGCCAGCAGGCGTAGTCGGCGTATTGAATGGGCAACTCCGGAAGAGGCGACGGGCGGTCCTGGGAAAACGCGCCGTAGAGTTGGGTGAGTTCGTTGTGCATTACCTCCATCGACCATTCATCTGCAATGATGTGATGGATGGTGAGCAGCAGCTTATGCGCGCGTGGGGTGAGATGAACCATGGTCGCGCGAATCAGCGGGGCTTGAGACAAGTCGAATGCTTTTCGCCCATCCTCACGCACCACCCGCATCCATTCGCGTTCCCGCTCCGGCTCCAGCAAGGAGCTTAAATCCACGTCTGCCAGCGCCAGGTCGACATCCGGGAGGATAATCTGCATAGGCTGCCCGTCACGACTGATGAAAGCCGTGCGCAGCGATTCCTGGCGGCGTACCAACTCGTTCAGCGCGCGCTTCATGGCGTCCGGCCGGTACTCACCGCTGAAGCGAATTGCATCGATGACGTTGTAGACCGGGCTGCCGGAGGTCAATTGATCCAGGAACCACAGCCGTTCCTGGGCAAAGGAAAGGGGGCTTGGTCCACTCTGCTGGCGCGGCTCAATCCGCTGACTACTCTCGCCCTCGCCTTTGTCTTCAGACACAAGCCGGGCCAAACTGGCAATCGTGGCGTTGTCGAACAAGGCTTCCATCGGAAGATCGACGTCGAATGCATCCCGAATCTGCGACCCCGCCTTGATGGCCATAAGCGAGTGTCCGCCTAATTCGAAGAAATCGTCGTGGATCCCAACGCGCTCCACTTTCAGCAGCTCGCTCCAAATGGCGGCCAATTTCTTCTCGGTCTCGGTGCGTGGGGCGACGAATTTCCGGGTCGCCGAAACATCTTCGGCGGACGGCGCGGGCAAAGCCTTGCGGTCGACCTTTCCGTTCGGGGTGAGAGGCAAGGACTGGAGAAAGACAAATCGAGCTGGTGCCATGTATTCGGGCAGTTTTTGTCCCACGAACTCCCGCAGCGCTTCGGCGGAGGGCGATTCATTTTGCCGGAGAACGACGTAACCTACCAGTTGCTTATTTCCCGGCTCATCCTCGCGCGCCAACACCGCGCAGGATTGCACTCCGGGGTGGCTCGCCAGCGTGGCTTCAATCTCTCCCAATTCGATGCGGTAGCCGCGTATCTTCACCTGATCGTCGACGCGGCCCAGGTACTCCAGCATCCCGTCCTCGCGGTAGCGGGCCAAATCTCCGGTCTTATACAGCCGCGCTTCAGTCAGGCTGGAGAATGGATCGGGCAGAAATCTTTCCTGGGTCAATTCGGGCCGGTTCAGGTATCCGCGGGCGACCCCGGCGCCGCCGATGTACAACTCGCCCGTCACACCTGGTGGTACCGGCTGCAAATGCTCGTCCAGAACGTAGAGCTGCGTGTTGGCAATGGGCCGGCCGATGGGAACCGAACCGGTGCGCGGATCCTCTGCCTGCACTTCATAAACGCAGCAGCCCACTACCGTTTCTGTTGGGCCGTACTCGTTGATCAGGCGGGTGGCGGGAGCATAGTCCCTCCACAGACGCAGACTGTCGGCCAGCGAGTTCTCGCCACCGATGACGAACGTCTTGGTCATGCCCGCGGCCTCTTCGGGACTGAGTTGTTGGCTCAGCAGTTCCAGGTGGGCGGGGGTAATCTTGACCAGGCTGCGATTCTTGGCTTGCCGCAGAGCATTCAGCAGGTTTTGCGCGCCCACGTCCTCGGGCAACAGCTCGACTTGCCCCCCGGCCAGCAAAGCCGGATACAAACTGGTCACCGTCAAGTCGAAGGAAATGGAACTGTGGACCGGAACCGAGCCCCCCGCCTCAACTCCATATGCCTGGATGGCCCAGGTAAGGTAATTGACCAAGCCGCGATGCAGAATCATCGCGCCCTTGGGCTTGCCGGTTGATCCCGAGGTGTACATCACATAGGCGAGATTGGAAGGGACCGAAGCCGGGGTGAGATTGCCGGTGTTTTCCTTCGCGATCACTGGCCAATCGGAATCCAGGCGAACCGCCTTGTCGCCGCCGGAGGGGAACAGATGCCTGCACTTTTCTTGCGTCAGCAAAACTCGCACGTCGGCGTCACTCACCATGAACGACAGCCGGTCCTGCGGGTAGGAGGGATCAAGCGGCACGTAGGCTCCGCCGGCTTTCCAAACGCCCAACAGCCCGATCACCATCTCGGGAGAGCGCTCCAGGCAAACCCCCACCAGAGTCTCCGGTCCAATCCCACGCCGGCGAAGATAATTCGCCACCTGGTTGGCGCGCTGATTCAGTTCCCGGTAGCTCAGGTGCTGCTCTCTAAAAACGACAGCCACTGCGTCGGGAGTGCGGGCGACCTGCTGCTCGAACAATTCGTTCACGCAAACGTCAGGAAATTCAGCGCCAGTCCTATTCCACTCGTACAGCACCTGGTTGCGCTGGCGTTCGGTCAAGACCGGCAGATCCGCGATGCCCTGGCCAGCGTCGCCTAGGGGCTGACTATTTTCGCCGTTCTGCATGTCTATAGCGACCACCCGATCACTTCCTTCATGATTTCATTGGCGCCGGCGTAGATGCGCTCCACGCGGCTGTCAGCCCACATACGCGCGATGGGATACTCCGTCGAATAGCCGTAGCCGCCGTGCAGCTGCACGCATTCATCGACGATGCGGCACTGGCAGTCGGTCAGCCAATATTTCGCCATGGCGGCGGTGACCGGGTCAAGCTGGCCGGCGATGAAACGTTCGATGCAGTTATCGATGAAGACGCGGCCGATATGAGCTTCCGTTTTGCACTCGGCCAATTTGAAGCGGGTATTCTGAAAATCGAGCAACGGCTGGCCGAAGGCTTTGCGCTCTTTGACATACTTGGTGGTGATGGCCACCGCAAGTTCCGACGCGGCGGCGGCGCCCACCCCAATGGAAAGACGCTCAAAGGGCAATTGCTCCATCATCTGATTGAACCCTTTGCCCTCGGCGGGACCGAGGAGATTCGAAGCCGGGACGCGCACATCATCGAAGAAAAGCTCGCAAGTATCCTGCGCGTGCCTGCCGACTTTTTCGAGCGAGCGGCCGACCCGGTATCCCGGAAGATCTTTGGTTTCGACCATGATGAGCGAGATGCCCTTCACCCCCGGCACTTTGACATCGCTCTTCACCGCGAGGCAGACCATGCCGGCGTGCCAGCCGTTGGTGATGAAAGTCTTGGAGCCATTGATGACATAATGCACGCCGTCGCGACGGGCGGTGGCCTTGATGCCTGCCAGGTCCGAACCGGCGGCGGGTTCGGTCATCGCGATTGCACCCACCAACTCGCCGCGCGCCATGCGGGGAAGCCAGTTGCGTTTCTGCCCCTGGCTGCCGTAACTGAGCACGTAGTGCGCCACGATGCTGTGCGCATTAGAGCCGAAACAGACCCCGGCTTGCACCAGTTCCTCGATCACAACGGCTTCATGAGCGAAAGTCCCGCCCCCGCCACCATATTCTTCGGGTACATCGGGGAGCAGGATGCCGGTCGCTCCCGCCTTGGTCCACGCTTCGGCGTCGGGACGATGCTGCTGGCACCATCGGGCATGGTGCGGGGCAAATTCCGCTTGCATGAATTGGCGAACCGTCTTGCGGAACATCTGCAGTTCGTCATTCATCCACGCGGATTGGTAGGTAAGTTTAGACATGATCGGGTTCCGAGCGAATTCGGATCAGAATCAACGGAATGCACTATCCGCCCAGAAGTTACGCCTGACAAGTACCCTCTCGCTGCCCAGCGGAATGTCCATTTTCTTCAGATTCCGAAATAGCTAGTATAAAAGAGCATGCGGTTCCTGCGGTCCCGGCAGCCTAAACTTTGGTACCGGTCCCCCAGTCATCCCGTAACGGTCCCATTGCGGAGCCAAGGACTGAACGTGATGGTCCCTGCATGCACTCCTCCGCAATCTGTATGATGGTCACCCGTGTGCGACATTGTCTGGAGGCTTCGAAACGGCCGCAGCAAATCAAGAAGGCATGAGAACATAAAAGATGAAGACGGTAACGGCAATTCTTACCGACAGCCACTTTTGGATTCCCGCGATCGTGTTGTCGCTCGGTGTCGCCCTGTTGATGTACATCCGATAAGGAGAATCCCTTGTCCGCTGTCAAATCGCTTGGCAGCCGAAACTCGATGCATGGCCTGGGAGTCGCGTGTGGTCTGGCCGCCGGCGTGTGGCTGGGCGGCGCCGAGGCTCCCACCAAGCTGGTCAGTGTTGGCTTTTCTCCGTTTGCCATCTCCCTCTGCATGGTGATGGGGGTTTTCGTGGCTCGCTGGACGGTGCCCACGTTATTCAAAGGCACAAACTTCATCTTCGTGGATATTTTCGGAAAACCGCACCTGATTGTGTGGGCCATACTCGCCGGCGCGTTGTGGGCTGTGGCAAACACCTTGACGGTTTTTGCCATCAGAAATGTAGGACTGGCGATTGCTTTTCCGCTCTGGAATACCAATTCCCTCATCGGATTGTTTTGGGGCTGGCTGCTTTTTCATGAATTGAGAGGAGGAGGAACTCGAAACTGGGCCAAGGTTCTGGGAGGCGCAACCGCCATCGTGGCTGCCGCCATCATGCTGGGCTTCGCTTCTATGCATGCATCCACCGCGACCCACGAGCGGGCCGTCTCTGGCGTGGTCGCCGCATTCGGTGCCAGCCTGATGTGGGGAACCATGTATGTGCCGTATCGCAAGGCGTACTTGAGCGGAATGAATCCACTTTCCTTCGTGACGGTTTTCACTCTGGGTGAATTGGGGACGATGACGTTCCTGGCAATCACCTTGCGCGGTGGGCTTCATCCTCTGGAGGCTGAGTTGCGTCTGGCGCGGCCCGCTATTTTCTGGCTGTTTCTGGGCGGGTTCTGCTGGGTCTTAGGGGACCTGTTTCAGCAATATGCCACCAAGTATATCGGCATCGGCCGTGGCATCCCTCTTTCCAACACCAACCAGTTCTGGGGTCTGGCATGGGGTGCGCTAGTCTTTGGGGAACTCGCGGGAATGCAAGCCACAAGCCGCCTGCTGGTGGTGGCCGGGTCTGCCGTCATGATTCTGGGAGCGCTTGCCATCAGCAGCGCCATCGCACCCGAAGATGAGCAAGCTGCCTCGCAGCGGGTGATTGCGCGGGAGTGTGACCGCTACGGACTCGATATTCATCAGGCGCTGGCCGCCCAGAAGGGTGAAGACTCTTCCGCCGATCGCAACCGAGAACGAGCGTGGTGGGACTATCTCATTGTCGCGGCCGCATTCGGAATCTTCGCCTGGCTGGCAATCGGAACCAGGAGGCTGCCCCTGCCGATGAATTTAAGTTGGCTGGTTGCGCTGACGGTTGTTTTGTTGATCTCGCTGTTCGGCTGCGGGTGGCTGCTCTGGACGAAGACCCGCTTTTGTTAGCGCCACTGACGTTTATGCCGCCCGTCGGCCCGCAGCTTCCTGGCTGCCGCGTTTGCGATGCAAGGAAGACTGCCGTATCTTAAAAGTGCCGCCACACCCCACATGAGCGTCTATTTCGCTGCCGGATCTGCGAACACCGAGCTATCGCCGGCCGAGGCCCGGGAAGGTCTCATCCAGGGCCTGGAGAAACTGGGCCGCCGCCTCAAGGTCATTGCAATTCCGCCGGATTTTACGCGTGTCCACTCAGGGTCTGGGAATCTGACCCGATATGCGTGGGAATACTACGGCAGCCATCTGACCGACATCTTGCCGGCGCTGGGTACGCATCGGGCGATGACGCCGAGCGAGCTGTCCCGGATGTTCGGCAATGTGCCTCATGAGCTGTTTCGTGTCCACGACTGGCGGAACGACGTAGTCATGCTGGGCGAGGTTCCTGGCGAATTTGTCTGTGATCAATCCGAGGGAGCGTTGAGTTATTCGTGGCCTGCCCAGGTCAATCGGTTGTTGGTGGAAGGCAATTTTGACCTCATTCTGTCTCTAGGCCAGGTCGTGCCGCATGAAGTCGTCGGGATGGCAGGTTACAACAAGAACGTCTTGATTGGCACCGGCGGCCGGCTGAGCATTCATCGCAGCCACTTCCTTGGAGCCGTGTATGGGATGGAGCGCATGATGGGCCGCGCCGACACGCCGGTGCGCCGTGTGCTGAATTACGCGTCCGATCACTTTGCGCGAGGCCTGCCGATTGTGTATGCGCTGACCGTGGTTGGCAAAAATGCGGAGGGCGCGCTGGCGCTACGGGGATTGTTCGTAGGAGACGATGTCGAGTGCTTTCAGATGGCGGCCAACCTAAGCCTTCAAGTCAACCTCCAGATGCTGGATCACGAAATTCATAAGGCGGTAGTGTTTCTCGATGCGGACGAATTCAAGAGCACTTGGCTGGGCAACAAGGCCATCTACCGCACCAGAATGGCCATGGCGGACCAAGGCGAATTGATTGTGCTGGCGCCGGGCGTGGGAGAATTTGGAGAAGACAAAGGGATCGACCAGATCATTCGGCGGCACGGATACTACGGAACCCCCGCCACGCTGGAGGCGGTGCAGCGAGACCCTGAACTGGCGGACAATTTGAGCGCCGCCGCCCATCTGATCCATGGCTCGTCCGAAGGACGCTTCACCGTTACCTACTGCCCTGGCCGTCTCAGCCAGGCAGAAATTGAGAGAGCCGGCTACCGCTATGCTCCGCTGGATTCGATGCTGCAGCGCTATAACCCACGCGCCCTGCGCGACGGATATAACCGCGTCGACGGTGAGGACATCTTTTTCATCTCGAATCCTGGATTGGGGCTCTGGGCCTACAGGAAAAGATTTGAGAACTCGTAAGTGGTGGGCGTCCGATCGCGTGACTCGGCGAACCTATAGGGGAGAAAGTGGAAACCGCTTCATGCGTTAGGACGGAGACGCATCGAAATCTAGCGTTGCGCAAATTGGAAAGGAATGTGATGGCTGAACTTTCTCCTTCCCACCGCCCGCCGGTGGCTTCGGGCTGGGTCCCACCTTTCGAAAACCGCGAAAGGTGGGGCACCCTAAGCTTGAAAACTTGTGATCCTTTCCAGAGTGACACTTCACGCGGAGATGTGCACCACCCGCGAATTCGACTCCGCCTTAGGGGATTGGCCGGGCAGAGATCACGCCTTTACCCTCTTGAACCGTAATGAATTGATTGGGCTTCAGGTTTGCGATGAAGTCTTTGCGGCCGCTCGGCCATACGATTTCCAAGCTCACGGTTTTGCCTGTCTCCGGCTTGCCCAGACCGAAGGTGAGTGGCAGCTCGCTTTGCGATAGATAGCTCGAGCCGGTTTTCACCATGCCAAACAGGCGCGCGCCTTTCCTGGTTTTTACCGTCACCTTCGCGCCGATGCCATCGCGATTCGAGCGCGTGCCCACGGTCTTCACCCGCAGCATGTCATTCTGATTTCCATTGTCGTTGCGTAGCAGGCGTGCCGCGCCATTGTTGGCCATGATGACCAAATCCAGATCGCCGTCGTTGTCGAAGTCTCCATAGGCCGCGCCGCGACCCACCACCGCCCGTTGCAGCGCGGGGCCAAGCTTCGCAGTCACCTCTTCAAACTTATGGTTGCCCAAATTGCGGAAGAGATGAGGCGGCTGCGCATACTTCACGTTGGGTTGCACCACGTTGATATCGTCGGAAACGTGGCCGTTGACGGCGAGAACATCCAGCAGACCGTCGAGATCATAGTCAAAGAAAAAAGCGCCGAAGGTGAGCGAGCGGACCGATATCCGGGCAATGCCGCTGACCGGGGCTTCGTCGGTAAATAGGCCCGAGCCATCGTTGTGGTAGAGCGCCATCCCTTCGTTGGTGAAATTGCCGACCAACAGGCCCTGCCGCCCGGAATTGTCATAGTCGGCGGCATCGGTGCCCATGCCAGCCCGCGCCGTGCCGGCCTCGCCATACGCCACGCCGGCAGTGACGCCAACATCGGTGAACGTGCCATTACAGTTGTTGTGGTAAAGCTTGTTGGGTTCGGTGTCATTGGAAACAAAAAGATCCATCCAGCCGTCATTGTCGTAATCCAGCATGGCGACCCCGAGCGCTTTGCCGGTGGGATCATAGAGACCGGCGCGGCGGGTCACGTTTTCAAACGTTCCGTTTCCTTTGTTGCGGAAAAGCTCCGAACTCTGGCCTTTGTAAGTTTGCGGCGTGCAGTAAGACTTGTTCTTATTGTCGAGCGAGCAGTATTGATCGGTCTCGATGGACCAGTTGATGTAGTGGGTGACGAAGAGATCGAGCTTGCCGTCGTTGTCATAGTCAAACCATAGCGCGCTGGCGGAAAATCCCGGCGACGCTACGCCCGCCTTCGCGGTGACGTCGGCAAACTTGCCGTTGCCAAGATTGCGGAAAAGATGATTTGATCCGACCGTGGTGATGTAGATGTCGTCATAGCCGTCGTTGTCATAATCGCCGACGGCGCAGCCCAACCCGTACATTTCGACCGCCAGTCCGGCTTGCCGCGTCACGTCGGTGAATGTGCCGTCTCGATTGTTGTGATAGAGCGCGGGAAACGATTTGCCCGACTTGTGCCCAGGCCAATCCATGGAGTTGACCAGCAGGATGTCCTGCCAGCCATCGTTGTCATAGTCGAGAAAGCAAACCCCGCTGCCCATGGTTTCGGGCAAATACTTCTTCCCGAAAGCGCCGCTGTTGTGTTTGAAATGAATGCCGGCTTGCGCGGTGACGTCGGTGAACTGGATGGGGCCTGAGGGCCGTGCGGGGCTGGTGGGTGAAGCTGGCGCCGCCTCTGGCTGTGGCGCTGACGGCGCGGGTCTGGAAGCCTGTGTCGGCGAGGCGGTTTCCGGCGCGCTCGATTGTTTCGGTTTGCAACCCGCCAGCCCAAAGAGCGCGAGGAGCAGTAAACAGCAAGTGACACGGCCTGGTGGCATCAGAGATTCGATTTCCCTTTCGCAGACGGTCATTTTCGCAGACGATCTTTTAACAGACAATCAGTGCGCCGTCACGGGTTTGGCGGCGCTGGCGCGGCGCGAATCCAGCCAAATCTCGATCAGCATGGCGATCGGCCCCACGATAAAGAGCGCATAGAAAGGCGCATAAACGATCTGGTACAAGCGCATCACCATTTCCAGCAGCGCTATAAGAACCACAACCAGGCATTGTCCCTTCTTGGATCGCACGGTGGTTCTTGGGTCGGTAATCATAAAGAAGATGAACAGTTGGTACATGGGGCCGGTGATGGGCGCGATCTCCGACTGCCAGGGGCTGCCGGTCATCCAGCTTCGCAGGAACGCAAAGGCGATAAACGAAACGACATAAATGCCGGTGATGTGGAAGCGGCGAAGCCTCCAGATAATCACCGATCCCAAGGCCCAGATGACCAGCATGGGCAAAAGGTAGTTGCCCCACTGAATGCTCAAGCTGGCCACCGTATCGGCGGCCAGAAACAGCATCACCGAAATGCCGAAGTTCGATGGATTCCAAATATGGCGGCCTTTGACCCGCAGAACATACTTGGAAGTGATGGAAATCGCGCTGCACAGCGCATACGGCCAAAAGGCCGGCGAGCGAACCAGAATGCCAACGCTGATGCCGGTGATGTAAGCGCTCGCGGGATGCAGCCACTTGCCCAGGAAAATTCGGCCGAGAATTAACTCAGTCAAAATGCTGGTAACGATCGCCAGCAGCGTCTTTTGGTAGCTCTCGAGGATGCCGAATGACAAGTGGCCGGCCAGCAAAATGCAGGTAATGAACGCGGGCGCCACATAGCGGTTGTCGAGACTGATGAGCGGTTTCCGGGCGGCGGGCGGCTGGGGCGGCAGCACCGGCGCACTCGTCGGCTGACTCATAGAGGCTCCTTGATCTCATCAAGCTGGCCGGCTGCGGGGTGGTCGATGGTCTGCTGCTTGCCGGATGGCCAGCGAATGACAGCTTTTTCAATTTGCGGGAATTTGCCCAGGCCGAAATGCAGCCGCCGCTGGTTCTGCGCGGCGAAGCCAGTGCCGCCTGAAACCTCCTGCACCTGCTGCTGGCCATCCCAGAACAGCGTAACCTTCGCGCCGATCGCGCTGCGATTACTGGCCGTTCCCTCCAACTGAAATTCGATCCACTGATTCTCCGGGATCACGGTATTCTTGTAGAGCAACAGCGGCCCTTTTTGATTGGCCACCACCACGTCGAGGACTCCGCGATTCCACAAATCGGCGAGCGCCACAGCCCGTCCGTCATAGGTATCGGTAACGCCGACGGCCTGGGCGACGTCGATGAATTTTCCGGCGCCATCATTCAGCCAGAGCCGCTTGGTTTGATAGCCCGATAAGCTGCGGCCATCAAAC
>Ga0209415_10004914_pt1 | contig 24311 bp, 23 predicted proteins | sample PeaSoiSIISIP2007_FD_187696 | JGI IMG/M metagenome (GOLD analysis project Ga0209415, IMG submission 187696) | Peat soil microbial communities from Weissenstadt, Germany - SII-SIP-2007 (SPAdes) (version 2) | ecosystem: Environmental > Terrestrial > Soil > Wetlands > Peat | place: Germany... | reverse complement strand
GGAATCGGCCCATCTGCGTCGTCGCAATGGCTCGAATGGTCGTTCAGACCCCGCTCTCGCCATTGCTCCTAGCATCTGGGCCGATTCCGTGCCGTCGCGGCGCATGATAAAGTGCATAACACGCTCTAGGACGTCGGCGGCTTTTGGGGCCATTCTTTGGCATCCCGCAGCTTCTCGATTTCTTCCCGATCGAAAAACTTTCCCCGATCCATCCCCATGCAAGTTCGCGATGCCCGCGCCCACGCCTTTGGGCTCATCAAATTCCCCTCCCAGAACGGCCAGGTCCGGCATTGCAGCGGCCTGCCCTCGTACACCGTGCAAATCCGCTTCGGATGCACCACGCTTTCATTATTGTGTGTGTCTTCCACCGCCACTTCCTTCATGAACACGCAATCATATCCCCCATGGCGCGGATTCCTGACTTCCTTCAGCGCCAGCCTCCCGCCCACTTTCCGGCAATACGTCTCGATCAATTCCTCCCGCGAAATCCGCAGGATTTCCATCATCTTCGCGATCTCCCGCCGCCCGACCCACACGTATCCCGGTGCGCCGCTACAGCAGTTACCGCACTGCTTGCACGTAAACCGCAGCCCCTCCGCAAACCACGGCGCCGTGGACTCGCTCGATTCCAACACCTTCAGCCTCATGATGTGATTGGAGTATACCGAAGGGAAGGCTAATGGCTAATGAGCAACGCCAATCCTCAACCCAACAAATACCACGCCGCCGCCACGATCACCGCCTGAACCGCGACGAACACCGTCAGCCCCAGCGCGATTCGCTTCGCCAGTCGCGGCCGCCGCACTTCCTCGCCCTTCAGGCCCACCCCCATTTGATTTTGAACCGCCGCGATGATGAGGTTCGCCTCGAACCGGCTGATCCCCAGCTTCGCCGCAGTTCGAACCAGCGCTTCACGCCGGCTCCACGGCAACACCGTCCCCACCAGTTGCCCCGGCACCAGGTCCGCGAAATCCATCGCCGCCGAACCCCGCGATCCCAATACCGCCGAATGCGACCAATCGCAGCGCCGCATCCCGACTTCAACCGGCTCAATCCGCATCACCCCAGTCTACTTCCATCGCCGGCGCACGCCGAAAATTACGCTCGCTTTCCACACCCCACGCCGCATTGCCCGCCTCTGTCTATGGCGAAGTTTCCGGCTATGACGGTAAACTGCCGCGCACATTTGGCAATCCCCATGATATGGCTTAAACGCCTGCTCTACCTGGTCGCCTTCGTTCTCCTGGCCGTCATCGCCTTCGCTCTGGTCGGCATCTATCTCTATCGCGGCACCCCAAGCTGGTATCGCCCCCGCATCGCCACCTCTCAGCAGATCAGGGATGCCGCCAACAGCGCGGACCAGAAACTGCTCGATCTTTTCAGTTGGGCCGCCAGCGCCCAGGCCCAGCAACTTCGCCGAATCCACGGAATCTCCAGCTCCGGCGACGCGCCCATTGGCCCCAAATCTGTCACCTTCACCGAAGATGAGGTCAACTCATTCATCGCCGCCTGGAAAACGCCCGATAAAAGCCAGCTTGATCAGCGTATTTCCCGCTATTTCACCGATGGCCGCGTCGTTTTCGACGCCGGTGAAGTCATCCTCGCCGGTCATTCCCCCGCATTCGGCGCCTTGGCCAGCGCTCAATTCGATCCCGCCATCGACGCCAAGGGCAATCTGAACGTCGCGCTCGATTCCATTCTGGCCGGCCGCCTTCCCGTTCCCCAAGCCGCACTCGCCTCGCAACTCCGGAGCTTGCAGTTCCTGCTCCAGCAGCAATTGAATGTCCAACGATCCGCCGTCGCGATTGATCCGGCCCTCACCGCCAACGCCTCCGCCCTATCCGCCTCCTGGCTGCGCCTGTTATTATCGGCCCTGAACGATCAGCCCGCCGATCCCATCCTGATCATCCCCTTCAACATCACCAACCTCCGTCACGGTCTGCCCGTAAAGCTCACCGCCATCCAGATCGTTCCCGGCCAAATCACCCTGACCCTCATCCCGCTCGCCCCTGAGGATCGCCAAACCTTCCTCCAGCGCCTTCGCCAACCTTGGCTGCTCCCGCATGAATAACGCCCCGATTGAACCGCGTGAGCCTTCCCTTTCTCCGCCAACGATATCCGCGATCAAGGCGGCTTCTGCATTCCCGTTGACGTACGCGGGCGATAATTACATTTTGCGGCCATCTCCTGCGGGGCTGAGTCAGCCGTGCCGACCCGCCAGATTTATACGCCCACCACGTTCGTTGATGGCAAGTTGCGATCGCTTGTTCCGAGAATGAGTAAGAATATTTCTATGTGTCAGTTCGGCTAACTGGGTGATATACAGGTAACAGTTAAGATGGTTTACCGGGAGTGTTGATGACAAGCGGCTCACGACATTTGGGGCGAAATTTCTACCACGAACTGTACACAAAAGATCTGGAGGCGGAGGTGCAGTGGTTGCGAATGGGCGCGGCGGACAAATGCGACTCTGTGGGATTCCTGCTCAGCAAGGCCAACCTCAAGCCCGACTCCATCATTGAGCTTGGTTGCGGAACAGGAGAACTGATCAAGGAATGCCAGCGCAGGGGTTATGCAAATAAATACGCCGCCGTGGATTACTCTGAACCGGCGGTCCAGCTCTTGAGGAGCACGTCGCAAGGCATCGAGGTCCACGCGGCAGACATCACGGCGCCGTCATTTTCAATTTCCGGTCACTGGGATGTTGTGTTAATGAGCCACGTGATCGAGCATCTGGACGACCCGACCCCCATGCTGCGGGCCCTAAAGCGATTCGACTACAGCTATTTCATTGCGGAAATACCGCTTGAAAATCTGCCCCTGGCAAAATTGAAGAGCTATGTGAAAAACCGCATGAAGAATCCGGCCGGCCATGTGCAGTTCTTCAACGACACCTCCTTCAAGAAGCTACTTTCATCGGTCGGCTTTGAAATTATCCATTCGCGAAGATACAGGCCGACGCAATCCGCCCAGAAACTCCGCTTCATGTGCAAAAAAAAAACGGTTGGGGGGCGGCGAAGACGATGCAAGCGCTGGTGACCGGGCTATATCTGCCCGGAGCCCTGGGCCCGATATGGTCGAGGTTATACTACGCTCATCTTGCCGTGATCTGCGGGAAAGCCACGCGCTAGATGAATGACGCCGGTCATGGAGCCCGCTTCGGCGATGGGGAAACCGGCAATCGGCCCCCGCCCATCCCCCAACAACACCTCGCGGAATCTGCCCGCTCGCCCGCAGCTTTTGCGCGTCGCTCAACCCAATTGACCCGGCATCGCACCTGATAACGTTGCAAAAATTCCACCGCTCGCTCGGGACGTTTTCACCGGATTTTCAGGGCTTTGCGCGTCGCACGCACCGCCGCTTCCCGCGGGCTCATCCCCGCATGCCATCGTTTGGCACGCCGCTTGTACTGCCTCGCCTGACGTTGGCTCTCTTTGCGGAGCAACTGCGTATCAACGGATGTTCGGTGAGTTGGATAACACACCGACGTTGGGCCTTTTTGCGGAGCAAGCGCCTATGGATGTCCCGAAGGATCTCGGCCAACGAATCGTCGAGGCCTCTCGCCTTGCCGTGGCCTTGCATCTGCAAATTTCGAACGCCAATTTTGGCGAAGTCATCTTTTCGATCGGCGGAGCCGATCGCGGCGGGGGAGCCGTCATGGACGACGGCCCTTCCTCCGCGCCTTGGCCGGCGATACTCCCTTGCGCCGGCGATCTTAGCGGAGGCTTTGCCTTCCGCGCCGAAAGCGAGGCCGCATGATTTATGGCCTCTATCTCTCGGCTTCCGGCGTCCTGACCAATTCGTACCGGCAGGACGTCATTGCCAATAACATCGCCAACTCCGAAACCGTTGGCTTCAAGAAGGACATGGCCCTGCTCCAGCAGCGCCCGACCGCCGCCCAGGAACTGGCTCGCTCGGATCAGACCAACTCCCTGCTCGAGCCGATCGGCGGCGGACTGCTCGCCTCCAGCACCGTTGTCGATTCCCTTGCCGGCGAAATCGAACCCACCGGCAACAATTTCGACGTCGCCCTCCAGGGCAACGGATATCTCGCCGTTTCTTCCGATGGAAAAATCCATCTGACTCGCAACGGCCAGATGGTCCTGGACCGCACCGGCCGGCTCGTCTTGTCCAACGATCCCAATCAGGCCATCCTCGACAGCAAACAATCTCCCATCGTTCTGGACCCGACGAGTCCCACGACCATCGCCACCGACGGAACCATCACTCAGAACGGCAAGCCCCTGGCGACTCTGGGCCTGTTCGACGTGAGCGATCCGTCGACGCTCAGGAAGGACGGCGCAACGCTGCTGTCCACTCCCGCCGACGCCATGCTCAACAAGGCCGCGCCCACCGTCCGCAGCGGGTTCGTCGAGCGTTCCAACGTCGATCCGGCCACCGAGCTGACCGAATTGATGGATACCCAGCGTCAGCTCGAGGCCAATGCCAACATGATTCACATCCAGGATGAAACTCTCGACAAACTGGTGAACGATGTCGGAAGAATCAGTTGACCTGAACAACTGACTTTGGGGATTTGCAATGGCCATTACCGCGCTACATGCCGCCGCCACCGGATTGCGTGGACTTTCCACCGCCATCGACGTGATCGCCAACAACCTGGCCAACGCCGAGACCACCGCGTTCAAAGGCAGCCGCGTCAATTTCGAGGACCTCTTCTATCAGACGCAAAAGCCGCCCGGCGCCACCAGCGGCAACGGCGACATCTCCCCGGCCGGAATCTTCGTCGGACTGGGAACTCGAATCAGCAACACCCAGCTTGACCTGACCGAAGGAAGCATGGAAAGCACCGGCAACAACCTGGACGTCGGCATTCAGGGATCCGGATTCTTCCGCGTCAAGGTCCTCAGTTCCCTCGGCGACGGCACCGCCTACACGCGCAACGGACAGTTCTTCGTCAACAATCAAAACCAACTTGTCGTCGGCATGGGCGACGGTTACGAACTCGACCCGCCGCTCACCATTCCCACCGGCGTCACCAACATCCAGATCAGCCAGGACGGAATCATCACCGGCCTCAACGCCGGCGCCACCACGCCCAGCCAGCTTGGCCAGTTTCAGCTCACGCAGTTCGTCAACCCCCAGGGCCTGCAACTGCTCGGTGGCAGTCTCTATCAGGAAACCCAGGCCTCCGGGCCCCCGATCATCAGCAATCCCGGCGTCCAGGGCGCCGGCACGCTTCTCCAAAACTTCCTCGAAGCCAGCAACGTCGATCCCGTTACCGAACTGGTCACTTTGATCAAGACCCAGCGCGCTTTCGAGCTCAATAGCCAGTCGATCCAGACCGCCGACGAGGCATTGCAAACCATCACCAATCTCCGCAGGTCGTGATCGGACGTTTCATGGATGAGAGGCCGCGATGAATCACCGCAACAAGCTCGGTAAACGAAAACAAGTGCAACTGCTGGTGGTCCTGACTATCCTCGCCTGGGCCACGCAGACTCTGATGCATCAATGGGGTTTTGGCCAGGAGGTATTGCCGGCGACTGACGCCGCGGATGCGCGGGCCGACGAGAAATTCGTCTCCGGCAACGCCGATTCCACGCCCGGCGGCACGCTGGAACTGCGGCAGGACGCCTCCGTTTTCGGCGCGGACGTAAAACTCAAGCAGGTCTGCCGATGGTCCGATGCCGATGCGCCCATCTTCACGCCCATTGCCGACCTGACCCTGCTGCATCTTTCCGACACCGTTCCCTTCCACGCCATCACCGTGGAACAGATTCGACAGACCCTTCACGAGGCCGGCGTCAACGTCGCGATGATTAACTTCGCCGGTGCCACAAGCTGCTCGATCAAGCGCACCGATGTCCAGAACGACTCGCAGCTGACCGTCCAGCAATGGCTCGACTCCCACCAGGGCGACGCGGCGAAAACCCCGCCGGCCGCCGCGCCCACTCCGATACTCGCGTCGGCGTCCAATCCGACGCCCGATCCGAATCTCCACACTCTCCGCGATTTGCTCGTCACCGATCTGAGCCGCCGCCTCAACATTCCTGCCGAGACCCTGCAACTGACGTTCAGTCCCCAGGATGAAAAGGTGCTGGCGCTTGCCGAGCCGATCTTCAAGTTCGACGTGCGTCCCTCGCGCGCCAGGGCTCTGGGCAACGTCTCCTGGGAAGTGACGGTCTTCACCGATTCGGCCAGCAAGAAGCTCATCCTCAGTGCCGAGGCCCGCGCCTGGGAGGACCAGGTGATCGCGGCCCGGCCGCTGCGCCTGCACAAAGTCCTCGTCGAAGGCGACTTCGCCGTTCACCATCTGCTCGTGGATTCCCTGCCCGGTCGCCAGTTGCTTCGCCTGGATCAATGTGTCGGCCAGGAGGCCGCCGAGGACATCAGCCCCGGCACCGTGATGACCGCGCAACTCGTCAACGCCGTACCCCTGGTCAGGCCCGGCCAACTCGTCACCATCACGTTGCGGCGCGGCTCGGTTCAACTCCGCTCCGTCGCCCGCGCCATGGAAGAGGGAACGCTCGGGCAAACCATTCGCGTCCGCAATGAAAACACGCGCGATACGCTCGATGTCACCGTGACCGGCGCCCAGGAGGCCCGCCTCGGCGACGCTCCGGAACAGGACAATTGAAAGGCACGCATTTATGTCCGTCCAACGCAGTAACCACAACTTCGTCGCCATCGCCTCCGCCGCGATATTCGCCGCCGCCGGCGGCTCCGCCCTGGCACAGAACGTTCCATCGCAATCCAGCCCTTCGGCATATACCACCTCCCCGCAGGCCGCCGGAGTCGAACCCGTTTCCTCTCCGCCCGTCCAGTTGCCCATCGGGTTGGTCGCCCAGCGCACCGGCGGCTCGCTTCTCCGTGCCGAATCGTTCGCCAAAACCGAAGGCGGTCCGATGACCACATCCTCCGCCAGCTATTACGACGTCCCCGAGCCCAAGCCCAAGCTGCTGCGCAAACACGACTTGGTCACCATCGTCATCCGCGAAAACAGCCAGTTCGCCTCCAACGACACCACCGATTTGAAGCATTCCAACGACCTGGATGCGCTCATCGACAGCTACATGATGCTCGGCGTTCGAAGCGGCGGCCCCTCCATCATCGAGCATGCGCCGACCACCCCCATCGAAATGAAAACCAGCGGCCAACGCGACTTCAAGGGCACCGCCGCCCTTGAACGCGACGACACTTTCACCGGCCGCATCACCGCCGAGGTCATCGACGTCAAGCCCAACGGAACCCTCATTCTTCAGGCCACCGAGGAGATCAAAACCGACGAGGAAGAGCAAAGGGTCACGCTCATCGGCACCTGCCGCGTCGACGACCTCACGCCCGATAACACGGTCCTGAGCAATCAGATCTACAACCTGCATTTGAACAAACAGCACAAGGGCGCCGTCAAGGACACCGGCACCCGCGGCATTTTCACGAGATTATTGGACTGGATAAATCCCTTCTGACGATGGTTATAGGGCCTTCTTCACGATGTCGATTCGCTTTTCAATTCCGCAGATTGCGTTGGCTGCCATCCTCTTGGTGGCCGCGCCCGCCGACGGCGTCAAGATCGCCGACATCACCCGCATCGGCGGCGAGCGAACCAATATTCTCACCGGCCTGGGACTGGTTTACGGACTCAAAGGCACCGGCGACGGCGGCGGCTTCACGCCCGCCATCGCCCCCCTGCGGTCCATGCTTTCCAAGTTCGGCGACCCCGCCACTGTTCTGGAACTCAAGAACGCCGCCAACGTCGCCGTGGTCATGGTCACTGCCACGGTCCCGGCGGCGGGGGTTCGCGACGGCGATCATCTCGACGTCCACATCTCCAGCGTCGGCGCCGCCGCCAGCCTGCACGGCGGCCGCCTGTTTGTCACCCCCATGCAAGGCCCATTGCCCGGCGGCCCGCTGCTGGCGCTGGCCGAGGGACCGGTCACCATCGAGGACCCCAGCACTCCCACCGTCGGAGTCATCCGCGCCGCCGCCGGCGGGGCGGTCATGGAAGCCGACCTCCCCGCACGGGTCATCGACGCCAGCGGCCGTTTCACCCTCATCCTCGACGAATATTCCTCCAGTTGGGGAACCGCCAGCCGCATCGCCAAGATCATCAACGATTCCGAAGCCGCCGACGGCGAAACCCTCGCCACCGCGATCGACGGCAAGAACGTCATCGTCACCATGCCCCCCAGCGAGCGGGAGCATCCCGACACCTTTATCAGCCGAATCCAGCAATTGCCCGTTCAGATGCTCGCCACCAAGGCGCGCGTCACCATTGACCAGAAGACCGGCACGATCATCATGACCGGCGACGTGGAGATCAGCCCGGTCGTCATCAGCCACAACGGGCTGTCGATTTCCACCGTGATGCCCGCGCGGCAGCCCACGCCCCGCAATCCGATCGTCACCGATCACGAGGCCATCGCGATTTCCACTACCGACGAGCCCAACGGAAACCTGGAGGATTTGGTCGCGGCCATGGAGCAGCTCAAGGTGCCCGCCCTGGATCGCATCCAGATCATCGAAGAGCTTTACAAGACCGGGAAGCTTCACGCGGAGTTGATCGAGGAGTGACCATGAATTCCGCATTCCTTTCATTCCCGACCACCCGGCCCGGAGCCTCGCAGCCCATCGTGGTTCACACCGGCCGCGGCCCGCTCTCCCGCCACGACCAACTCGTTCAGCAGACCCGCAAATGGGTCGCCCTCTCTTTCTTCGAACCGATTCTCAAGCAGATGCGCGACAGCCCGTTCCACAGCAACCTGTTCGATGGCGGATCGGGCGGCAAAGCCTTCGCTTCGATGTACGACGAGCGGCTCTCCGAACGCATGGCCAGCAGCGCCTCGGATTCCCTCGTCAAATCCATCGTCCATCGCATCGAAGGCAGCCAGGCCTACGCCCGCCACGCCCGCCAGAGCATGAATGCCCAACACCAAGGCGCCGATCGTGCCGCCGCGGTACGCGCCAACGACCAGTTCACGGGAGCCAGCCATGTCTCGACATATTACTGATCTGGTCTCGATTCTCTGTCAGTCGGTTGCCGAGCATCGCCGGATGCTCGAACATCTCGAGCTCCAGCACGCCGCCATGAAAAAATTCGACCTCGGCGCCATGGCCGACCTGATGCCGCGCCAGGAACTGACGCGCCTGCGCCTCGGCGAACTGGAAACCAAGCGCCGGGCGCTGATGCGGCAGATTACCGCGACGCTGAAGCTTGGCGAAGAGCCGCGGCTGACCCGCCTCGCCGAGCTTGTGCCCCAACACGCCGCCGCGCTGCTCAAGGCCCGCAACGAGCTGCGCGAACTGGCCGCCAAAATCGCCCAACGCTCCCACGGCTCGGGCCGTCTCGCGTCCGCCGTCCTCGGTCATTTGAACACCGTTGTTCGGCTCCTCGCAGGCGCCGTTCAACGCGCCGGGCTTTACACCCGGCAGGGAATTCCAAGAGTCGGATCGCGCCTCGGCGTCATGGACGCCGTCGGTTGATGGGTTTGATCTATGTCTCTCAACTCAGCGCTCAACATCGGTGGATCGGCACTGGCCGCCAGTCAGGCCGCCTTGCAGGTTACGGGCAACAACATTGCCAACGTCGGCAATGCCAATTATTCCCGTGAAGTCCCCATAACCACCGACACCCCCTACCAGGAACTTAGCCCGGGAATCTACATCGGCACGGGCGTCGATCTCTCGGCCATCCAAAGGCAGGTCGATGAGTCCCTCAACAGTCGGTTGAACTCCGCCATCAGCGACAACCAATCCGCCTCAACCACCCAGAACTGGAGCGGGCAGATCGAGACCATCTTCAACGCCCTGGGCGACCAGAGCCTGGACACCCAACTCACGAGCTTCATGACCGACTGGTCGCAGCTTGCCAACAACCCCAACGACACCTCGCAACGCCAAGTCGTCGTCCAGGATGGACAGACCCTCGCCCAGCAGTTCAACGGATTGGAATCCCAACTCCAAACCGTGCAGGCGAACCTCGGCGGTGAACTGAATTCCCTGGCCTCCAACGCCAGCCAGCTTGCACAGCAAATCGCCGGCTTGAATCAGCAGATTTCCACCAGCCAGGCCGCCAACGGATCGGACAATAATCTTCTGGACCAGCGCGACGCCGCCGTCCAGCAACTCGCCCAACTCGTCAACGTCCAGACCGTCAACCAGGGCAACGGCACGGTGAACGTCTACATCGGCTCCGAACCCCTGGTGCTCGGAACCAGCGCCGACAGCCTGACCGTGCAGCAAAGCCAGGTGAACGGACAGCCGACCTATTCGCTGCAATTCGCCTCGAACGGCGGAACCGTTCAGGCCACCAGCGGCCAGCTGGGCGCGGACCTGACTTCGCAAAATCAACTCAGCTCCGTGCAGCAGCAGCTTAATTCCCTCGCCGGCGGGTTAATCTTCGGGCTGAACTCCATCTATTCCAGCGGCCAGGGGCTGACCGGATACAGCAGCGTCACCGGCACCAACCAGGTGCTCGATCCAACCGTCGCCCTGACCAGCTCCACCGCCGGCCTTCCGTTTCAGCCCGTCAACGGCAGCTTCGTCCTCACCACGACCAATTCCCAGACCGGCCTGTCCAGCAGCACGCTTGTCCCGGTGAACCTCACCGGCCAGCCCACCGATACCACCCTGAACAGCCTCGCCGCCAGTTTGAACGCCATCTCCAACGTTCAGGCCACCGTCCAGGGCGGCATGTTGAACATCGCCTCAACCGATCCCAACACGAAGATCACTTTCAGCCAGGACAGCAGCCACGTCCTGGCCGCTCTGGGCATCAACAGCTTTTTCCAGGGAAAGGACGCCGGTTCGATCGCGGTCAACTCCACCGTCGCCGCAAATCCAAGCCTCCTGGCCGCCGCCCAGAATGGAGACCCCGGCGACAACTCCAACGCCCTGGCGATCGCCAATTTCCCCTCCACCACCCAGGCGATCCTCAACAATCAAACCTGGACCGATGCCTACAACGGGATGATCAACGCCATTGCCACCACCAGCGCCGCCGCCAAGAGCAACACCACCTCCACCCAGGACATCGTCCAGACCCTTCAAACCCAGCAGCAGGCCGTCAGCGGCGTCAGCCTCGATCAGGAAACCATCAACATGCTCCAGCAACAGCGAAGTTACCAGGGCGCCGCCATGTTTATCTCCACCGTGAACCAGATGATGGCATCACTCTTGAACATCACGCTCTAGGATCGTAAGTCATGGCCGTACTTCCCGTCGGAATTTCTCGCGTGAGCAACCTGATGCAGGCGAACGTCCTGTCTCAGCAGATCGACGGCGCCCAGGCCCAGATTCTTCAGGTTGAAAACGAACTGTCCACCGGCAAGGCCGTCAGTACCCCCAGCGACAATCCCGCCGCCTCCGCCATCATCATGCAGCTTACGCAGACCCTCAATCGCCAGCAGTCCTACAACGACACCATCAACAGCGTCAGCGCCCAGCTTTCACAGACCGATTCCAGTCTCGGCAATCTCACCACTCTCCTTCAGCAGGCCGAGCAGATCGCCTCCGCCGACGTCGGCTCCGATGTCACTCAAAATCAGCGCACCGCCGATGCCAGCGTCGTTCAATCCCTCTATAGCCAGGCTCTTTCCATCGGCAATCAGCAATACAACGGCCAGTACCTCTTCGGCGGGGCCTCGGCAAACTCCCAGCCCTTCGTCGAGAGCAACGGCGTCGTGGAATTCGTCGGCGCCGCTCAAACCCTCCAAACCAACATCGACGACGGAATTTCCATCTCCTCGCAAACCAGCGGCGCCCAGGTCTTCGGAGCACTTTCCTCCGGCGTCACCGGATCGGCCGACCTCTCGCCCGATCTCTCCGCCTCCACGCGCATCTCCGATCTCGGCGGCGCTTCCAACGCCGGCCTTCAGCTCGGATCGATCACCCTCGGCAACGGAGCCGTCACCCAGACCGTGGATCTTTCTTCGGCCGCCAGCGTCGGTGACGTGGTGAATCTCATCAACCAGGCGGCGGTCGGCGGCATTACCGCATCCATCAACGGCCAGGGCTTGCTCATCACCGGCGCGCCGGCCGACAACATCACCATCACCGGCGCCACCGCCCAGGAACTGGGCATCTCCACCCCGGCCGCCGGCGCAGGCGCCGGCACGCCCGTCGTCGGCGGTTCCCTGAACCCCAAAGTCACGCTCCTGACCCCGCTCTCTTCCTTGAACGATGGCGCGGGCATCGACAACTCCGGATTGACCATCACCAACGGACAATTCAGCAAGACCATCACCTGGTCTCCCACGGGCACCGTGCAGGACATGCTCAATGCCATCAACGGCGCGGGATTGGGCGTCGTTGCCCAGATCAATTCCGCCGCCACCGGCATCAACGTCCTCAACGCTTCCCAGGGCACCAGCCTCAGCATCGGAGAAAACGGCGGAAACACCGCTGCCGACCTTGGCCTCCAAACCATGTCCCTCTCAACGCCCTTGTCACAACTGAACAACGGCCAGGGCGTGCAAACTGCCGGCGGCGCGACCCCCGATTTTCAAATCACCGCACGCGATGGATCGACGTTCCAGATATCCGTCAGCGCCGCCCACACCGTTCAGGACGTCATCAACGAAATCAACGCGGCCACCGGCGGCAAGGTCACCGCCTCCCTGGCCACCACGGGCAGCGGCCTGGTCCTTACCGACAGCTCCGGCGGAATCGGAACCCTCGGCGTCTCGGAAATGAACGATTCCAGCGCCGCCGCCGATCTCGGCCTGAACGTCGCGGCATCGGGAAACACCCTGACCGGAACCGACGTCGGCGCCCCCACCTCCGCCGGCGTTTTCGGAAATCTCCAGGCTCTCATGTCCGCCTTGCAATCCGGAAACCAGAAGGACATCACCGCCGCCGGCCAGGCCATCCAGACCGACATCAATCGGGTGATCGAATCGCAGGGCCAGACCGGCGCCGCCGAGAAGGAACTGGCCAATCGCCAGACCGATCTTTCGCAGCAGAACACCGCGACCCAGGCGCTGCTCTCGCAATTGCAGGACGTGGATATGACCAAGGCAATCTCGCAATTCCAGACCCTTCAGACCGCGTTGCAGGCCAGCCTGGAGACGGCGGCGAACACGATGCAGATTTCGCTGCTGAATTTCATCGCCTGACCGCGGGCGTGGCACGCGGATTGCCTGTAAGATAAGGCAGCGTAGATTGTGATTGAAAATTAAACATTCAATCGCACGTCGCGCGGAAAAATCTGCCGGGAGCGGCAGGAATCGCCGAAGCCCGCGTTGCCGCGGTGGAGCCGCCGGCAACTATCGAAACCGCCCGCGGTGGATGCCGCGGCGCAAACCGGACGGCATGACGCCCCCGGAAAACCTTTTCGCATCCCTCGGCCATTTCTCGCCGTCACCGGGATGCGGGATCGGAGCTTGGATCATGGAGATCGAGACTTCTCGTTTCGGAACCATTTCGGTCGATGACCAGCGCCTCATGACTTTCCCGCGCGGTTTGCTCGGGTTCCCCAATCATCAGCGCTTTGCACTCATCCAGACCGGACAGGGGAATTATTTCTTCTGGCTGCAAAGCGTGGACGATCCGAACCTCGCCTTCGTCGTGACGGACCCCACCATCTTCTTCAAGGATTATGAGGTCCCCATGCGCGAGGAAACCCTCGGAGACCTTGCTTTCTCCGATCTGAAGTTCGCGCAGGTCTTCGTCATCTGCAACAAGATCGGGGATTGGCTCACCGGCAATCTGCTCGGGCCGATCATCGTCAACAGCGACAATCGCATCGCCCAGCAGGTCGTGCTCACCGAGAAGAAGTGGACCACCCGCCAGCCGCTTTTGAGGCTTACCGCCGAAGTGCCTCTGGCCAAGTCCGCTTGAGCTGCGTTGCCGATTCCGGTGGTGTTGAGGATGGGGGATAAAGAGGGCCCGGAACAGGGATGTTTCGGGTGACGTTCTTCGCGCCGCGGCGAAACTAGAAGGGCCGCGCGGTCGAACCAGCAGGAAGGAGCCTGAATATGTTGGTGCTTTCACGCCAACGCGATGAGACGATCATGATCGGTGACAACGTGGAGGTCACCGTGGTCGACATCCGCGGCGACAAAGTACGCCTGGGGATCAACGCCCCAAAGGAGATCAGCGTCCACCGCAAGGAAGTCTATGACGCTATCCGCCGCGAAAACAAAGCCGCCGCCCAGGTCAAACCCGAGGATCTTTCGGGATTCGGAAAGATCGGTTCCAAAGCGGACAGGGCTTCGCCCTCCGCGGATGATGACAAACAGCAGAAATAACTCTCGCCCTGTTTAGCCATGACCGGCAGGCTTCGCCTCCGGTTCAGTCATGGAGGATTGATATGGCCCGTATTGAAACGAACGTCGCGTCGCTGATTGCCCAGACCGCTCTGGCCAATTCGCAGGGCACCCTCAAAACGTCGTTGCAGCGGCTGAGCACCGGTCTCCGCATCAACAGCGGTGCCGACGACCCCGCCGGTCTGATCGCCAGCCAGGACCTGAAGAGTGAAATCACCGGCATCCAGCAGGCGGTCAACAACAGCTCCCAGGCCACCAACGTCATCACTACCGCCGATGGCGCCCTGACCGAGGTGAGTTCTCTCCTCGACGACATCAACGGTCTGGTCGTCGAATCCGCCAATTCCGGCGCACTCTCCTCTCAGGAACTTCAGGCCAACCAGCTCCAGATCGATTCCGACGTCCAAAGCATCACGCGAATCTCCGGCACCACCAGCTTCGCCGGCCTGAACCTCCTGGATGGCAGCCTGAACTACATCACCAGCGGCGTGGCGACCAGCGCCATCAGCTCGCTGAGCATTTCTCAGGCCAATCTCGGCACCCAAACGTCCATGCCCGTCGACGTGAACGTGATCAGCAGCGCCAAGCTCGCCGATCTCCAGTTCCGCACCAGCGCCATCACCAAGAGCGTCACTCTGGAAATCGGCGGCACCAACGGCGTGCAGACTCTCTCGTTTGTCAGCGGCACGACCGCGTCGGCGATCGGCTTCGCCGTCAACGGAATCTCCGACAGCACCGGCGTCACCGCCAACCTTATTAACGCCGCTAACGCCGCTTCAGGTATCAATTTCCAGAGCAGTGGGTACGGTTCCAGCAGCTATGTGTCGATCCAGGCCCAGACCGGCGTCTTCCAGACCACCGACGCCACCGGCGCCGACAAGGAGCGCGCCGTCGGCGCCGATGTCGTTGCCACTATCAACGGCGCCCTGACTGTCGGTAACGGCCTTGAGTTGCAACTCAACACCTCCTCGCTCGATTTGGATATGACCCTGAGCGACACATTCGGCATCGGACAGACCAGCTTCGCCATAACCGGTGGCGGGGCGCTCTTCCAGCTTGGAGGCCAGGTCAATAGCCAGCAGCAAGTCAGCATTGGCATCGGCTCGGTCGCCGCCAGCGCCCTGGGAAACAACGCCGTCGGATTCCTCAACGACATTGTGACCGGTGGAAACGCATCCGTCGTGGGCGGGCGGGCTGAGAAGGCCAGCCAGATCGTTCAGTCGGCCATGCAGCAGGTCGCCGAGTTGCAGGGACGCCTCGGCGCGTTTGAAAAGAACACCCTCCAGACCAATTCGGCGAGCCTCCAGGTCACGTTGGAAAACGTGACCTCCAGCGAAAGCGATATCGAGGACGCCGATTTCGCCGCCGAGACCGCCAACCTCACCCGCGCCCAGATTCTCGTGCAGGCGGGGACCAGCGTCCTGGCCACCGCCAACAACACGCCGAACAATGTGCTCACCCTGCTTCAGGGTCATTGATCCTGAAGCATGGACAAAGTGAAATCTTCGCGGATGGCCCGGCTTAGCCGGACCGTCCGTTTTTGCGCAGTCGCGCCGAATCGGCGTTATCGCACCCTCACGTCATATAATCGCCTAGACGGCGCATAGCCGGCGTGGCGGTCTCGCCGCCCCCATCTTTTCCGAAATCTTTACCCAATCCCGTTAAAGTGCCCCGTTCTCTCCGTCGATACGCCGCCTATGCCGCGTGGAGTTTCGTGATGTGCCTCACACGTGATGTACCTCATACGCGGCGGACTTGCGGGAAAGGAGGCATTGATGGCGGAAGGGCCAAGCCCATCCGCCGATGAATTCGCGCCGCTCCCGTGATACGGCGGCGGCGCGTGCCTTGTGGTTTTGGCGGGATTACCCTGACCTGCCAGCGTAGTACATTCAGGGATTGGTCCTTTAGTCACGGAGAGACAGGTTATGAGCGTCATTAATACCAACGTCAACTCGCTGATCGCCCAGCGATCCTTGGCGCAAAACAATACGAGTCTGAATACGAGCCTCGAACGGCTCAGTACGGGTTTCCAAATCAACAGTGGTGCCGATAATCCCGCCGGTTTGATCGCGGGACTGAGCCTACAGCAGGAGCAGACCGGCATCCAAACCGCCATCAGTAACGCCAGCCTTGCAGGCAACGTTATTGGAACCGCCGAAGGCGGCTTGAACGAGGTCAGCTCCCTTCTGATCCAGGTGCAGGGTCTGGTTGGCCAAGCCGCCAACTCCGGGGCTCTCAGTCCCGACGAGGTCGCGGCCAATCAGTTGCAGGTGGACTCCATTCTTTCCACCATCAACCGCATTTCCCAATCCACGTCGTTTGAAGGCTCTCAGCTTCTCAACGGCAGCCTGGCCTACACGACCAGCAGCGTGGGATCCGCCGTGACCAACCTCCAGGTCAACAGCGCCCTGGTGCCCGACGGCGGCAACGTGGCCGTGGCCGTGCAGGTGATTTCTTCCGCTAAGACCGCGGCCCTGACCTATCAGGGCGGCGCCATCAGCGGAAACACCGTCACCCTCCAAGTCGCCGGCAACCTCGGCAGCACCCAGTTGTCGTTTGCCTCCGGCACCAGCGTCAGTTCGATCGCGACCGCGATCAACGGCGTGAAAAACTCCACGGGCCTGTCCGCACAAGTCAGCGGCACCGCCCTGCGAGTCAACTCCACGCAGTACGGCTCGGCTCAGTTCACCAGCATTCAGGTCATTGCCGGAAAGCTCGCATCCAACTTCAGCGGCACCAAGGCCTCCGGAGCCGATGCCGGTGTGACCATCAACGGTGCGTCGGCCCAGGCCAACGGCTTGGCCGTCAGCTACCGCAACGCCAACCTCGACGTCAGCCTGAACCTGGCATCCAATTACGACCTGCCCACCTCCACGACGTTCTACGTCACCGGCGGCGGCGCAACGTTCCAGTTGGGATCCGAGGTGTCCGAGAACGGCAAGGCCTCCATCGGCATCTCGTCGGTTTCCACCGGCGATTTGGGCGATTCCTTCAACGGCTACTTGAGCTCCATCGGCAGCGGCGGTGCCAATAGCCTCTCGAGCACCAACCTCTCGACCGCGCAGAACATCCTCAACAGCGCGATCTCGCAGGTGAGCAACTTACGCGGCCGGCTGGGTGCTTTCCAGACCTTCACCATCGGCTCGACGGTGAACAGTTTGGGTGTCGCCTATGAGAACGTGTCGGCCGCGGAGTCGGCCATCATGGACACCAACTTTGCCGCCGAAACGTCGAACCTGACCCGCGACCAGATTCTGTCGCAGGCGGCCACGACGGTTCTTTCCCAGGCCAACGCTCAACCGGACAACGTCCTGAAGCTCCTGGGTTGATGATGATCCGGTGATCACCGCGGCGGAGCCACGGGGTCCTTTTCTCGCAAGTCAAGTGTCCCCCGGTCCCACAGGGCCGGGGGATTTCTTTTTGCCCCCTCCGTCCCATAAAAATCCCGGTGGATAAGGCAAGACCACCCGCCCAGCCCCATCTTCGCCGCCGCACCCGGCCTTTCGCGCTTTGCCCTATAACTCGACTCCAAGAAATAATGTGCGGGAAACTGAAAGATTGCTTACAAAGAACGTCGATTATTGAACCCGTGCGTCGGCGGTGCTGCGGACCTCGGGAGCAGGCGACCAAGCCCCGCCAAAAATGGTTCGTGAGAAAGGAGCGCAGCGACATCTCATGCGGGAGCGACGGCTCTCGAAACTAGCCACGGAACGGCGGCCGGCTGACTGTCCCCCAAATTGCCGGCTCGATTGTCAAGGGGATGACATAAAAACTTTGCTCGCTCACTTATCGAGCGGCACGTGGGCCGCAAGGATGCGAATCCTGCTCCACGTTAACAAATTGTCACGGAGAGACATTCATGAGCGTTATCAACACCAACGTCAGTTCTCTGATTGCCCAGCGATCCCTATCCCAAAACAACACAAGTCTGAACACGAGCCTCGAACGGCTCAGTACCGGTTTGCAGATCAACAGTGGCGCCGATAATCCCGCCGGTTTGATCGCGGGATTGAACCTCCAGCAGGAACAGACCGGCATCCAAACCGCCATCAGTAACGCCAGCCTTGCAGGCAACGTCATCGGAACCGCCGAGGGCGGCTTGAACGAGGTGAGTTCCCTTTTGATCCAGTTGCAGGGCCTGATAGGCCAGGCCGCCAACTCCGGGGCTCTCAGTCCCGACGAGGTCGCGGCCAATCAATTGCAGGTGGACTCCATTCTTTCCACCATCAACCGCATCTCCCAATCCACCTCGTTCGAGGGCTCTCAGCTTCTTAACGGCAACCTGGCCTACACGACCAGCAGCGTGGGATCCGCCGTGACCAACCTCCAGGTCAACAGCGCCCTGATACCGGACGGCGGCAACGTGGCCGTGGCCGTGCAGGTGATTTCTTCCGCCAAGACCGCGGCCCTGACCTATCAGGGCGGCGCCATCAGCGGAAACACCGTCACCCTGCAAGTCGCCGGCAACCTCGGCAGCACCCAGTTGTCGTTCGCCTCCGGCACCACCGTCAGCTCGATCGCCACCGCGATCAACGGCGTGAAGAACTCCACGGGCCTGTCCGCCCAAGTCAGCGGCACCGCCCTGCGAGTGAACTCCACGCAGTTCGGTTCGGCTCAGTTCGCCAGCATTCAGGTCATCGCCGGAAAGCTGGCAGCCAACTTCAGCGGCACCAAGACCGCCGGAGCCGATGCCGGCGTCACCATCAACGGCGCCACCGCGGAGGCCAACGGCCTGGCCATCAGCTACCGCAACGCCAGCCTCGACGTCAGCCTCGACCTGGCTACCAATTACGACCTGCCCACCTCCACCACGTTCTACGTCACCGGCGGCGGCGCTACCTTCCAATTGGGCTCTGAGGTCGATGCCACCAACAAGGCCTCGATCGGCGTCTCGTCGGTTTCCACCGGCGATCTGGGCGATTCGTTCAACGGCTACTTGAGCTCCATCGGCAGCGGCGGCTCCAACAGCCTCTCCAGCAACAACCTCTCCACCGCCCAGAACATCCTCAACAGCGCCATCGGACAGGTCAGCAGCCTGCGCGGCCGCCTGGGCGCTTTCCAGACCTTCACCATCGGCTCCACCGTCAGCAGTCTGGGCGTCTCCTACGAGAACGTCTCGGCCGCCGAGTCCGCCATCATGAACACCGACTTCGCCTCCGAAACCTCCAACCTGACCCGCGACCAGATCCTCTCGCAGGCAGCCACCACGGTCTTGGCCCAGGCCAACGCTCAGCCGGACAACGTCCTGAAGCTCCTGGGTGGTTGATCCAATGATCACCGCGGCTTCAGCCACGTATTTCCATCTCGCGAATCAAACGTCCCCCGGCCCCTAACTAAAAGGCCGGGGGCGTTTTTTCTCCTCCCCGGATGATCTATTATCCTCCTTCGATGCCTCAGGTCGCATTATTCATTACCTGCCTGACCGACCAGTTTTATCCCCACGTCGGCGTCGCCGTCACCAAAATCCTCGAACATTTCGGCTGCAAAGTGTTTTTCCCCCATACCCAGACCTGTTGCGGCCAGCCGTTTTTCAACAACGGCTTTCCCGCCGAATCCCGCCAGCTCGCCAAGCGTATGATCCGCATCTTCCAGCCCTATCCCTACGTCGTCACCCCTTCCGCCTCCTGCTGCGCCATGGTGCGCCAGCAGTATCCCGAGCTTCTGCACGCCGACCCCGACTGGCAAAAGCCGATGAACGACCTGCGCCTCAAAACCTACGAATTCGTCGAATTCCTCCACAAAATCCTGAACGTCGATCTCCGCCCCTTCTCCTTGCCCGCCCCCGAGGAGATCACCTATCACTACACCTGCCATCTCCGCGCCCTCGGCGTGCAGGATGAGGCCGTCCGCCTTCTCCGCCAAATCGGCAACGTGAATTTCAAGCCGATGGAGAAGCCCGATCAATGTTGCGGCTTCGGCGGCTCCTTCGCGATCAAATATCCCGCCATCAGCGGCGCCATCGTCGAGGACAAGATCACCTGCATCGCCCAAACCGCCGCCCAAACCGTCATCTGCAACGACGCCGGCTGCACGATGAACATCTCCGGCCTATGCCATCGCCGCGGCCTAAACACGGAAGTCAAACACCTCGCCGAACTAATAGCCGACGCCATGGGCATCCGAACCGACGGCTGGTGATTGCCGCTTGGACCGTTGCAATCCGCTCCCATTCCCCATCCAAAGCCCCGGGAGCTTGCTCCCCGGTGATCAATTCCCCCCCGAAAGCCCGCGGATTGCCATCCGCGGGTCCTCATCCCGCAGCGCAACCAGCAATGCAATCGGATAAATCACCGCCAGTATGCTCGGGACGATCAAAATGAACCCCTCCATTCCGATGTTCGCGAAAATCGCAATTGCCCCCAGCACCACGGTTATCAATTTCAGCACCGCGTAGGCCCGATGCGTCGTGATCCCGCGCGGCTCTGATTTCAAGATCTGATACGCGCCGATCAGCAACAACACAGCCGGCGCAAGATCCACCCCAAAGGCGATCGCGGCGAATCCCGCCGACTGAGATTCGCGACTATCCATCGCCATTTCGACCAAGGCGCCGAACTCATAGAACCCGCCGACCAGCAGGTTCATACACGCGACGCAGATGCTGATCATGCCGATGGCCGTGAACAGGGCCGGGCGGGAATCGCCAAACCCGAAGATATACGAACCTGCCGCCGCGTCGTCCGCTCGCCTTCGAAATGTCCCGCTGCAAAGCACAATCAGCAGTGAGATCGGATAGAGGCATCCCACCCAAGCCAGCGGGGTCCCCAGCGGAAACCGCAGCGGCATTTGGGTTGCAAAATATGTTGTAAGCAAAGAGGTCCCCGCCGCAATGCTCAGGGGAAGCTTGATCGCGGCGTACGTCCAATGCAGCCGAATGCCCCGAGTATCCGACTTCAAAAAATAGACCCCCGCCGCCAACAGCATGATTGCCAAAAGCGCGCTGATTCCGAAAACAATCGCCGATATCAGCGCCGAAACGTACCGGTCCCGCTGCAGTTTTTGGTTCGGTTGCGGAATTGCCATCGGCGGGAGAACGGGGTTTGGCGCCAAGCTCGCGGGCCCGATGGGTGGGTAGGCCGATTCCCGCCCGTCTGCCCCCAGAAGCGTTCGATACATGTTATATACACTCCCATGATTCGCGGCCAGAAGCACCGAGTGGTTGCCGATGGCCCGGGCCCCAACCATTTGCAGTTTGCCCGGCGTTCGCGAACCCAGCGGCACGTCCGGATCGATCAGCCCTTGCCCGTCCTTTGAAAGCATTTTGACCAGCGCGTTTCTCTGTGCTTCATTCAGCGAAATCCGGCTCTGCGAATCCAGTTGCTTGTTGATGTAATCAATCGCGGCTGAAATCTCGGCCGGCGTCAGGGCGCGAAATGCCGTCGGCTGGGACGCCGCGGCCTTCATAGCGGCGTTCATGGCGGCCAAGTTCTGGGCGCGCCGCGCGGCCATCTGCTGCATCTGCGCCGGAGGCAGGATCACCCCCGGAGCCTGGAGTGCTGGCCGCAACTCGCCGACGGCCGCGTGCTCACAGTAGCAATCGAACAGCAAACCGAGAGAACCGACGCAGACGCTGACGATCCCGACGACCGTGACCAGCGGATGCTGCCGATAAAGACCGGCACTCGCATAGCCAAGCGGCTCAATCCGTTGCGAATCGCCGGTGGTCCGTTCCGCCATGTCCTGTCACACTCCCGGCACTCGCGGCGTCGCCGCAGAATCCATTTCGGGATTCCGATATGGACGTCCGCCCACGAGCGCCATTCGCGTTTCCGCATAGGTTACCGCCGCTCGGACCTCGGCAACAGTTAAACACCTTCCTTCCAATCTCGCTGCTCTACTGTCTACTGTTCCACTGCTCTACTCTCTCGCGCAGCGTCCGCTACGAGGTCCTGCGCCACGCCACGGACGAGGAGATTCGTGGCGGTGGCCCTTTACCACCAAGCCGAACTTGTCACCTTCGACCGCGATTTCCAGCGCATCGCCGCTGCCTGTGATCTTCGGCTAAAGCTCCTTCAGCGGCCCATTCCATGAACGCCCACGGCGCCGCCGTGGGGGTTTGCATCCCGCGTCTGCCACCGCAAGAAATCCTTCGTGCCGCGCCGACCTGCGGTGGTCATGCCCCGACTATCACCACACGTTCGGCGCAAATGCCTCGATTTGAGAATATTTTGACCGAAAGCCGGTTTTCTGGTCATATCCGCCCCGATGGGGATGGATACGATACCGAACGTCCTACTGAAGCGATACCGCTTCAAAGAATGGAACCACGCCGCGGCCATTCTGGCAACCGACTTCCCGGAGCAATGGAGTGATCTTCTCGGATGCCTTCGGGAATTTCATTTGAAGAAGAGTGCCATCATTGTTGGGGGCGGCGGCCGCTCCCAAATTCCCCAGCAGCTAGACGGCTATCTCAACGCACGGGGCTGGAAAGAGCACCAGTTTGACATTGGCATCCGTGTTGACGGTGCTGAAATTGAAGTCCCGACGCATCGAATCGACAACTTTAAGGCCGGGGTGGGGATCGAAGTGGAATGGAACAATAAAACCGAATTCTATGACCGGGATCTGAATAACTTCCGCCTGCTGCACCAGCTTCGGGTCATGTCAGTGGGTGTCATCATCACGCGCGTTTCGGAATTACAGGCGATCTTTGACGGCCTTGGGATTGGAACGAAATACGGCAATTCCACCACGCATTGGAACAAGCTGTTGCCCAAAATTGACGGCGGAGGCGCTGGGGGATGCCCGGTTTTTGTGGTTGGCATCGCACCGGAGTGCTACAACGCAAACATGTAATCGCTGGATTCGTCGCTGTCGTACATCGGATGAACGTCTCGTTTGCTGGCATAGCTATCCACTTCAAGCCCCCATTGCGTCCAGCCTTTGACGCGTTCCCGCGCGAATAGCTCTAATCGCGGTCCCGGACTGCACCGCTCAATGAGTCCGTAGACCGCGGATGGCTTACGAGAGTGCTCCCGCTTGCGGGTTGCGATGATGTTGACCTGAGTGCGCCCTGGTTGGAGCGTGCGCATCTTCCCGCGAATGCCGAATAGAAGCATTTCCGTTACGTTGCGGAAATAGAATCCAACACCGCGCCCATCGGGGCCGCCATCCTTGCGAACCTTGTACCAGACCACATTGGCCTTGTAGGAAAAACCCCATGCCTCCATGACCCGAAGGCCGCAGGGCAAGAGCGCGTTCGGAACCCAAAGGTAAAGGTGGGAGGGATCAGCGGCATAGTCGGCGACTGGCAGCGCGCAGATTTCTTCAATGCTCATAGTTTCATATCGCGCGAGCCGTTTGTGCTCGGGGGCCATTTTTCCGGTTCGGTTTTGAAACCGCCACGGTGGATCGGCAAGAATCGTCGAAAACCGGCCAATCAAATCAGGCAACCCGTCCATAGATGCTCCCTGTTTATCCGATTTGTCCGATCAAGGCCAGCAATTTGGCAATTGCCCACACATGCTGTGAAAGTCCGGCCACGACCATCGCTGGGGTCACCTGCGTGGTTCTGTGCGCGTCGGAGAAATTGTAGACGGCCAAAACGGGTTCACAAGCCAATTCTCATTCCGACACGCCGCCCGAAATCTCGCACGCCGCGCCGGCCACCGCCAATGACTCCATCAGGGAGATGAGTTACCCGGCCATTCGGCAATTGGCATTCGGCAATCGCCAATCTCTTCACCACCCCAAATCCGCCGTCTCGGCATCGTTCTCCAACTTTCCCTTCGCTTTCCTCAACGCAATCTTCTTCCGTTCCTTCTCCATCTCCATCACCTTCTTCACCTCCTCCACTTCCATCGGGCCGACGGGTTGGTCCTTGATTAATCCCATCCCTTTCAAAAGCTGCAATGCCGCTCGCGCATCCCCGGCCTCCAGCGCCATCCAAGGTTCTTTGCCCGAATGCCAATCCGGTTTATAATGCATTAATGACTACCGCACCGGCATATCCCCACATCGAAAAATCCGGCGACGAACCGGCACGGCTGATCCGCGTGCCGCGCATTCGGGTATCGCAGATTGTCGCCGACTATCTCACCCACGGTTGGTCTCCGGAAGAAATGTGCCGGCAACATCCAT
>Ga0209415_10004913_pt1 | contig 24314 bp, 19 predicted proteins | sample PeaSoiSIISIP2007_FD_187696 | JGI IMG/M metagenome (GOLD analysis project Ga0209415, IMG submission 187696) | Peat soil microbial communities from Weissenstadt, Germany - SII-SIP-2007 (SPAdes) (version 2) | ecosystem: Environmental > Terrestrial > Soil > Wetlands > Peat | place: Germany... | reverse complement strand
CCGATGGCCGGGGTCTCCAGCGACGGGGTGACACCGATGTCCCGACTCAGGTGTCACCTATGTCGCGACTCAAGACAATGGTGGAGATGAGGGGACTCGAACCCCTGACCCCCGCGATGCGAACGCGGTGCTCTCCCAGCTGAGCTACATCCCCACGGGGCGGGCAGCAGTATACCAGCGGGGAACCCGTTAGCCTGAGCGCGACAGGTCCCGTCACGACCTGGATCGACCGCCGAAGGCTCGCGAAAGGACCCTGTGCCGCTGCTGCTCGCCGTCGTCGCCGCCCTTGGCTGTGCTGGCTGGGTGCTGTACGTGGTGGCCCCATCGGCGGGCCACCCGCCGCCGCGGGCCCTGGGCTACCTCGTCCTCCTGGGCCTGGGTCTCGTCGCGGTGGCCCTGGTCGGGGGTGGGCTGGCCATCGGGCTCGAACCCGTGCCCATCGGAGCCGTGGTCGTCGGCCTGGTGCTGGCGGCGGTGCTGCCCCTGGCCCGTCCCTACGTCGTGCGCCTGACCGGGGGACCCGATCGGCGGTGGGCCCTGGAGCGGGCGTGGCGTGCGCTGCAGCCGGTACGGCGGGCGGCCACCCCGTCGCCGGGCGACGCGGCCTGGGCCCGGGCCATCCTCCACGAGACGGAGGGCCTGCGCACGCCGGCCACGGCCGAGTTCATCGACCTGCTCCAGGGCAGCCTGCTGGCCAAGCTCGGCGGCAAGCCCGGCGTGGACCCGGCCTGGATCGACGCCCGCCTGGACGAGGCCGCCACGCGCCTCTTCCCCGACTGGCGCACGTGGACCGCGCCTCCCGCGGGCGGCGACGAGGGCCCCGCGGGTACTTGACGGATAGAACATCCGTTCTATCATGGACCGGGCATGGAACCCCACCCTGTGCCCGCCGCCACCATCCTCCAGGGCGCCATGGCCCGCCTGGAGGCGCGCTGGGGCAGCGCTGCGATCCGGCTCGGTGACGGGGGCCTGGCCGCCGGCCTGACCGCCGGGGCGACCGCGCTGGCGCCCCTCCCCGTGTTGCCTGCCTCGCCGGAGTCCGCCCCGGCCGTCCGGCCGTTCGGCGAGGTCATCTCCACGGGCTTCGCCGCGCTGGACGCGATCCTGGGCTCGGGCGGGCTGCCCCGCCAGCTCACGGCGGTCTTCCGGGGCGCGGGGACGTCGGGCAAGACCACGCTCGCCCTGCGGACGGTCGCGGAGGCCCAGGCGCAGGGGGCCATCGCGGCCTGGCTGGACGGCAGCCGCAGCCTGGACCCGCTGGAGGCGATGGTGCGCGGCGTCGACCTGCGCTGGCTGATCGTGCTGCGGCCCCGTGACGCGACCGAGGGCTTCTGGCTGGCCGGCTCGCTGCTCGCCGGACGGGCCGTGGACCTGCTGGTGGTGGACCTGCCGCCGCGTCTCGGATCCGCCCATGAGCCGCTGCTCCGGCGGCTGGCCGCCCATGCCCGTCGCCTCGGGGTGCGCCTGATCCTGCTCGCCCCGCCCGATAGCGGGTCGCTCCAGGGGGCTCTGGCGGAGGTGACCAGCCTGCGCCTGGAGCTCGAACGGCGGGCCTGGATCCGCCTGGGCCGCGACATCGTGGGCCAGCACACGGCGGTGATCGTGGCCAAGGATCGGTCGGGGGCCCCCGGTCGCCGGGCGGAGCTGGAGATCCGCTACCTGGCCGACGGCGAGCAGACCGCCGACCTCGCCCGCCTGCTGGACCACGGCCCGCCGCCCGCGCCCCTCGTGCTGATGCCCCCGTCCCCGTCCTCACGGATCACGACCCATGCGCCTCCTGCATCTCGCCTGGCCGCACCTGCCGCTGCGTCTCGAAGCCGCCTCCAGCCCCTTGCCCGCGGGGCCGGTCGTCCTGGGTGGGCAACCCTGGGAGCCGCGTCACGTCCTGGACGCCAGCCCCGACGCCGTTCGCCTGGGCGTGCGGCGCGGGCAACCGCTGGGCACGGCCCATAAGCTCGTCCCCGAGGCGGCCTTCCTCGCCGCCCGGCCCGCCGTCTACCGCGCGGCCATGGAGGCCGCGCTGGAGGCCCTGGCGGGCTTCACGCCGGCCATCGAAGGGGCGACCGACCCCGAGAGCCCGGCCTTCGGACGCGTCCTGCTGGGGATCCAGGGCCTGGCCCGCCTGTGGGGCGACGAACCGACGTTGACGGCCCGGATCGTGGCCCGCGTGGCGGCCGTCCTGCCGGGACCGCCGCGGGCGGGGATCGCCGGCACCCGCTTCGGGGCCGCGGTGGCCGCGGCCACGTCGGAGGCGCCGCCTCGACCGGCCATCGTGCCGGCCGGCCCTGGCGCCGAGGCGGCCTTCCTGGCCACCCTGCCGATCTCCCTGCTGCCGGCCGACGAGACGCTCCGCGCCCGCTTCCGGCTCTTCGGCCTGGAGCGTATGGGCGACCTGGCCCGCCTGCCGCGCTCCGCGGTGGTGCCCCGCTTCGGGCCGGCCGGCGGCGGACTCCATGACCTGGCCGGGGGGCTGGATCGCCGGCCGCTGGTGCCCCGCCGGCCGGTCGAGCGGCTGTGTGCGGAGGCGGAACTGGACCCGCCGGTGGAGACCATCGAGCCGCTGCGGTTCGTGCTGCACCACCTGGCGGCGACCCTCTGCGAGCAGCTCACGGCGCATGGGGCCGGCGCCTCGCGCGCCGTCCTGCGGCTGGAGCTGGAACGCGGGGAGCCGCTCCAGCTGGTCCAGCACCTGCCCGAGCCGGTAGCCGTCCCCGAGCTGGTGGAGCGGCTCCTGGTGGCGCGCCTGGAGGCCCAGCCACCGGCCGGTCCAGTGGTCCGCCTGGCGCTCGAGCTTGGTGGCAAGGGCCCGGCCGCGACGAGCCAGCTGGGCCTCTTCACGCCCCAGGCGGCGCGCGCCGATCGCCTGGGCTGGCAGCTGGCCGCCCTGGCCATCCGGTTCGGCCCCGACCGCCTGTGGCTGGCCAGCGTGAGCGATCCGGAAAGCCGGCTGCCGGAAGGCCGCGTGGCATGGCGGCCGGCCGCCCCATGACCCGCCTGCTCGGCCAGCACCCCGTCATCGACGTGGACCTGGACGCCCTGGGCCGCCCGGCCTGCCTGCGCTGGGAGGGCACCCGTGAGCCGGTCGAGGTGTGCAACCAGTGGCGCATCGACGAAGCCTGGTGGCGCCGTCCCATCCGCCGGGCCTACTTCAAGCTGGTCGGCCCGCACCTGCTGGCGCTCGTCTATCGCGACGAGGTCGACGGCGCGTGGCACCTGGAACGCCTCTACGACTGAGGCGTGCCCCGCGCGAGGAGCCCCGGACATGACTCGACCCCGGGGGAGACCGGGGCCGAGCCAGAGGAGAGAACGAGCCGCCACCACGGGAGTGAGGAGGAGCAGACCCCCCTGGCCATCGGCACGCTCATCGGACGCTACTGGTGTTGTGACGGCTGGACCGCAAGACCTGTGACGCGACCGGCAGACGAAGTCGAGCGGCGTTGCCGGGTGGCACCGCAGCCTTCAGGTGCGATGGACGGGCCGCTGCTCGACCGCCAGCCGCTCGATCAGGTCGGCCGCGCGGACGGTCCCCGGCGCGGCCTGCAGCCGCCCGGCGATGGCCGCCAGGCGGGCGCGCAGCGGGCCGTCATCGTGGAGGCGCGTGACCGCTCCGACCAGGGCCTCGTCGGGGAACGTGTAGGTCGGCAGGCGGACGCCGAGACCGAGGTCCTGGACCCGCTGCGCGTTGTCGTACTGGTCCCAGAAGAGCGGCAGGACGACCATCGGCTTGCCGTGGTGGAAGCACTCGGTGACGGTGTTGTTGCCACCGTGGGTGATCACCACGTCGACGAGCGGCAGGATCGCGGGCTGGGGCACGAACTCGGCCCCCCACATGGAGGCCGGCAGGCGGAGCCGGTCGTGCTGCGGCCCCAGGCTGACGATGACCCGCAGCGGGGCCCGCGCCAGCAGGTCGATGAGGCGCTGCATGAGCCCCACGTCGGCCGAGCCCAGGCTGCCCAGGGACAGGTACACGAGCGGCTCGTCGCGTCCGGCGAGGACGGCCGGCAGCTCGAAGGCCGGGCCGCTGTCCCGCACACAGCTCTCCAGCCGATGCCAGGTCGGGCCGAGCGGCACCGCCCGCGGGTAGTCGAGCTCGGCGGGGTAGACGTAGAGGTCCAGCCAGGGCGACTCGGTGGTGAAGTCCGGGCCCAGCGGTCCGTCCGCCAGCGTACCGCCGCCACTGGCCCGCACGAACTCGGCGAAACCGGCCCACAGCTCGGCGTGTGTGCTCCGGTAGGCCTCGCGAAAGGCCGGCCAGGCGGCCCGGTCGCCGTCGCCGTAGCCGGAGAAGACCGGCGGCACTGCCTCGTCCTTCAGTTCGGCCGGGTTGCACGAGACGATGCGCACCCACGGCCGGCCCGAGCCGGCGAGGGCCGGGAAGGCGACCACGTTGTCCTCCACGATGGCGTCGGGGGCGAGCTCGTCGAGCAGCTCGCGGAGGCGCGGCTCGACGAACATGGCGCCCTCCACGAGGGCTCGCCAGGTGGGCTCGAGGAACGACGCCAGCTGGTCGATGGTCGGCCGGCGGAACTGCGGCGCCGTGTCGCGGATGAAGTCCTTCCAGAACTGGCCCGGCACCTCCGGTTCGGAGGGGGCCGGCGCCAGCCGCATGAGGCGCTCCTCGAAGCCGCGCGCGGCGAGGGTCCCGGCAAAGGACTCCTCGATGATGAAGACCACGCGATGGCCGCGGGCGCGCAGCACCTCGCCGATGCCGACGCAGTTGTTGGTCGGTCCGAAGGCGCCCTCGGGAAAGAAGACGATCGTGCGGCCGCGGCCGGCCGTCATGGCGTCAGGAAGGGCGGCCGGCCCACGCCCCGACGACCAGCAGCAGCACGAGGGCGGTCAGGAGCACCGTCAGGATGGCCGCGCCGAGCACATCCCGCGCCGTCGGTCGCATGGCCAGAGGATACCCGGCCGTGGCCGGTCCGTCGGCCGCCGTATATCGAACGGCTGTTCTATCATCGGGACGCGCCGCTGGCCCGGAGTGGCGCCTGCCACGGAGCCCGGTATTGCCCTACGCCGAACTGCACTGCCATTCCTGCTTCTCCTTCCTGGATGGCGCCTCGTCCGCGGACGACCTGGTGGCCCGGGCGCGCGAGCTGGACCTGAGCGCCCTCGCCCTGACCGACCACCAGGGCCTCTACGGCGCCGTCCGCTTCGTCACGGCGGCGGAGGAGGCCGGCCTGCGGCCGATCATCGGCCTGGAGGTGGAGCTCCTGGACGCGGCCGTGCCCGACCCGGCGGGGATCGTCATCCCGGCGCGACGGCGACCGGCCCGCCGGGTCGCGGCCGTGGACGCGCCGACCCCCGAGGCCGGCCGGCCGGTCCCGCCGCGGACGACGCGGCTGCGGCTGCCGGGCCACCGTGCGCCCCGCCGCGAAGACCTGCGCGGCATCCGCGATGGCGAGCGCGGGCCGCACCTGGTGCTGCTAGCCCGCGACGCGACGGGCTACCGCAGCCTGTGCCGCCTGGTGAGCGCGGCGCACCTGGCGGGCACCAAGGGCGTGCCCCGCTTCGACCAGGCGCTGCTGGCCCGTCACACGGAGGGGCTGGTGGCGCTCTCCGGCTGCCGCCACTCGGAGATCGCGCGACGGTTGCTGGCGGGCGATCGACAGGGCGCTCTCGACGTGGCCCGGCGGTACGCGACGCTCTACCCGGCGGTGCCCGGCCTCGGCGGGGGTGGCGGCTTCTTCCTGGAGGCGCAGCACCACCTGCGACCCGACGACGACCTGCTGGTGGCCCTGACCGTGGACCTGGCGGCGGTCGCGGGCCTGCCCCTCGTCGTCACCAACGATGTGCACTACGCGCGCCCGGAGGATCACGAGCTGCAGGACGTGCTGGTCGCCATCAGGCACGGCCTGACGCTGGAGACGAGCGCCCATCTGCGGCGTGACGGGGGCGTCCATGCCCTGCGCGGGGCGGACGAGATGGCCGCTCTGCCGCCGGGGCAGGGTGGCGCGCACGATCCGGTCGCGCGGGCCTGGCGGGCGGGCATCGAGCTGGCCCACGAGCTGGCGACGCGCTGCGAAGTGGACCTGGGCTTCGAGCGTTACCGCTTCCCGGGCTTCCAGGTGCCCGATGGCGCGACGCCGCTCCGGGAGCTGACACGCCTCTGCGAGGCGGGCCTGGCCCGTCGCTACCGGACCGTCACGCCGGCCATCCGGGCCCAGCTGGACCACGAGCTGGGGGTCATCGACCGGACCGGCCTGGCCGAGTTCTTCCTCATCTGCTGGGACCTCATGCGGTTCGCCCGCGAGCAGGGCATCCCGGCCCAGGGGCGGGGCAGTGCGGGCGACTCGATCGTGGCCTACGTGCTGGGCATCACGCGGGTCGACCCCATCCGCCACCACCTGCTCTTCGAGCGCTTCATCAACGAGGGCCGCACCGCCTACCCCGACGTGGACATCGACTTCGCCTCCTCCCGCCGCGAGGAGGTCATCCAGTACGTCTACGAACGCTACGGTGAGGCCCACACGGGGATGGTCTGCAACGTCGTCACCTACCGCGCCCGGTCGGCGGTTCGCGAGGTGGGCTACGCGCTGGGCTTCCCCCGGCCGCTGGTCGATCGCGTGGCCAAGGCGCTCGAGACGTATGACTCCGTGATGGTGCGCCGCGACCTGGAGGCCGAAGGCGGCTTCGCCGAGTTCTTCCGGGCGCCCGGCGAGGAGGTCGCGGTGGCCGCCGGTCGCGCCGGCGCCGCGCAGGCCCGCCAACGTGGGCTGGTCGACGGCATGGGCCGCCTGGACCGGCCGCCTGGCCATGGGCGCCTCGGGCGCCGGGGGGCGACGGACGACGAGGGCGGCCCGGGCGACACGGCGGTCAGCGTCGCCTGGCTGCGCGGCGACGTCCAGGCGGTGGACCCCGAGTCGGGCGTGGCCCTGCCCGCCCAGCGCCGCATCGACGGCGGGGAGGCGGGACGCCACCACGGCAGCACGGCCGGCCTCTCGCCCTGGGAGCGCTGGCTGGAGCTGTGCGCCCGTCTTGACGGCTTCCCGCGGCACCTCTCGATCCATACCGGGGGCATGCTCGTGACGGCCGCCCCGCTGGTCGACATCGCGCCGCTCGAGCGGGCCACGATGCCCGGCCGCGTCGTGGTCCAGTACGACAAGCGGGATGTCGAGACGCTCAAGCTGATCAAGCTCGACCTGCTCGGCCTGCGCATGCTCTCGGCCATCGACGACGCCCTGCGCGACATCGAGGCCGACTGCGGCCTCCGGCTGGACCTGGACGAGCTGCCGGAGGACCTGCCCGAGGTCTTCGCCATGATCCAGGCCGCCGACACGGTGGGCGTCTTCCAGATCGAGTCGCGGGCCCAGATGCAGACCCTGCCGCGCTCGCGCCCGACGACCCTCGACGACCTGGTCGTGGAGGTGGCCATCATCCGGCCGGGCCCCATCCAGGGCAACGCCGTGCACCCCTACCTGCGGCGGCGCCAGGGCCTGGAGCCGGTGACCTACCTGCATCCCAGCCTGGAGCCCATCCTGGCCGAGACGCTGGGCGTGATCCTCTACCAGGAGCAGGTCATGCGCATCGCCATCGAGGTGGCCGGCTTCAGCCCCGGCGGATCCGACGGCTTCCGGCGGGCGATGGGCACCTGGCGCTCGACGGGCGAGATGGAGAAGCTGCACCAGGGCTTCGTGGACGGCTGCCGGACCACGAGCGGCCTGACCGAGGCGGACGCCGAGGGGCTGTTCCGGCGGGTGGCCGGGTTCGCCAGCTTCGGCTTCAACAAGAGCCATGCGGCCGCCTTCGCCCGGACGGCCTACGAGTCGGCCTACCTGAAGCTGTACTACCCGGCCCAGTTCGTGACCGGGCTCATCAACGCCCAGCCGATGGGTTTCTACCCGGTCGAGGTGCTCGTCAACGATGCCCGCCGCCACGGGGTGCCCATCCTGCCCGTGGACCTCGCCCACAGCCGCTACCGCACGGCCACCGAGTGGACCGGCTCACCCGACGAGCCCCGGACGGCGCGGGGCTACGGCATGCGCCTGGGCCTGCACCTCGTGAACGGTATCGGCGAGGAGCTCGGCCTGCGGCTCGAGGGCGAGCGTGAACGAGGCCCCTACCGCTCGCTGGAGGACGTCGTGGCGCGCACGGGCCTGCCCGAGGAGACGCTGGAGCGGGTCATCCGGGCCGGGGCCCTCGACGCCCTTGGCCGGCCGCGGCGTGAGCTGCTCTGGCAGGTGCGTGAACTGGCCGGCGCGACCCGTGGCCGGTCAGGCGAACGGGTCGCGGGCCGACCGCTCGGGCTGCGGCTGCCGCCCACGCCGGCGCCGGTCCTCCCGCAGCCAAGCGAGCTGGAGCGCCTGGGCGACAGCTACGCGATCCTGTCCCTGGACGCGCGCCGCCAGGTGGTCGAGCTCTTCCGGCCGGCCCTGGACCACCTGGGGGCGATCCCCGCCGCCGGCCTCACGACGCACCTGCCGGGCCCGGTGGCCATCGGCGGCCTGGTCGTCACGCGGCAGCACCCCATGACCGCGCGAGGGACGGTCTTCCTGGCGCTCGAGGACGAGACGGGCATGGTCAACGTGACCCTCTGGCCGGATGCCTGGGCCCGCCTGCGCGGCGTCGTCCGGCGCCATGCCCTGCTGTACGTGGAGGGCACGCTCCAGCGTGAGCATGCGGTCGTGAACCTCATCGCCCACCGCATCCGGTCACTGCCGGAGGTGGCGCGGGCGCTGGGTGGGCCGCCGCGGCCCGAGGGCGTCCGCCACCTGGGCCATGCCGGGATGCGCCGCGTGGGTTAGGCCGTCAGTCCCCGTCCGGCTCCGCCGACCCCGATCAGCGGGCCGGGCGTGCCGATCGCTTCGTGTCGCGCCGCTGCTGCTTGGCCCGCTCTTCCCGAGCTGCCGCGTTGCGCGCACTCATCGAGCGCAGCCAGCGGCGATACCAGCTGGCGAGGCTCCCGAAGAGACTGCCGAGGACGGCCCCGGAGATCAGGGCCACGCCCACCTCCGAGGCGTTGATGGACCCGGGGCTCGAGCGGAAGATGGCGGCCAGGAGGCCCAGCGCCTGCAGGAGGCCGAGGACGGCGCCCACCAGCCAGGCGCCGCGCGGCGCCACGAAGCCGCCCACGAGGACCGGGACGCCCGGGGCCTGGATGAACAGGGGCAGCACGAGCCCGGTCAGGCCTGGATCGTTGAGCGGGAACGTGAGGCCGGCAGCAACGGCGAACAGGCCGAGGGCGAAGGCACCCCACAGGATCCGCGTGGTCTGCACCACCTCGGGCATCGCCAGCACATCAGCGCGGAAGTCGGGCATGTGGACGCCGCTCAGGAGCCCCAACGGCCCCCCGCCGCTGGCGGGCGCAGTCGTGGCCGTGGGGTGCGTGTCCTCCGCGTCTCCGTCGGGATCGGCGACCGACGCCTGTGTGGCTCGGTAGCGACGGCGGGCGTCGGCGCGGTCGGTTCGCTTGGCGCGGGCCACGATGGCCTCCTCTGCGGTGGGTCCGGGAAGGGGCATCGTACAGCGCCCGAAGTCAGCGTGAAGGCGGCGCAAAGCCGCCGATAAGCGACGCCGCGTACAACGTGCCGAGCACCCGCCGCCATGCCCGCCTGGAGGTCACGCATGTCGTCGCGTCTCCGCTCGGCCGGCCCGTCGGCGCTGGCCGCCTGCCTCACCCTGATGCTCGCCAGCGGCTTCGTCCGCGCCGCGCCCCCGGACACGGAGCCGTCGACGGCCGCCGTCGCCTGGCCGCCCTCGACGAGCGTGCTGCTGAGCGAGGTCATGACGGGCGGGGCGAGCGCGTCCGACGAGTTCATCGAGCTGTACGACGCGGCGAGCACGCCGGTCGACCTGGTCGGTGACGAGGTCGTGTACGTGACGGCCACCGGCGGCACGATCACGCGGAAGGCGACATGGGCGACGGCCATGCCGCTGCAGCCCGGCCAGCACCTGCTCCTGGCGAACAGCGCCGGCGTCTACGCGGCGACCGCCGATGCCACCTACGCCGGCGGCCTCGCGGCGGCGGGTGGGGCCGTCGCGCTGCGTGCCGCGGATGGCTCGGTCATCGACGCGATCGCCTGGGGCACCGCCGCCAACGGCTTCGTCGAAGGGTCGGCGGCCCCCGCGCAGCCGGCCGGTGCAAGCCTCGAACGGCTGCCTGGTGGCGCCGCGGGGAACGGCGTCGACACCAATGACGACGGCCTGGACTGGTTCGCCCAGCCGGACCCGGGCCCGCAGGCCCTGGCCGATCCACCGGTGCCGTGGTCGCCGGCGGCCACCCCCACGCCTGTCGCGTCACCCGCCACGCCGACCCCGACCGCCACGCCTGCCCCCACCCCGACGGCCACGCCGGGACCGACCCCGACCGACACGCCCACTGGAGCGCCGACCTCATCGCCCACGCCCACCCTGGCAGCCACCCCGCCGCCGGCCGTGACGCCGGATCCGACGGCCGCCCCGAGTGCGTCGATCCCCACCGCCACGCCCACGGGTGTGGCGTCGCCGGTCCCCGGCTCGATCGCGGCGGCACGCGCCGCGCCGCGCGGCACCGCCGTCACCGTGGAAGGCGTGCTGACCACGCCGCTCGGCCTCACCGACGGCGGGCACGGCGCGTTCGTCCAGGACACGACGGCAGGCATCGCCCTCTACCTGACCGGCGACGGCTGGCCTACCTTCGCGACGGGCACAGGCGTCCGCGTCTCGGGCACGACCGACGTGCGCTACGGCCAGGCGACGATCCGCGTCGCCGACCCGAGCCAGCTCGTCGCCGTCGAAGGGGTGAACGCGCTCGCTCCCCTGACCATCGCCACCGGCGACGCAGGGGAGGCCGTCGAGGGCCGCCTCGTGGCGACCAGTGGATCGGTGACCTCCGCCGCCGAGACGCTCGCCGACGGCTTCGCCGTCCTGGTCGACGATGGCAGCGGCGCATTGCGCGTCGTCGTCGGCCCCGCGACCGGGATCGCGCGCGACGCCCTGCGCCGCGGCTCCACCGTCGGTCTCACCGGCGTCCTCGGCCAGCACGCCTCGACCGGGACTTCGGGCGGCTACCGGCTCTACCTTCGGGGCGCGTCGGATGTCGTGGCGGCCGCGCCGTCACCGAGCCCCACGCCCTCGTCGTCGGGCCCCGCCCCGAGTCCGTCTGGGGCCCCGGTCAGCCCGATCGCCAACCTGTCGCGGACCGGCCAGCACGCGACCATCGAAGGCGTCGTCACCTCCGGCGGGGCGCTGTGGGGCGTGGACGAGCGGCGGTTCACGCTGCAGGACGGCTCGGGGGCCATCCTCGCCCGGGTGCCGCCGGGCGTGCGGCTCCCGGCCGTGGGACGATCGGTCCGGGTCTCCGGCACGGTGGGGCATTACCTCGCTGCTCCCGAGCTGGGGGCTGACGCCTCCCCGGTCGCCCTCCCGCCGGGCGCGGTGGCCGTCGCGGATCCGATCGCGCACGCCCCTCTCACGCCAGGCGTCCGCTGGGGGCTCGTGGTGGCCGTCGGGACGGTGACCACCATGCGGCGGAGCGCCACCACCTGGCGCGCCGAGATCCGTCTGGCTGACGGCTCGCGCCTGCCGGTCGGGGCGGGGATCGCGGCCGCGGTGCCGGCCTCGCGCGTGGCCGTCGGGAGCCGCGTGGCGATGACCGGCATCGCGCGGCCACCGGCCAGCGGCTCGTCGGACGCGCAGCTCTACGAGATGCTCCGCGGCCCCGCGGACCTCGTCGTGCTCCAGCGGCCAGCGGCTGGCGCGACCGGTGTCGTGGCACCGGCGGCCGGGGCGAGCACTCTGCCGCCCGGCGAACCGCTCGATGTGGACCTCGCCGACCTGCCTGGCCTGGTCGGTCGGATCGTGCGCGTCGGGGGCGTCGTGGTGGCGGAGGACGCGCGGCAGCTCACCCTGGACGATGGCACGGCGCAGGCCACGGTGCGCTTGCCGGCGGACGCCGCGGCGTCCACACCGCTGCCACCTGGCACGGCCGTGACGTTCGTGGGACGGGTCGGGTCGACGGCCGGAGGTGGGGTGTTCCTCGAACTGGGGACCATGGCCGACCTTGCGCTCGCGGGCGACCCGGACGCGGCGCCGGCGGCCGACTCGACCACGACGGCCGGACCCACCGTGCCCTCCGCATCGCCTCAGGGCGCTGCCGTCGCGGGGCTCGAGGCCGACGCCGGCCTGTCCCTGGGGCTGGGGGTCGCCGTCGTGCTGGCCGTCGCCGCGCTGCTGATCCTCGCCGGAGCGGGTCGCCGGTCGTCCCGCGGGCGCCTCGACCGCACCTCGCGGAGGCGCATCCGCGACCGCCTCGGGGCGCTGGGGACGGCTGCACCGGAGGGTCCCTCCGGGACGCCACCAGGGCCCTGAGCAGCGGGCGTCACGCCCACGCCCTGTGCTCGCTCGCTTGACGCTCGTGCGAAGGCCGCTCTATCCTCGCCAAGGCCCGCCTCCGGGCCGAGCACGAGTGAGGGACGGCCTTGCCGAACGCGGATCCCCGCGTCGCGCTCCCGGACACCGATCGGCAATACCACATCGGCCTCGGTCGGGGTGAGTTGGCCGAGTACATCCTTCTCCCCGGTGACCCGGATCGGGTCGAGCGGATCGCCGCGCGCCTTGAGGGCGTGGAGTTCCATCGCCACCACCGGGAGTTCGCCTCGGTCACCGGCCGCCACCAGGGACGCCGCGTGTCCGTCGTGTCGACCGGCATCGGGGCCGACAACATGGAGATCGTGATGGCGGAGATCCTGGCCATCACCGATCGGCCCACCCTCGTCCGCGTCGGCTCGTGCGGCGCCCTCCAGGAGCACATCGCGCTCGGTGACCTGGTCATCAGCAAGGGCGCGGTCCGACTCGAGGCCACCACGGCCTACTTCGTCGGCGACGGCTATCCGGCCGTGGCCGATTACGCGGCCGTGGCGGCGCTCGTCGAGGCGGCGGCCCGCCTGGGCCACACGGCCCACGTCGGCATCACCGCCACCGCCCCCGGCTTCTTCGGACCCCAGGGCCGCCCCATCGCACGGCTGCCGATCCGGTTCCCGGACCTGGCGGCCGACATGGCGCGCCAGGGTGTGTTGAACTTCGAGATGGAAGCGTCGGCACTCCTCGTGCTGGCCGGCCTCGCCGGCTGCCGGGCCGGGGTAGTCTGCGCGACGTACGCGCAGCGCACCACTGGGCGCTTCGTCCAGGGCGCTGCACAGGAGCAGGCCGAAGCGGCCTGTATCGAGACCGGCCTGGAGGCATTGGGCATCCTGGCCGAGATGGATGCGGCGACGCGTGCGGCCGGTGCGGCCGCGTGGCGGCCGTCACTCTGGGCGCCTGCCATGGCGTCCTGAAGATCCCGCGACCACGGCGGAGCCGGGGCAGACGCCCCGGACCGCCACCCGAGACCCCCGGCGCGAGCCGGAAAGGAGGAGATGGGATGGCCGAGGCCTACTGCGTCAAGTGCAAGGCCAAGCGTGAAGTCAAGAACGCCCAGCACATCACCATGAAGAACGGCAAGCCCGCGCTTCAGGGGACCTGCCCGGTGTGCGGCACCAAGGTCTTCAAGATCGGCGGCTGAGCACTCGCGAAGAAGCCTCCAGCGGGACCCCGGCCGAGCGGCCGGGGTCCCTTCCTTTGCGCCTCGGTCGTCCTCGCCCCGGGGCCGCCGAGCCACGGCGCCCGGTCGGGACCGGCGCGGATGGTACGATCGACCCGACATGAGGGTTGATGCGGCGTGGCCGCAGGCGGAGGTCCCAGCGCGCGCGCTGCAGCCGTCCGATGGATCAGCCGTCCTGGCGCTCGACCTGGGGGCAAGCCGCATCCGGGCAGCGGTCGTGGCCGACGAGGGGACCGTGCTGGCGCGCGACACGCGGCCCACCCCCGTGGCGGCCGGCCCGGCCGCCGTCGTCGAGGCGTGCGTGGCGGCGCTCACGGCGGTCCGGCAGGACCCGGTCGCCCGCGGGCGGGCGCTGGCGGGCCTGGGCGTGTCGGCTCCCGGACCGCTCGACGCGTCCACCGGGACGCTCCTGGAGCCGCCGAACCTGGGCCCCGCCTTCCGCGATCTGCCGCTTGGCGACGCCCTGGCCCGGGCGACCGGCCTGGCGGTCGTGATGGAGCGCGACACCAACGTCGCGGCGCTTGCCGAGCACGCCTTCGGCAGCGCCCGGGGGGAGGATGACTTCCTCTATCTGACCGTCTCGACGGGCATCGGCGGGGCGATCGTGGCCGGCGGACGTCTCTTCCGCGGGCCGGACGGCCTGGCCGGCGAGCTGGGCCACGTGCTCGTCGACCTCGACGGACCGCCGTGCGGCTGCGGGGCGCGGGGCCACCTGGAGGCCGTGGCCTCGGGCAGCGGCATCGCCGCCCAGGCGCTCGAGCGCGTGACCGCCGGCGAGGCAGACGGCCTGGCCACGTTCGCCACGCGATCGGCGCGGCCGCGCGGGACGGCCGCCCGCGAGATCGACGCGCGCCTGGTGGCCGCGGCCGAGGAGGCCGGCGATCCCGCCGCCGCGGCCATCATGGGCCGCGCCCGGAGGGCCTTCGCCGCCGCGCTCGTCGGCCTGGTCGACGTCTTCACGCCGCGCCTCGTGGTGATCGGCGGCGGCCTCGCGCGCGCCCAGGGCGAACGCTGGCTGGCGCCCGCCCGGGAGGCCGTCGCCGCCCTCGCCTTCCGGGTCGTGGCACGGCGCACGCGCATCGTGGCCGCGGCCCTCGGGGACGACGTGGGCCTGGCCGGTGCCGTGCCGCTCCTGGCGCTCCGGCCGAACAGCCCCTCAGGAGATGACCGATGACGCTGTCGCGGCCTCCCGACCGACCCCACACTCACCTTGCTCCCATCCCCCAGGAGGTTCTATCGCGATGACCATCCGAGTCGGCATCAACGGCTTCGGCCGCATCGGCCGCCAGACGCTCAAGGCCCTGCTCGAGCGGGTCCCCGAGGCCGAGGTCGTAGCCGTCAACGACCTGGTGGACACGGCCACCAACGCGCTGCTCTTCAAGCACGACTCGACGTACGGCGCGTTCGCCGGCGAGGTAAGCCACACGGACGACGCGCTCATCGTGGACGGTCACCGCGTCCAGTCCCTCCAGGTCAAGGACCCGGCCGAACTTCCCTGGGCCGACCTGGGCGTGCAGATCGTGGTCGAGTCGACCGGTCATTTCACCGACGCCACGAAGGCCGCCGCGCACATCACGGCGGGCGCGCGCAAGGTCATCATCAGCGCGCCGGCGACCCACGAGGACGTGACGATCGTGCTCGGCGTCAACGAGGCGGCCTACGACCCGGCCCGACACCACCTCATCAGCAACGCCAGCTGCACCACCAACTGTCTGGCGCCGACGGTCAAGGTGGTCCACGACGCCTACACCATCAAGCGCGGCCTGATGAACACGATCCACTCGTACACCAACGACCAGCGCATCCTGGACGTCGTGCACAAGGATCCGCGGCGCGCCCGCGCGGCGGCCCTCAACATCATCCCCACCACCACCGGCGCGGCCCGTGCCCTCTCGCTCGTCATCCCCGACCTCAAGGGCAAGTTCGACGGCTTCAGCCTGCGCGTCCCGACGCCCACGGTGAGCGTGGTCGACTTCACCGCCGAGCTGGAGCGGCCGACCAGCGTGGAGGCCCTCAACGAGGCCTTCCGGACGGCTGCCGCGGGACCCCTCGCGGGGATCCTGGGCGTGAGTGACGAGCCGCTCGTCTCGACCGATTTCCGGGGCGATGCCCGTTCGTCGATCGTCGACAGCGCCTGCACGATGGTCCTGGGCGGTGACTTCGTGAAGGTCATCGCCTGGTACGACAACGAGTGGGGCTACAGCTGCCGGGTAGCGGACCTCGTGCGGTTCGTCGGCGCGCGCCTCTAGCCGCCGGAGATGGACAAGCTGACCATCCGCGATCTCGACGCGGCCGGCAAACGCGTCTTCGTCCGCGTCGACTTCAACGTCCCCCTGGCCGACGGCAAGGTCACCGATGACACGCGCATCCGGGCCGCGTTGCCGACCATCCGGGCGCTGCGCGAGCAGGGCGCCATCGTCATCCTGGCCAGCCACCTGGGCCGGCCCAACGGGAAGGTGAACGACACTTTCCGCCTGCGACCCGCGGCCGAACGGCTGAGCACGCTGCTCGGCGTGCACGTGCCGGTCACCGGCGACGCGCTCGGCGTTGGCACCGTCGACGCCATCGCCCGCCTCAAGCCGGGCCAGGTGATCATGCTCGAGAACCTCCGCTTCCATGCCGAGGAGGAGGCCAACGACCCGGGCTTCGCCAAGGCCCTCGCGAGCTACGCCGACGTGTACGTCAACGACGCGTTCGGGACGGCCCACCGCGCCCACGCCTCCACGGTCGGCGTGGCGAAGCTGCTGCCGGCCTACGCCGGGCTGCTCATGGAGCGCGAGATCAAGGCGCTCTCGGCGCTGCTGGAGCATCCCGCCAAGCCGTTCGCGGCGGTCATCGGCGGAGCCAAGGTGTCGGACAAGCTCGGGGTCCTGGAACACCTCATGGATCTCGTCGATACGTTCGTCGTCGGGGGTGGCATGGCCAACACGTTCCTCGTCGCGCAGGGCCACACGGTCGGCAAGAGCCTCCTCGAGCGTGACCGGGTGGAGGGGGCCGCCAGGCTCCTCGCCGACGCGGCCGCCCGCGGGGTGCGCGTCGTGCTGCCCGTGGACGTCGTGGTGGCCAAGGAGGTCACCCGCGGCGCCGAGCACAAGGTCGTGCCCGCCGAGCGCATCCCCAACTCGTGGTCCGCCGTCGATGTCGGACCGGCCAGCCGGGTTGCCTTCGAGGCGGCGCTCGACGATGCCCAGACGATCCTGTGGAACGGGCCGCTGGGGGTCTTCGAGGTGCCCACCTTCGGGGACGGCACGCGGGCCATGGCCCGCTACCTCGCGAGACGGGCCGATGCTGGGGCGACGGTCGTCGTCGGCGGGGGCGACTCGGTGGCCGCCGTCGAACAGCTCGGCCTGGCCTCGCACATGACCCATATCTCGACCGGCGGTGGTGCGACCCTCGAATTCCTCGAGGGCCGGGACCTGCCGGGCATCGCTGCCCTGAAGGATCGACCAGCATGAAGACCCAGATCGAGACCATCGACGCGCGCGAGATCCTGGACTCGCGTGGTGACCCCACCATCGAGGTGGAGGTGACCCTGGCCGGCGGCGCGATGGGCCGCGCAGGTGTGCCCTCGGGCGCGTCGACCGGCGCCCACGAGGCGGTCGAACTGCGCGACGGCGAGAAGGGCCGCTACGGCGGCAAGGGTGTCCGGCGAGCCGTGGCCAACGTCGTCGAGACGATCGGCCCGGCGCTCCTGGGCGCGGATGCGGCCGATCAGGCCGCCATCGACGACACCCTCATCGCTCTCGACGGCACCCCCAACAAGGCCGCCCTGGGGGCCAACGCGATCCTCGGCGTATCGCTGGCGTGCGCCCACGCCGCGGCCCGCGCGTATCGCCTGCCGCTCTACCGCTACCTGGGGGGTGCCCGGGCGAACCTGCTGCCCGTGCCGCAGTTCAACATCCTCAACGGCGGCCGGCATGCGGCCGACTCGACGGATTTCCAGGAGTTCATGATCCTGCCGCTCGGGGCACCCGACTTCGCCGAGGCCCTGCGCGCCGGCAGCGAGGTCTTCCACGCCCTCCGCACCGTCCTGCACGAGGGCGGCTTTGCCACCGGACAGGGCGACGAAGGTGGTTTCGCCCCCTCGCTGCCCTCCAACCAGGCTGCCATCGAGGTCATCCTGCGGGCCATCGAGCGGGCGGGCTACAAGCCCGGCGAGCAGGTCGCCATCGCCCTCGACCCCGCTGTCTCGGAGATCCTGGCGGCCGACGTGCCGGCCACGGCCGACGGCCAGCTGACCTATCGGCTGGCCAAGGAAGGGCGGACCCTGCTGACCGACGAGCTGATCGACTTCTGGGCCGACTGGCTGGCCCGCTATCCGATCGTCTCGCTGGAAGACGGGCTCGCCGAGGACGACTGGGCCGGCTGGTCCAAGCTCACCGACCGGCTCGGGGACAGGGTCCAGCTCGTGGGCGACGACATCTTCGTGACGAACCGCGAGCGCATCGCCCGCGGCATCGAAGAGCGATCGGCCAATGCCGTGCTCATCAAGCTGAACCAGATCGGCACCGTGACCGAGACGCTGGCCGCCGTCGACATGGCCCACGAGGCCGGGTGGGCCGCGGTCGTCAGCCATCGCTCGGGCGAGACCGAAGACACATCGATCGCCGACCTGGTCGTCGCGACCGGGGCGGGCCAGATCAAGACGGGTGCGCCATCGCGCTCGGAGCGGGTCGCCAAGTACAACCAGCTCCTGCGCATCGAGGAGCAGCTGGGCGTGGGCGCGCGGTTCGGCGGAGCAGCGGCGCTGGCCCACCACCGATCGTGACGCGCGTCCTGGATCGGGGCGCCGTCTTTGCCGGCTGGGTCGGGCTGGGGATGGCGGTGACCATCGCCATCAGCTTCGAGCTGATCATCGCCGTGCAGGCGCTGGTCTTCCTGGTCGCGATCCCGGCAGGGTTGCTCATCGGCTTCTACGCCGCCGCGCGGTCCGAGCGACGCCGCCCCGTGTGGCGCGCGCTGGTCGACGGCGGGTACGCCGGGATCGTCACCGCCGTCTCGCTGGCGGTGGTCTACGTCGCGATCCGGCTGCTCTTCATCTACGCCGACTCCGGCTACCCGGCCTACAACAACACCGGGCCGCTCGGCGAGGCGCTGGGGCCGACGTGTGCTGCCGGCCCCGGCTGCGCCTACCAGCGCTACCTGGACCAGGCGGCGAGCGATCCCAAATTCGCCGCAGCGCTGGCCCAGGCGGGCGTCACCGACACGGCCTCGTTCGAGGCATTCGTCCTGCACGACCAGCTCGACGGCGGCCTTGTGCTCGTGGCGATGGTCGGGGGTGGCGCCCTGGTCGGCGGCCTCTTCTACGCCGCGGCCGGCCCGGCGAAACGTCCGGAGCCCACGCCTGCCGGCTGAAGGTTCGCGGAGCGGGGGGCGCCGGTTCTCTGACGAGGGCCCGCGTCCTCTCAGGCACCAGCCATGATGGTGGTACGTGCGTCAGCGCCAGGGACCATCCGTGACCATGGCGCCGGCCACGCTCAGCGGCGATCGCCGATCGGGCTCGGCAGACCTTGCGCGGCCGCGCGCGGCACATAGCACCAAACGGGCTGGTGACGCGGAGGATCGGTCCCGCGGCCGAGCCCGCCGAGCGGGCGCTACTTGGTCGTCTTGGCCTTGGGGGTCGGCTTCGCCTTGGCCGCCGGCTTGGTCGCGGCCGTCTTCGCCGCGGGTTTGACCGCCGCCTTGGCCGCCGGCTTGGTCGCGGCCGTCTTCGCCGCGGGTTTGACCGCCGCCTTGGCCGCCGCCTTCGCGGGGGCCTTGGCTGCAGTCTTGGCGGGAGCCTTTGCGCCGGCTGCCTTGGCCGGGGCCTTGGCAGCGGTCGTCTTCGCGGCGGGGGCCTTCTTCGCCGCCGGTTTGGCAGCCGAAGCCTTGGTCGTGGCCGGGGCCGATGCGGCCGCAGCCGGTTCCTGGGCGGCCTCGGCGCGGGTCGAGCGGGAAAGCGCGGCGCGGGCCTTGCCGGCGGCGGTCTGCTCGCCCTTGGCCTTGGCCGCCTTCGACGCCGCGACGCGAGCCTTGGCGGCCTTGGCGGCGGCGGCCTTGCCCGTGGAGCGGCCGGCCTTGGCGGCGCCCACGATGGCCTCGCCACCGAGCGCGGCGTTGACCTTCAGCGTCAAGCGGCTCTTGCGGCGCGCGGCCGCGTTGCGATGGATCGCCCCGGACTTGGCCGCCCGGTCCAGCGCTGAGACGGCGGCGACAAGGGCGGTCTGCGCCTCGGCCGCGTCGCCCGTCTGGGCCGCCGCGACGGCCTTGATGACGAGCGTCTTGGTGCGTGAACGGTGGGGTCGGTTGACGGCCTGCTTGCGGACGTCCTGGCGGACGCGCTTCATGGCCTGTGGCGTACGGGCGCCGCGCCAGGTGCGGGACGAGTGGGCCAAGGTGGGACGGTCCTCGGTTACGGGCAGGTGATGGACGCGCGGATGGCCTGCGGCCGGGCGCGACCGCAGATGGTAGCACGCGACGCGCCCGGGGCGGCGCAGGTCGGCCCCGCGCTACCATCGCTCAGCCCTCATCCGATCCGCTCGACGGCCATGATGGCCCCGGTGCGGCCGAGCCAGGGCTCGCAGCAGTGCCTGGAGGCTCACCCTGTGCGGATCCGACGCCTCTCCTTCGTCGGCGTCCAGACCGAGCGATCCGACGCCATGGCCGCTTTCGTCCGCGACGTCCTGGGCCTTGCGCCAGGGCACAGGGACGACGGCTGGGCCGTCTTCCAGCTCGAGTCGGGGGATCGAGACTTTTTCGAGGTCTACCACCCCGGCGACTACGACGAGCGACTGCTCCCCGCGGCGGCGACCGGACCCACGGTCGCGTTCGCGGTCGACGACCTGGTCACCGCCCGGGCCGAACTGGTGGCCAGCGGCGTCGAGATCGTGGCGGACATCGTGTGGGCCGCCGAGGCGTTCCACGACCCGCGGCTCGAGGGCTTCGGCTGGCTGTTCTTCCGCGCGCCGGACGGGCACGTCTATGCCCTCCAGCAGGACCATGCCCCATCGGCCCCGGGGGATCGAGGCACCGCTTGACCGACAGGATCCCGCAGGTGCGCCTGCGCAACTTCTCCATCATCGCCCATGTCGACCATGGCAAGTCCACGCTCGCGGACCGGCTGCTGGAGCTGACACACACGCTCGAGGCGCGCCAGATGACCAGTCAGGTCCTGGACTCGATGGACCTGGAGCGTGAGCACGGCATCACCATCAAGGCCCGTGCCGTGCGGCTCGAGTACACCGCGCGCGACGGGCTGGTCTATGGCCTGAACCTCATCGACACGCCCGGCCACGTCGACTTCACGTACGAGGTGAGCCGCAGCCTGCAGGCCTGCGAGGGCGCCATCCTGGTGGTCGATGCCGCCCAGGGCATCGAGGCCCAGACGCTGGCCAACGTCCACCTGGCGCTGGCCCAGGGACTCACGATCATCCCCGTGATCAACAAGATCGACCTGCCGTCGGCCCAGCCGGACGTCGTCATCGACGAACTGGAGAACGTCCTGGCGATCCCGCGGGAAGAGGTCCTCCTGGCGTCGGCCAAGGATGGCACCGGGGTGCCGGAGATCCTGGAGGCCATCGTGGGCCGCATCCCGCCGCCGCGGGGCGACCCGGCGGCGCCGCTGCAGGCCCTCATCTTCGACTCGCACTACGACGCCTACAAGGGCGTGGTGGCGTACGTGCGCCTCGCCGCCGGTCGGCTGGAGACCCATGCCCCGATCCGCCTGATGGCCTCGGGGGCGGAGGCGGAGGCGCTCGAGGTGGGCTACTTCCGGCCGCAGGCGGTGCCGGTGCCGAGTCTGTCGGCCGGCGAGGTGGGCTACATCGCCACGGGCCTCAAGAGCGTGCGCGACTGCCAGGTCGGCGACACCCTGACGTCGGCCGCTCGCCCCGCGGCCAAGCCGCTGCCCGGCTACAAGGCGGCCCTGCCGCTGGTCTTCGCCGGGCTGTACCCCATCGAGGGGCCCGATTACCCGGCCCTTCGCGATGCGCTGGAGAAGCTGCACCTCAACGACGCGTCGCTGGTCTACGAGCCGGAAACGTCGGTGGCGCTGGGGTTCGGCTTTCGCTGCGGCTTCCTGGGCCTGCTGCACATGGAGATCGCCCAGGAGCGCCTGGAGCGGGAGTTCGGTCTCCAGCTCATCGCCTCGGCGCCGTCGGTGGCGTACCGCGTCACCCTGACGCATGGGCGAGGCGAGCGGGAGGTCGACAATCCGGCCGACCTGCCCGAGGCCGGCGAGATCGAGGCCATCAGCGAGCCCTGGGTGCGGGTCAGCGTGATCACCCCGAGCACGTACATCGGGGCGCTGATGGAGCTCGCCACCAACCGCCGTGGCAGCTTCGAGACGATGGAGTACCTGGACCCGACGCGCGTCCAGCTGGCGTTCCAGCTGCCCCTGGCGGAGGTCATCGTCGACTTCTTCGACCAGCTCAAGAGCCGCTCGCAGGGCTACGCGAGCATGGACTACGAGGAGATCGGCTACCGCCCCGCCCGCCTGGCGCGCCTGGACATCCTGGTCAACGGTGAGCCGGTGGATGCGCTGTCGCTGATCGTCCATCGCGATCGCGCGGTGCAGGTGGGTCGGCGCCTGGTGGACACGCTGCGGGAGCTCATCCCGCGCCAGATGTTCGAGGTGCCCATCCAGGCCGCGATGGGTTCCACGGTCATCGCCCGCGAGACGGTGCGGGCCATGCGCAAGAACGTCCTGGCCAAGTGCTACGGTGGCGACATCACGCGCAAGCGCAAGCTGCTGGAGAAGCAGAAGGCGGGCAAGCAGCGCATGAAGCGGGTCGGCAGCGTGGAGATCCCCCAGGAGGCCTTCCTGGCGGTGCTGCGCACCGACGAGGTCGCCTGAGCCGTGGAGACCGACCTCCGCATCCTGATCGTGGTGGCCTTCACCGGCCTCCTGGTGGTGCTGCGCCTGGACGCGGCCCGCTTCGGGGCCGCCGAGTACGACGACGATGCGGCCGGCGGCGGCTGGCGGGCCGGCCTGCGCCGCCTCGCCTGGTACGCCGTGGGACTGGCGATCGCGGCGGGCATCTTCGTGGCCCACCCCACGCCGGGCGCCACGCTCGGCCTGGCCATCGGCACCCCCCGGCTCGCGGCCATCGGGCTGGGGCTGCTGTTCGGCGGGGCCGGGGCCGGGGTCGCGGCCGCGTTCGCCTGGTTGCGGTACGGACGCCTGCGGCTGCCGTCCGCCCGCACCTACCCGGGAGCGATCGCCAACAGCCTGGGGACGGCGCTGATCGACGAGGTCGCGTTCCGCGGCGCGTTCATGGGCCTGCTGCTGGCGGCCGGGCTGCCGATCGTCAGCGCGGTCGCCATCCAGGGCCTCGTGTACGGCCTGGCCACGCGCCTCGGCGCACCCGGCCGCAGCCACGCCATGCTGCTCATGTCGCTCGCCCTGGGGGTGGCGGCCGGCGCCACGGTGATCGCCACCGGCGGCATCGGGGCGGCGGTGATCGGGCACGCCATCGCCCGCTTCGCCATCTTCGTCTGCACCGGCCACGCCGGGCAGGTGCGACCGCCCGGGGAAGAGCCCGAGGAGGTCGCGGAGGATCACCTCCCGCCGGAGGGATGGCAGGTGGCGGACGAGCCACCGGTCGCGGGCATGCAGCGCTCGTGACCGACCGGCGGCCGCCGGTCGCCCTGTACATCCACCTGCCGTTCTGCCTGAGCCTGTGTCCCTACTGCGACTTCGTCGTCTACAGCGGGGCTGCCGCGCGAGGGCCGCGCAGCCGGGTCGGTGCGCTCGTAGACGGCCTGCTCGAGGAGGTCCGCCTGAGGGCCGACCTCCACGATGCCGCCTTCGGCCCGCCGGGTCCCGCCCGTCCACCCCTGGCCAGCGTGTACCTGGGCGGCGGCACGCCGTCACTCGTGCCCGTGGGCCGCGTGCGGGAGCTGCTGGACCTCGTCGAGGGGCGGTTCGGACTGGCGGCCGACGCGGAGGTCACGCTCGAGGCCAACCCCGGCGCGGATGACCTGGGCGACCTGGCCGGCTTCCGCGCGGCGGGCGTCAACCGGCTCAGCCTTGGCGCGCAGAGCCTGCAGGCCACGGAACTCCGGCGCGTGGGCCGGCGCCACACCTCGGAGGACGTGGGACGCGCGATGGGCCTGGCGCGGAACGCCGGCCTGCCCTCCGTCAGCCTGGATCTCCTGTACGACGTGCCGGGCCAGAGCGCCGGAAGCTGGGCCGCGACGCTCGAGGCGGCCCTGGCGCTGGCGCCCGATCACCTGTCGGCCTATGCCCTCACGCTCGACGATCCCGATGCCGAGGGCCTGACCGGCCCGCTCGGTGACCACCTGCCGACGCGACCGGGGGCCCGTCGGTGGCGCGCGGCGGCCGCGGCGGGCCAGGATCCCGACCGCGCCGCCGAGATGTATGAGCATCTCGACGAGCGCCTGGCCGCGGCCGGCCTGCCCTGCTACGAGCTGTCCAACTTCGCGCGGCCTGGGCATGAGAGCCGGCACAACCTCGCCTACTGGCACCGCCTCCCGTACGAGGCCGTCGGGCCGGGGGCCCATGCCTTCGACGGCGGCCACGAACGGCGCTGGAACGCGGCGCGGCTGGACGGCTACCTGGCCGCACTGCGGCCGCCCGACGGATCGGCGTCGCGCCTGCCACCGGGCGGCCGCGAAGCGCTCGATGACGACGCCGTGGCGATGGAGGAGGCGATGCTCGGGCTGCGGCTCGCCGAGGGCATCCCGGCGTCGGTGGCCCGGCGACCCCGGGTGGCCGAGGCACTTGCCTGGGGCCGCACCCAGGGCCTGGTCACCGACGGGCCGGCGACGGCGGATGAGGCTGGATCGCGGGCGG
>Ga0209415_10004912_pt1 | contig 24319 bp, 22 predicted proteins | sample PeaSoiSIISIP2007_FD_187696 | JGI IMG/M metagenome (GOLD analysis project Ga0209415, IMG submission 187696) | Peat soil microbial communities from Weissenstadt, Germany - SII-SIP-2007 (SPAdes) (version 2) | ecosystem: Environmental > Terrestrial > Soil > Wetlands > Peat | place: Germany... | reverse complement strand
AGCGTGAGCGGCTGCGGCGACGTCCTCTGCAAGAGTGAGGACGAGGCGATCGCTTTTGCCCGCCGGTATCTCGGAGCGATGCCCGCGAACTGCGAGGGGACGCCGCCGGCCGTCGAAGCGCGCCCGCCCCGAGCGGGAGCTCCGAGGATCGAGGACGTCGTCCCCGCCGACGAGAACAAGCCGTTCGACATGATGTCGATCGTCCATGCGCTCATCGATGACGGCTCCTGGATCGAGATCAAATCGCTCTTCGCTCGCGAGATCATCACGGGGCTCGCGTGCGTCGACGGCCGGGTCGTCGGGATCGTGGCGAACCAGCCGAAGTGGCTCGGAGGGGTGCTCTTCGTCGACAGCGCGGACAAGGCGGCGAGGTTCATCTGGCTGTGCGACGCGTACAACGTCCCGCTGCTATTTCTCGCGGACGTGCCCGGATTCATGATCGGGACCAAGGTGGAGCGGCAGGGCATCATCCGCGCCGGCGCGAAGATGATCGCGGCGGTGAGCGAGGCGACCGTACCGAAGATCAGCGTGATCGTGAGGAAGGCGTACGGCGCCGGCCTCTATGCCATGTGCGGTCCCGCGTTCGAGCCGGATGCGTGCATCGCCCTGCCGTCAGCGTCGATCGCGGTCATGGGGCCCCAGGCGGCCGTCAACGCCGTCTACTACAACAAGATCCAGGAGGTCCCCGAGGGGCCCGAGCGCGAGGCGTTCATCGCCGCGCTGCGTGACGAGTACAAGGCCGGCGTCGACGTGATGAAGCTCGCGAGCGAAGTGGTCGTCGACGCGGTCGTCCCCGGCGACCGGCTGCGCGAGGAGATCTCGGTACGATTCGCGCGAGCCGCAGCAAAGCGCGTGAGCCGTCCCCGGAAGAGGCGCGCCGTCTCGCCGGTGTAGAGTAGGGGTGTGCGCTTCGCCGTCGCTCTCGTGGTAGGGGCCTCGACGCTGACCACACCCCTTTACGCGCAGAGCGCCCGTACGCCGGCTCGCGTCCCCGACGGCGCGACCCTCGTTCGCCTCCTCGGTGCCCGCGCTCGAGGCGCCTTCGCCCCGCCGCATTCTCCTGGGATCGGCGCGATGGTTCGATTGCCAGCCGGAGTCCGGGGGAGTGACTGGGGCCTCCACGAGTTTGCTCCCGGGATCGCACGTCTGTGGGGATCGCCGGAGTCCATCGTCGCGTTCGGCGACGCGCACCTCGACGCGGCGATCGAGGTCACGACGCCGCTTCACCCGCTGCTCGACACGGCGTCGGGCTACGTCGGGGCCGTGGCGGCCATCCACGAGGGCCTCGACGGCACCGGCACTCTCGTCGGCGTCGCCGACACGGGTCTCGACGTCACGCACCCCGACTTCATCGACGCCCAGGGTCACACCCGCGTGGCATGGCTTCTCGATCTGTCGGTGCCGCCGCTCGGGATCCATGCCGAGCTCGAGCAGATGTTCGGGACGACGGACATGTCAGGGAACCTCGCGTTCGGGGCGGTGTGGTCCGCGCAGGACATCGACGCGGCGATGGCCGCCGGATCCCCCCCGTTGCCCCAGGACGAGGCCGGCCACGGGACTCTGGTGACGTCGTGCGCGGCCGGCAACGGATCGGGCGGCACGTCTCCTTATCGAGGCACGGCGCCCGGGGCGACGATCTTGTTCGCCCGCGTCGCGGAGGCCGGCGACGAGGCGATCGGAAACGACGAGCTGATGCGCGGCATCGAGTTCCTCTTCAACCGGGCGGACGCTCTCCAGCAGCCCATCGTCGTCAACCTGTCGATCGGGACCGATTTTGGTCCACACGACGGCATGAGCTCGTGGGAGCAGGCGCTCGCGAGCAACGTGGGTCCGGCGCATCCCGGGCGAGCGCTCGTCGTCGCCGCCGGCAACAGCGGGTCGATTGCCGAGGCCCCGGTGCACCAGAACGTGCACGTGAGCGAGGGCACGACGATGCGGGTGCCGATCGACACGAGCGGGGCGCAGAGCGGCGGTGTCGAGGTCTGGGTGGCGATGCGGCCCGGTGCGAACGTGAGCGTCGGTCTCGATGGGCCGGGCGGCACGTGGTTGCCGGAGACGGCGCCGGCGCGCGCCGCGCAGAAGGCGACCCCCGGCTACACCGCGACGATATTCAACGGCAGTCAGCCGACGGGCAGTCCCGTCCCCCCGCAGTCGCTCGGCGCCGTGGTGGTCTGGCAGGGCGCCTGGCCGGCGGGGCAGTACACGATCACCCTCTCCGGGTCCGGCACCGTGGACCTCTACGTGGACGCGACCGGCGACGCATCGATCCCCGGCGTCAATCAGGTGGGCTTCGCGAACGGAGTTCGCGAGAGCACCGTCAGCCTCCCGGCGACCAGCCCGTCGATCATCGGGGTCGGCTGCACGATCAACAAGACAGAATGGAGGGACATCGCAGGTCACGAGCCGAAGCTAGGCGTCCCCGTGCTCGACGCGGTCGGCGGCGAACCGGATCCGAACGGCCTGATGAGGGATGCCGTCTCCGGGGAGCCGTGCTGGTTCTCGGGCGCAGGTCCGACCCTGACGGGGGTGCTCAAGCCGGACATCATGGCTCCCGGCGCCGCGATCGTCGGCGCGCTCTCGCACCAGGCCGTGCCGGGCGGAGTGGAGAGCATCTTCACGGACCCCGATTGCATGACAGAGATGAACGATTCGACCTGCCAGCAAGTGGATGCGCTGCACGCCGTGTCGTTCGGGACATCCTTCTCGTCGCCCATCGTCGCGGGGGCCGTGGCGGTGATGCTCCAGCACGACCCCACCCTGACCGAGGACGCGATCCTGGCGGCGCTGCAGGGAGGCGCGCACCCGCTGCGGAGTCTCTCCCCGTTCGAGGACCAGGGCGGGCCCGGCGAGCTGGACGTCCTCGGGGCAATATCGGCGGTGGATCGATTGGGCGATCCCGAGCTCGCATTTCCGATCCGTAGCGCCAGCTGGATGGCGCTCGGTGGCGACTTCTACCTCGCGGACGGGTCGACGCCGCTGCAGGCGATCCTGGAGCTGCGCGCGGCGGCGGGTACGGGAACGCTGCCGCCGCGCGCGGACGGCTTTGCTCCCGAGCGGCTCGGGTCGTACGTGCTCGTGAACGGGGCGCCGCTGGCGGGTGCGGCGGATGCTCCGGTCCGGCGCGGTCCGGGGGTCTGGGTCGTCATGGTGAATCTGCCGGCGGGTCTCGGTGGATCGGTCGCTACCGTCGGGGCCACGTTCGACGGCCAGGACATCGTCGATCCGAAATCGATTCCGATCGCCACCGATGCCTGGAGCGCGGACTATCCCGCCAGCATCGGAGGCGGGTGCGCCGTGGCAAACGGCAGAACGCTGCCGCGCGATGCGAGCGTCGTCGTCGCCGCGTGGCTGATCACGCGGCGACGCCGAAGGAAGAGCTAGAAGGGGCCCGTCTTGCGGCCCGGGCTGGAGGGGGGCTCGACGCGGGCGTGCGTCCCCGACGCGGGACGCGACGACGGAGACGCCGGGAGGCCCGCGTGCTCGCGGATTCGTGCGACGCACTGCTCGAGATGCGCGGTCGCCTCCTCGACGGACTCCTCGTCCCTGGCTCTGGCCGCGTCCTCGAGCTCGAGGCCAATCTCGCTCACCTCGGGGAAGCCGTAGCTGGCGCCGTTGCCCCGCATGTTGTGGGCGACTGTGGCGATCACGTCATAGTCCTGCCGGGTGATCGCTTCGCGTATCGTGCCCACATCTCGCTCTCGATGCGCCACGAACCGCGGCAGTAGGGCCTTGGCCGCGGCGGACGACGCCGGGACGAGGCGCGAAGTCGGGCGCTCGGGGTCGCGCCTGACGTAGCGACGCAGTATCGCAAGGAGATCTGCCTTCTGAATCGGCTTCGCAAGGTATTCCGTAGACCCACTGGCCAGCGCAAGCTGGGCCGTCCGGGCCAGCGTATCGGCGCTCAGCGCGATGACGGGAACCGGTGGAGCTCCTGCCTTCGATTCGGCCTGGCGCAGGGCGCGCGTTGCGGAGAACCCATCCATCCCGGGGAGGTAGAGGTCCATCAGGACGACGTCGAACGTCTTGCGCGCGAGCGCCGCGAGGGCTGAGCGCGCGTCTTCGGCGACGGCGAGCGCAGCCCCGGCGGGCGCAAGGTAGGCCGCGATGAGCGCGCGGCTCTCCTCGCAGTCGTCGACCAGCAGCACGCGAAGACCTTCAAGGGTGCGCTCGGCGCTCACGACGTCTCCGTTTCTCGGTCGTCGTCCGCAGCGCCGTCGTGCTGCAAGTCCTTGCGGTAGAGCGTCCGTCGGTGGACTCCCAGAATCTGAGCGGCGAGCGTCTTGTTGCCTCCCGTTGCTTCGAGAACCCGGCGGATGTAGCGGCGCTCGACCTCGTGGAGAGGCACGAGCTCTCGCGTTTGCTCGGTCGTGGAGACGATGTGTGATGCGTCGGGGGAGCGCACGTGGCGCGGGAGATCCTCGACCGCCAGTCGCGATGACCGCGACAGCGCCACGGCACGCTCGATCACGTTGGCGAGCTCGCGGACGTTGCCGGGCCAAGAGTATGCGGCCAGCCTGGCGGCGCACGGGGCCGCGAGCCCGGACGCGGAGCGCCCCATCCGGTGGGCGAACTGCTCGATGAAGTAGCGAGCGAGGAGGAGGACGTCACGGCCTCGCTCGCGAAGGGGAGGCAGCCGGACCTCGATGACGTTGACCCGGTAGAAGAGGTCCGCGCGGAACCGCCTTTTCGCCACCGCGTCGCCGAGGTCGGTGTTTGTCGCCGCGACGAGCCTGACGTCGATCGGGACCTCGCGTTCGCCGCCGATGCGGCGGATGACGCGCTCCTGCAGCGCACGCAGGAGCTTGGGCTGAAGCGCCATATGGAGATCGCCGATCTCGTCGAGAAAAACCGTCCCGCCCTTCGCACGCTCGAAGAGGCCCGCGCGCTCGGTCCGGGCATCGGTGAACGCGCCTTTCGTGTGTCCGAAGAGCTCGGACTCGAGCAGAGTCTCCGGAATGGCGGCGCAGTTCACGGCGACGAACGGGCCCGATCGCCTGGCGCTTCGTGCGTGGAGGGCGCGAGCGGCGAGCTCCTTCCCCGTCCCGCTCTCGCCGGACAGAAGGACGGAAGTATCCAGCCCGGCGATTCGCCCGATGAGCTGGATGACCTCGCGCATCGGGGTAGATGTGCCCACCATTCCGCCGAAGGGCGCGTCGTCGCCCGTGGCTGGCACCTCGGCCCCGCCTGCCTCGTCAGAAAGTCGGCGGTGCTGGACTGCGCGATCCACCGTCGCGACGAGGGCCTCGATGTCCGGCGGTTTGGTCAGGAAGTCGTGAGCGCGCACCCGGAGCGCAGCGACCGCGGCGTCGATGGTTCCGTGCGCAGTGAGGAGGATGACCGGCAAGTCGGGGTGAGCGGTCACGATGCGGTCGCAGAGCTCGATGCCGTTCATTCCCGTCATCTTGAGGTCGGTCACGACGACGTCGACGTCGTTCGCTTCGAGCGCGCCGAGCGCGCCCTGGGGTCCCGTCTCGAATGCCCAGCTGAACCCGCGAGAGCCCAGCTCGAAGCCGAGCAGCTCGCACATGCTCTGGTCGTCATCCACGATGAGCACGCGCGCTCGCGCGCGCTCCGCCCCGTCCGGTCTCATCCATGACAATGTGACTCCTCGCGGCCGGTGTGCGCAAGCGGATAGCCCTGACGAGCAGAGCCTTCACGTGATGAGGTGTATCGAGACGAGAAGCGTGACATTTCGCCACCTCGACGCAGAGCAGACCCGGTTCGATAGCCTGTTTCGTCCACCTGGCGGGCTCGGCACGCATCGTGCTCCTTCGAAGCGCCATGACGTTGCACGCCGAGGGCCAGCCCATGAACGTCCTCGTCGCGGACGACGACGAGGACGTCCGGGCACTGGTCGCGGAGACTCTGCGAGCCGACGGACATTACGTGCGGGAAGCCGCGGACGGGGCCGAGCTCGTCGAATGCCTGAGGGACGCGCTCGACGACCTCGCGGTCCGGCCCGACGTCATCGTGAGCGATGTGCGAATGCCGAAGCTGTCCGGTCTCGGAGTGCTCGCCGAGCTGCGACGCTCGAACTGGAACGTCCCCGTCGTGCTCATCACGGTGCTCGCCGATGATTCGATTCGCACGGTGGCCCGCAGGCTCGGTGCCGTGGGCGTGCTCAAGAAGCCGCTCGACGTCGACAACCTCCGTACCGCGGTGATCAACGCGGGCGCGGCCTTCAGGATGGCGAGGGCGCGAAAGTCCCCCCACTCCTGAGCCGAATGGCAGGCCGCGTGACGTGACAGGGGCCTACGGTCGCCGCGACTGCAGGACGCGCACGACGGATGCGATGACGTCCGAAAGGGCGACCGGCTTCACCAGGTGAGCCTGGAAGCCGCCCTCGCGAGACCGCTCCTGGTCTTCGGCGCTCCCGTATCCGGTCAGCGCGATGGCCGGGATGTCCTCACCTTCGGACGCGAGGCCTCGCAGCTTCTTGAGCAACTGGAACCCGTCCTCGTCCGGCAGGCCGAGGTCCAGGAGGAGCGCATGGGGATGCTGGCTCTGGAACGCAGCCACGGCCTCAGCTGCGGACTCGGCCATGTCGATCTTCGCGCCGCTGCGCTCGAGGACCATCGCGAGCATCTCGCGACTATCGGCATCGTCGTCGACGATGAGGACGCGAACGCCATCGAGCTCGGGACAGTCGCGTTCGCCCACGCCACCCGTACGGCTGCAAGAGCGATACCCCGCCCGAGCCTCACCGGCCGGACTTCGGACGTGGCGGAATCGTCGACGCCGTACTCGCGCCCGCCACCGGGACGGGCGGCGGCATGGTCGCCGTCATCGTCGCCCGTCCGGGCTCGCGTAGGTATCCGCGGGCGCGACGCAGCCACTGCGTTCGCTCCTCGCGCTCGCCGGGGTAGAGGGCATCGAGGATCTCCGCCGTCAGCGCCGGCATTTCATCGGGGCTCCCCTGCGACGCCACGAACGCGTCCAGCTCGCCGGCAAGCTCGGCTGCCGTCGCGTGACGATCATCCCTGTCCCGCGCGAGCGCTCGTCGCAGGATGTGCCAGAGGGCCTCGGGATAGTCGGGCATCCGCGCGCACGGGTTGGGAACGAGCCCGGCGCGGACCGCCATCAACGTCTCGACGTCGTCATCGCGCTTGAAGAGCCGCCGCATCGTCGTCATCTCCCAGAGCGTCGTCGCGAGCATGTACGTGTCACTGCGGCGGTCCAGCGGAAGCTGAGCGACCTGCTCGGGCGAGAGGTAGGGCAGCTTGCCCTTGACGATCCCGTCGACACTCTTTCCCTGGCGTCCGCTCGACTTCGCGAGACCGAAGTCGAAGAGCTTCACGTTCCCTTCCAGCGTCAGGAAGATGTTGCTCGGGTTGACGTCGCGGTGGATGAGGTGAAGCGGCGCCCCGCCCTCGTCGGTGAGCTCGTGCGCGTAGTGCAGCGCGTCTGCGACGCGCGCGGCGATCCAGGCCGCGTGGTCGGACCTCAGCGAGATCTTTCGAGCCTTCAACGCATCCCAGACGTCGAGCATCGTGCGTCCGACGAGGAGCTCCATGGCGATGAAGTGCTGCTCGTCGTCGGTGCCGAACTCGTAAGTCGCGGCGATGTTGGGGTGCGACATACGCGAGAGCACCTTCGCCTCGTCGAGGAACATCGTCACGAAGCGCTCGTCGTGGCGCAGATCGTGGCGGATCACCTTGAGCGCGACGAGCCGCTCCTCGCCGTTCGGCTCACGGCCCCGCCCGAGGTAGATCGTCGCCATGCCGCCGCCGGCGATCTTGACGATCACGTCGTAGTGCCCGAGTCGCGTCGGCCGCAAAGGGAGAGGCACGCTGCGATCCAAACTATACGCCATGCATTGGCTCCCGCGCAGCGCACTTTCATTCGTGCTGCCAGGGCCTCAGGGAGGCGGCGGGCGAATGGACGCCAGGCTGACCGCCTCGCGCCGGCGCGTCTCGCCCGCGCGGTCCAGCGCCAGCTTGAAGAGGACGGGGCCCAGCATCTCGTTGACTGCGACCGTCGCCACGGCGAGCGCGCGGAACGGTGTCCCGATGCCCGGGAACTCGCGCGCGACGATCGTCGAGAGGCCAAGCGCCAGCCCGGCCTGAGATACCAGGCCCGACCACGACCACCGGCGGAGGACGGGCGGGTCGTTCGCGAGTCGCGTGGAGACGAGCGACCCGCCCCACGTGACCAGAGAGCGCGCGCCGGCGAGGATCAGTGCCACGGGCCACAGGCCGCGCAGGAGCGGTACGTCAAGGTCGGCACCCGCGGTCGCGAAGAAGACCACGTAGACGACGGTCCCCGTCTGGCCGATGTACGAGAGGAACTTGTGACCCTGATTCGACATGTTGCGGACGATGAACCCTGCGACCATGAAGGTCAGCAGTGCGTCGAACTGCAGGTAGTCGAGCACCGTGCTGGCGCCGAACCCCAGGATGAGCAGCACGACGAGCATCTGGCGGTTCACGAGCTTCAGGTAGGTGGCGATGAAGAGGCCGAGCGTCGTCCCGAGCGCGACGCTTCCGAAGAGGGAGTGGCCCAGGGTCACGAAGGCGTCGAACGTGAAGGTCGCCGCCGGGTCGATGAGCGGTCGAGCGATGGCCATCGCCGTCGCGACGAGGACCACGACGGCTACGTCCGATGCCATGACGAACGCCAGGGTGAAATTCGCCAGTGGCCCCTCGGCGCGTGTCTGCGACAGGATGCCCAGCGTCGCGGAGGGGCTCCGGGTGACGGCGAGCGCGCCCCACAAGAGCGCGACACCGAGCAGCGCGCCTGGCCCGAGGCTGCGCGTGAACGGGATGAGCGGCTTCGCCGCGAAGAAAAGCCCGCTCATGAGCGCGAGGACGAGCACGCACTGCACGATGGTGGCCCAGACGAGGCTCTTCGTTCCCTTGCGTATGGTCGCCAGATCGAGCTCGGCACCGCCGGCGAGGGCGATGAGGGAAAGCGCGAGCATGTTGACGGGCGACAGACTCTTCACCGTTTGCTCGTCGACGAGGCGCAAGACATGAGGCCCCGAGGCGATCCCTGCGATGAGGTATCCGGTGAGATGAGGCAGCCCTAGCGGCTCGATGAGCTCGCTCGTCAGCGTCCCGGCGAGAAGGAGGAACCCGATCGCCGTGATCGTCCACAGGCCGCCGTGGACCTCGGGGACCCTGCGCGTCACGAAGAGGAGGAGACCTACGAAGGCGAGAAGCAGGATGCCATGAGCGAGGCGCGTCCCGATGCCCTTCCGGGCCGCGGCGACAGCGGCCGTCATGCCGCGACCCCTCCCGCGGTGGCGCGCCCGTCCCCCGGCTCGCGGATCTCGCCCGCCGCACGCAGCGCGCGGCGCAGGCGCGCGGGCCCGATGAACTCACCCACGGTGGCCGCCAGCACCGCGATGGTCAGGACCGTGTCGCCGACGAAGCCGGGGAAGCGCAGCGCGAACACCAGCCCGATGCAAACCGCGAGGCCGCCCGAGGAGAGGAGCGACAGCCCGACGAACGGCCCCGCGCTCCGTGCAGAGCGGCTCGACACGGCGAGCATCCAGCCGACGACGACCTTGGAAGCGAGGCGCGCGCCGATGGCCGCGGCCGCGATCCACGCCAGCGCGGGGCTCATGTGCAGGTCGATCCGTGCGCCTGCGAGGAGCAGCGCCGGCAGGAGCACCGGTCGCTCCGTGGGCGATACCATCGCACGAAGCTCGCGGCGATGACGCGAGAGGAGGGACACCGCGATCCCTACGAAGAAAGTTGCCGTGAGCGTCGACAGCCCCAGACGCGCCGACGTGCCGATGGCGATCAGCGTGACGCCGAAGAGCACCCCCCATGTGTCGTCGAGGCGCAGCTCGCTCCGGACGAGCAGCGCCGCGCCGCCTCCGAGCAGGAGCCCAAGGCCTATCGTGATCGCGGGCCAGTCGCGCAGCGGCATCCTCACGATGACATGACGCGTAGGCTCCAGCGCGAAGAGGGCAGCCACGGCGAGCAACGGGAAGAAGTCATCCGTGTGCGCGACCTCGTCCAGGCGCTCGGCGAGGGGGCCATCCGCGATGTGACGATCGACCACCCACCGGACGGCGTGTCGGGTCGTCTCGGAGCACGCGGCGCCTACGCCACCGGCCAGAAGGATGCGATCGGTCGGCGTCGCTGCGACGTGCAGGCGCACCATGGCGAACCACGCTGCCGCAGCGACGGCGGCCCCGGTCGTGAGCGCGCTCAGCGTGCCCAGGACGAGGCTCGCGGTGCTGACGCGTTTGTCGCCGGAGAACCCGAAGTCGAGCCCCACCGCGAAGGCGAGCCATCCGAGGGCCACGTAGACCACCGGCTCGAACGAGGCGAGGATGTCGGTCCCCACCAGATCGAGCGCCTGTGGCCCGATGACGAACCCGAGCGCCACGTACTCGATGCCCGACGGCAGCCCTACCCCCGGGACGCCGCGACCGGCCACGAGAAAGCTTCCGAGGTACGCGAGGACCAGGAGGCCCATCAGGAGCAGGATCGAGTTCACGGGGCGCTTTTCCTCCTGCCCGCCCGTCCGAGGTCCATCTTCTGCTCCTCGATCGCCTGCGCGACGGCGTCCGCCAGCGCCGCGGCTCCCTTGCCGTGGCGTGGAATGCCCGAGACTCGCCAGCGCGCGCCGTCGGCGTCGAGCGAAACGAGATCCACCCGTGCCCGATCGCACGTCGCCACGGCCGCTCCGACGAGTGTCTCCTCGACTCTCGCCGGGCGCTCGTGCGGTCCGACGGTGATCTCGATGCTCGCGAGTGGCGCGCTCCCGAGGACGCGCGTCGGATGCCAGAGGCCAAGGAGCTGCGGGATCCGGACCTCGCAGCCCACCTCGTCCTCCAGCACGAGCTCGAGGAGAGTCACGTCGCGCACCAGCCCCGAACGTCCCCCCGCCTCCACGAAGTCGCCGGGTCGGAGGCGCCTGCCGAAAACTGCCGGTACGCCGGCCGCCGCGCACGCGAGCACGGGCGTGAATGCGAGGCCGAGCGCGACGAGAGCCACGACCCCTGCCCGGGACAGCGCTCCGTCGTCCGTTCCGGTGATGAGCGGTGCCGCGAGGACGATCGACGAGAGGACCATCCCAGCGCGAACGAGCACGCTCGTCGGTCCGGCGAGCTCTTGCGGCAGCCACTCGAGGTGGGTCTCGCCCCTCGCCACTCCCCCGAAGAAAAGGCCGACGAACCGCACGGCGATGCCCAGCGCCACGGCAGCGATGGCGGCCACCACGAAGAGCGGAAGCGCGGCGCCGAGACGCCCGATGAGCGCCGAGAGCGGCACGAGCACGAACCCCGCGAGGCGGTCGGTGTAGGTCCGCGTCGCGTCGAATCGCGAGAGGGCGAAGATCAGCCAGAAATAGACGATGGCAAACTGGGCGATCCGGTGCGAAAGGGCGAGGGCGATCGACACGGCGCCCCTCACCGCGACTGGGCGCACCACTTCGATGCTCCCGAACCTGAGGGCGGGAATGTCGTCCGGGTGCGCCTTGACCCAAGATCGCGCGCGCACGGAGAGGTCACCCACCCGACGGAAGAGCAGGAAGGTGACGAGCCCCGAGAAGACGAGGAGCGAGAGCGAGAAGACGCTGGTCGCGATGGCGCTGCGCTTTCGCTCTGCCCTCAGGGCGTCGTCGATCTTCGACGCTACGCTGGCGGCGTACACGTGTAGCGAGACGTCACCACCCGCGAGCGCGGCATCCTCGTCCCCGAGCGTCACGATGGGCGTTTTCCCCACGAACACGGCGGCGCTGTCGGAAGCCTCCTCGACGTGTGCGGTGGCCTGGTCGGGGTCGTCGAGCACCGTCTCGAGGGCGCGCGTCGCGGCGCGCGCGCGGTCCTGCGCGCTTTGTCCGGCGCGGGCCGCGCGAAGGGAGAAGACGATGTGCTCGTGCACGCGGGCGTCAGCCGTCGGGGCGCTGGCGTGCGCGCTGGCGGTGACCGCGGCCTGGCTTGCACTGGCGCTCGGCGCGGGCTCCGTGGCGGGCGAAGCCTGGGCGAACGAGGGACGCGTCGAGAGCAGGCAGACGAGGCAGACCAAGCCGAGCAGACCTCTCAGCACGGCCACCGTCGGCGGTGGAATCGCCCTCCGGAATCTCTGCGCTGAGCAGTCCACGACCATAGCGTCCGCGTGCGAGGGCGCGGAGGTCAAGCGCAGAACTTCTCCCTCGAACGATGGGGGCACACGCCCACCCGGTCGCTTCAATTCGCGCCGATCGTGAGCAGCCACCCGTGCGGCTCCCACTCGCCCTGGTCGGGATCGAAGGCCTGCTCGGTGCTCCCCACGTTCACGCCGGCGACGAGCAGGTGGTCGAAGCCTTCGAGGTTCTCCACCGTGACGGCGCCCTTCGGGCTGCGACCGAGCGATCCTACCGGGATCTGTGCCCGCACCTGTCCTTTGGGATCGATCTTCGCCACGATCCATCGCATCCGGCCGTAGTCCTCCCACTCCACCTCGACGTGCAGCTTCGCGCCCGAGGGCGCGCCGGCGAGATCCACCTTCACGAAGCTCGCCCCGGTGGGATCTACCGGGTCGGACGCAGCCAGCCGACGAGCGACGACCGGCCACGGGACGTTCCAGGCGAAGCGTGGTGGAGGATCCGCGGACGCGCGCTCGATCGCGAAACGGACCAGGACGTCGTCGAACGTCGAGCCTTGCCAGAGGAGGTCCCGCACCGACGCCCGGAGGACGTCGAATGTCGTCGGCGCGCCCGCCCATCGCCATGCCTCCGGCGACGTGCGCGTCGGTGACAACGCCCAGAGGCCCTCGACGAACACACCCGGTGAAGCGGCGAACGTGGCGTCGAGCCAGCCGAAGAACATCGAGGCCCCACGGTCGAAGGACGGCGAAGCTGGGTCGATGAGCGCGCGCTCTGGGTGCAGCTGAAACGCAGCGGCATCCTCCCCGTCGGCGCAGAGAGTCGTCAGCTTGGCCATGCCTTCGACCTGTGCGATCGCGCTTCCGTCGTCGATTGCGGGCGCGACGCGCCAGAGGGAGCCTCGCAGGACGACTCGCGCGAGCGCCCGATCGAGCGAGCACCCTGGACGAGTCGAGCGGTCCACGAGCGCGAAGCTGTAGGCGCTGTCGAAACGAGCACGGGGGTCCCGTCCCTCGGGGAGCGCACGGCCCCCACCGTCGACTTCATCGACCATGTACACGTGCCACGCACCATCCGGACCGCCATCCGGCGGCGGGAGATCGAGCGCGTCCGTCACGGCCTCCCACGCGCGGTCCGCCGACTCGAGCGCAGCCAACCAGACAGCGGAGGGCATGCCCGCCGGGGCGTGGACGCAGATGGGATTTCGGACCGAGCAAGCCTTCGGCCACGACGCGGCAGCGGGGGGAGGATGATCCCTCTCGATGACAGGGCCGGCCGAGTGGGGGACGCGCTGGGGCGTCCCCTGGGCGAGCGCGTCGGTTCCCCGGAAGAGGCATAGCGGCCCGCACACGGCGAGCGCGAGAGGCAGAAGTGCCTTTAGGGGCGGCATCCGAGGATACGCCGTTCGTCGACGCCGATTTGACACCGTGTTTGTGCGACTCGTATAAGCTGAAATAGCAGGCGATGGTCGCCCCTTCCTTCGATCCGACTCACACGGTCCGGTTCGACCTTCCGAGCGGAAGCGTCCGGACCGGCGGTGACGACGACCCCGTCCTTCTCGTCCCCTGCACCGCGCTCGACGAGCTCGTCCTCTCCGCGCCGACCGAGGCCGTCGAGGTTCTCGGGCGAGCGCTCGGGGCCGCGATAGGCCGCAGAACCGCCGCGCGGCTCAAGGCACCGGAGGGTGCGTCGGTGGAGGCGTTCGTGACTCAGCTCGCCGGTGAGGGCGCCGTGGCGGGCATCGGAGTGCTGAGCATCGAGAGGTGGGGGCGGGCCCTCGTCGTCGTGATCGAGAGGTCGCCCCTCGCCGGAGCGCTCCTCGCACCGTTCGTGGCGTCCGCGGTCGAGGCGGCCCTCGGGCGCAAGGTGTGGAGCCTGCTCCTGTCGCGCGACGAGCGTGCGGCGCGCGTCCTCGTCGCCAGCGAGCGGGCGGTCGATCGTGTCCGCGAAACCATCGCCGCGGGCAAGCCCTGGGGACAAGCCATCGCGAGCCTCCACGGAGACAGCGCGTGACCGAGAATCCGACGATCGCGAGGCTCGAGACGCTCTTGCTGCGCGTGAGGGCGCGAGCCGCGGAGCCGCGCGCGCGCCCGGTCGTTCCGCCTCCGGGGCCGGCGATGCCATTCGCTGGTGTTTCGGCGGCCGAGGAAGAAGACGAGCAGCCCACGCTTCCACCCCCGCCGATCGTGGAAGCCCCTGCCCCCCTTCCGGCGCTCGACATCGATGTTGCAGTGGAGGAGCCCGCCCCCGTGGCGGCCGCGGCTGCCGACTCGCAGCGTCAATCGCTCCACAGCAGGGAGCGCCTGGTCGCAGCGCAACCACTTTCCCGGGCGACGCCCGAGATCATCCCCGAACCCGCGCCCGAGATCGAGCCCGTCCACCAGGAGGAGGCCGCGCCGGAGATCGAACAGGTGCCCCAGGAGGAGGCCCCCATCTCCTCGCGTCGCCCCGTGATGCCTGAACCCGAGGAGCGGCTGGCAGAGATGGCGTTCGGCGCGGCGGAGCCGAGCCCGCCGCGGCACACACCGCCTCCGGAGTCTGGACGCTTGCCCGCGGTGCCCGCGGCGCAGCTCGAGGGTGTGGAGACTGCTGCGGCCGTCGAGCGACCGACGCGTGAGCTGAGCCCGGAGATCATCCGCGCCGAGCTTGCGGCGAGCACGAGCGTGGCGGACGTCGTCGGAGAGGCGCAAGCGTTCGCCCCGAGCACCTTTGCGGCACTCGTCGACGCCAGCCTGCAGCTCTGAGCCGCCGCCCGACGCGGCGGCGTCGCGGGGGTTCCGTCACTGGAGCCAGGTCACGTTGGCATGATTCAGCCATGTGCGCTGACGGCGTGCGAAGACGCGCGTCGCGCGAACGATCGCATCGTCGAGGTCCTGCGGCGCCAGGCGACCATCGAGCATGGCGCGGATCTGCGCGTACCCGACGCTGCCCATGGCGCGTGCGTCGCTGCAGCCGGTCGCAACCAGACCGCGCACCTCCTCGACCCATCCGTTCGCGAGCCAGGAGGAGACGCGCGCGCGGATGCGCGCGGTGAGCGTGACGGGGTCGCACGCGATCGCCAACAGACGGGCGCGCTGCTTGGTCTCGCCGAACGCGTGCTCGCTCTGCCAGACGCTCATCGGTTTGCCCGTCAACTCGTGGACCTCGAGCGCCCGGCTGACGCGAACGAAGTCGTTCGGGTGCAACCGGGCAGCGCTCGCGACGTCGACGTTGCGGAGCCGGGCGTGGAGAGCGGGTCGTCCTTCACGCTCGGCGATCGCCCGGTAGGTTTCGCGGAGCTCCACGCTCGCAGCAGGCGCCTGGGCGAGACCGAACAGGAGTGCCTTGACCCACAGAAACGTCCCGCCGCACACGATCGGGGAACGACCGCGCGCGCGGACGTCGGCGAGGACCTTGGTCGCACGCTCGGCCCACGCGGCTGCGTCGATGTGCTCGAGGGGATCGATGGCGCTCACCAGGTGATGGGGGGCCCGGGCGAGCTCTACGGCGCTAGGCTTGCCCGAGCCGACGTCGAAGCCGCGATAGACCTGCACGCTGTCCGCGCTGACGATCTCGCCGCCGAGCCTTTCGGCGATCGCGACCGCGAGCGCGGTCTTCCCCGTGGCGGTCGGCCCGACGACGGCCAGGATCTCGTCGCTGCAGGACAACGCGAGGCGTAGTCCGTGCTCAGCGACCGACGCGGCGTTCGAGCTCGTCATATCCGATGCGCGTCACGACGGGACGCCCGTGAGGGCAATGGCCTGCGAAGTCGATATCGTCGAGCGACCGAAGGAGCGCGGTCGCCTCCTCACGAGACAGAAGATCACCGGCCCGTATGCTCCCGTGACAGGCCATCGTCGCGATGACGAGATCGGCCGCGTCGCCAAAGGGGCGCCGCGCTGCGCGCCCGAGCTCGGCGACCAGATCGCGGACGATCCGCTCCGGCTTGGCGCGCGACAGCAAGGCGGGGACCGCGTGAACCGCGACCGCCGAGGCGCCGACGGCGCGGATGTCGACACCGAGCGCAGCGACATCGTCGGCGCGTTCCTCCAGGGTCGCGACCTCCGCCGGCAGGAGCTCGACCACGTCGGCGATGAGGAGGCGCTGCGTCGCGATGGACCGGGCCGCGAAGGCGCGACGCAGGCGATGAAAGGCGACCCGCTCGGCGGCCGCGTGCTGGTCGAGGACGTAGATGCCGTCGACGCCGTTGCAGAGGAGGAACATCGTGCGGAGCTGCCCCAGAAACTCGAGGGAAGCATAGAAGCCGGAGCTCTCGAAGAGCGCAGGCCCCGTCGCCGGTCCTGCGTCTGACGCCGAGGAGGTGGTCGACGGCAGCGAAGTGCGCTCCCCGAGAGTTGCAACCCGAGCCTGGACCACCTCTGGCTCGAGTCGCCAGGGATCCGGGCCCCCGGCGTCGACCTGAGACGGGATGGGCGTCAGGATTGGTGTCGCGGGACGCATCGCGCTCCACCCGCGCGGCGCTCCGAGGGAAGGGAGCGAGAACGCCTTCGACATGGCCTCGTGCAGCTCGCGCGTCACGGCATCGTACAGCGCGCGCGCGTCGGCGAAACGGACCTCGGCCTTCTGGGGGTGCACATTGACATCGACCTGTTCGGACGGGATGTCGACGTAGGCGACCCCGACGGGGTAACGCCCCGGCTCCAGCACCGAGCCGTAGGCCTGAGCGACAGCGCGGGCGAGCGCGCGATCGCGGACGGGGCGGCCGTTGACGAGCAGGTGCAGTCCGACGGCACCGGCGCGAGCGCGCTCGGGGGGCGCCAGGTGCGCTTCGATCTTCAGAAGACCGCGCTCGCCCGCGCAGGGTTCGAGGCGTTCGCCTTCGAAGGCCTGCGCCGCGCGCTCCTTACGCGTCGCGACCCGGAGCCATTCGCGGGCGGGGCGTCCGTCCCGCAACAGGAACAGGCTGACGTCGGGTCGCGCGAGCGCGGCGAGCAAGAGCACCTCCGACACATGGGCGGACTCCGTTCCGATCGACTTCAGGAACTTACGGCGGGCAGGGAGGTTGTAGAAAAGTTCGCGTACGTCGACCGTCGTCCCCTCGGCCGCGCCGGTAGCGCGTGTGCGTGCGGCTCCCCCACCTTCCACGATGACCTCGGTCGCTTCGCTCCTCCCTCTGGCCCGAGTGACCAGCTTCACCTTCGCCACGGATGCGATGCTCGGCAGCGCCTCGCCCCTGAAGCCAAACGTTCGAAGGGAGAAGAGGTCGTCCTTGTCGTGAATCTTGCTCGTTGCGTGACGCGCGAACGCGAGCGCGCCGTCCTCCGGGTCCATGCCCGCGCCATCGTCGCTCACGCGGATCAGGTCCGTCCCGCCGTGTTCAATCTCCACCTTGATGCGGGTGGCTCCTGCGTCGAGCGCATTCTCGACGAGCTCCTTGACGACGCTGGCAGGGCGTTCGACGACCTCGCCGGCCGCGATCTGATTCGCGAGATCGGGCGGCAGCACGCGGATGCGACCCATGCCGGTCTACTGCTCCTGCACCGCTTCGCCGCTCCCATCGAAGAACTCGCGCGACCGGCGCCTGGTCAACGCGATGACGACCAGCGCACTGCCCAGCGACCCGAGCGCAAGGCCCAGAGGGTTCATCGCCCTAAGCATTCCCGCGGTCGCGCGGGTGACGTCATCGGGGCGCGTCCGATCGGGGTATCTCTCGTGGTACTTTGCGGCCTGCGTGGCTTCGCGCAGGTGAAGCTCGGCGTCCAGAACGTCGGGCAGAAGAGCGTATGCGAGCGCGTTCGTTCCGGCTTGCGCGACCACGAGCTGGACCAGCGCGGCTCGCGCTCCGGCGGCGCCTCCAAGTGCCCTCGTGGCGAAGACGACGATGGCGCTTCCCAGGATCAGCGCGGCGATCCCGAGGGGCCACCCCCTTGGCCTCGCCGCATCGAGCGCATGGAGGTAGGCCTCGAAGCGAGCGACGACGGCGAGGCGGTCGGCCTCGTCCTGGACCCCTTCGCCGGCGAGCGTCGGATCCAGGGGTTCCCGGTAGAGGATCACGGTGGCCCAGCCCGAGCACGCACCGCTAGCCCCCAGGGCGAGCGCGCCGAGAAGCGCCAGGACGAGATAGAAGGGGCGCTTTCGCGTTGCGGCGGCCATGACCCATCTTGCGATAGCACGGCCCGAGAAGCTTCTTCTTATTCTAGCGTCCCCGGGACTCGTCCTCCGTGATGTCGTCGCGGATGGCCTTCACGAGAGGGTCTATCGGCGGCGGCGCGTTCGAAGGAACTGGTCCCACGGCGGCGCTCTCATCTCGGTTCCCATCGCCCGGTTCTCCGTCGGTCGGCCCCCGGGCCGCCGGCGCCTCGTCGGCCGCGGTTCTTCCAGTCGGCGCCGTGTCGAGCGAACGAGGCATGGCCAGCGGCGCGGCGTGATGGGGCGCGGGTGTCGCGGCTACGGGCGTATGCCGGACCGGTGAGACGGCCTTGAGCGCGGGTGCCCTGGGAAGGGCTTCGACGGGCGCTTCGGGCAGGAGATCGGCCGGCGCCTTGGCAGCAGTGGCCGATGGTGGAAGGACGGTTGCGGCCAAGGCAGGCGACGACGACGACGCCGCGACCGCCCGCCGGTCAAGTGCGGGCGACGACGTGCTCCGCTGACCGGCGACGAACGCGGCGATAGCCAGCGCGATCGACAGGAGGGCGGGCACCCCGACCGGGCGCAACCACGTCCCGTATAATGGGGGGCGCGCGGGCGCTGTCAGCCCCTCAGGTGGTAGCGAAGCCGCCACTGGGGGAGCGGACGCGATTGCCGCCCGCGGCGCCGGACAGAGGGGAGAAGGCGCCATTTCACGGACCTGGCCCGTCGGCGGGTAGGAGCGCGAAGGTGCGCGGGGCGGCGGGGGAGGGGGCTTTATGGTCCTCCTGGCTACCCCCGTCGGCAGGACCGGCGGCCTGGACGAAGCTCTGGGGGGTTGTGGCGGACGGGTTGCCGGCTCGGGCGGTGGCTTGATCGACTGGGGCGAACCGGGTTGGGCGATCTTTCTCAGCACCATCCGTCGCGCCTTCGGCCTTGCGGAATGATCGGTTGGCATCTGTTCCCGCGTGCGCGATAGGCGCGCATGCCTCGCGGCGAGGTACGTGTTTGCACACCCCGTGTGGCGCGCAAGCTTCTCACTCGTTTTTCCAAGCTCTAGCCCCGTCACTGCACGGGTGCTCAGATGCGGTTTTACGTATCTTCACTCGCCGGAGAGGCGCGCATCGGCGGCGAGAACGCATCGATCCAGGCGGAGGACGCATTCGTCCTCCCGAAGGAGGATTCGAAGATGCTGGGGTTCGTCATCGGCAGTGTGTGTGTCATCGCCTTGATCAAGGCAGTGCGGCGACGTCGCAGGCGGGGCGGCCATTTCGGTAGGCCCTGGCACGGCTACGGCGGGGGGCGCCGTTCGCGCATCGGCTGGGGGCTACGTTCGTTGCTTCAGCGCCTCGATACGACGCCCGTACAGGAGAAGGCGCTCTTCTCCGCGCTCGAAGGACTGCGAGACGATCGACGGCTGGTGCGAGAGGAGCTCGACCAGACGCGCGTTGACCTCGCGCGCGTGGTGCGCGGAGGCCTCGTCGACGACGCGGCCTTCGAGGAGTCATTCGCGAGGCACGATCGTCTTCTCGCGCAGGTTCGCGTGGCCGCGGTCGAATTCGTCAAGCAAGCCGTGGAGGTGCTCGACGAGCGCCAGCGGAAAATCCTGGCCGATAGCCTCGAAGGTGGCGGCCTCTTCGGCCGCGGGCAGGTAGTGCGCGGCGGGGTGTGGGCCTGACGCGGCGCTGGCCGTTGCTCGGGCCGCGGCGCACGTCCCTTCCAAGGGGCGTGCGCCGGGCACGGCGATCGGCCACAATCGCGAGCGCGAGGGGCCACCTTGGGAAAGCAGATGGATCGCCCGGCGACGGAGCTCGACCACTTCCGGTCGATGCTTCACTCGTACATGCTCAAGAAGGGCCTGCGCTCGACAGACCAGCGAAAGCTCATCGTCGAGACATTCTTTCGGGCCGACAATCACGTGAGCATCGAGGAGCTCCTCGCCCATGTGCGCGCGAGAGATCCTCGAGTGGGCTACGCCACCGTTTACCGCACATTGAAGCTCCTGACGGAGTGCGGCGTCGCCAACGAGCGCCGCTTCGGCGACGGACTGACGCGGTACGAGCTTGCCGACGATTCAACGCACCACGACCATCTCATCTGCCTCGAATGCGGCGACATCACCGAGTTCGAGGAGCCGAGGATCGAGGACCTTCAGGAGAAGGTGGCGCGCAGGCACGGGTTCGAGCTGCGCGTGCACAAGCATGAGCTCTACGGCGTCTGTCCCAAGTGCCTGGGAAAGCACCGGACCGAAAACTAGGCGTGCGCGCTTCGGGGAAGACGCCTCAGGGAAGACCAGGGTCCGCCGCGACCATGTGCTCGTCGGCGTAGTGATTGGCCCGGCCGTAGACTTGGAGATTGTCCCTGACGGTGTCCGCGCTCACGGTGACGGCAAAGTTCCCGTTCTCGGGCTTCACGTCGATGTTCACCCAGGTGTCGGGCAGCCAGTACGGGTCGTTCGGCACCGCATTGCTGGGGAGCTGACCCAGGAGGACACGCGCGCTGTGGCACTGCAGGACCCGGGTCAGCTGCTCCGCGCTGACACCTCTCGGCGGCCGGACCAGTAGCTTGGCGCCGTTCACACGCTCTTCACTCGTGTTGGCCGTGCGGACGTGAGAATAAAGCGGCTGGACGTGAAGGACTGTGATTGACCGCACCAGGCCGTCCTTCGAGGTCGAGCTCGGATCGCACTGCATCTGCTCCACCCCCGCAGCCTGAACCGACGGACGGGGCTCGGTCGCACACGCGGTGGCGAGCGAAAGCGCGCTCATCGCTACAGCTCCCAGTAGATAGTTTCGCATGTTGGCTCCTCTTCCTGTGCTCGAGTCCGAGCAAGACCCGTGCGACGTTAGGAAAGCATAAGGACCACGCCAGAAACGCGCAAGAAACAATCAGACAGCTTTACGAAACGTTTCCGAAACATGGCAAGGTGCCCCACCGGGCAGGAAATACCGCGGCACCTCGCCCCCTCAGCGACGCCTCAGGAGGCCGTCGGTCGATATAACTTTCTGTCATCGCTGCCGGTTTTGGGAGGCTTTGGTGCCGGTGTAGGCCGCTGGGCTTCCCCAGCGAGCTCGACGGCAGGTCCCCGCTCGGGCACTCGGTCCACCTGGACCGCAAGCCGAGGCGGTCGGGGGCAATGTTTCTGGATCGTGTCGCCAGCGGTTTCCGGATCGTGTCGTGAGAGAGTCGCAGCAATATCGGTAGTACTAATGGAATCATAATGCGATATTGACGCGGTTTCCTAATCAATATTTGACGTGCGTTCGGCCCGGCGACCGATTAGATTTCTCGTGAGGTCAACGGAGCCGCCCATGTCTCGATTCGCCGCCATTCACTTGATGCCGTCGGTTGCGTTGCTTGCCTTGCTCCTGTCGTTCGAGGGCACGTCCTACGCGCGAACCACGGCCCAGCCGCTGCTTGTTGCGCACGAAGCGCCGGCCGCCCAGGGCACCAAGAGCTCCGGCGAGCTTCCGGACGCCTCGGTGGCGATACGGCCCATCGAGACGGAGATTGCTCGAATTCGTATTTGCCATATATCCCGACATCCGCGCGACGGCATGCCGGCCGCCGAGCACGCGTGTCCGCTGGTCGTCGCTGACGCCGCCGAGGTCCTCGCGCCCGCCGCCGTCGCGGCACCTAACTGAGCGAACCGCATTCGAGCGTGCGCGTGTCGGTCACGACCCACCGGACGGGGACGTCCCCCTCGGTCTGGGGGGCTTCGGCGACGAGCTGAAAGTCGAACGCGACTGACACGGACGTTCCGGGGGGCACGTAGGCGGGTAGCGCTAGGTCGTAGTGGCCGGACCCGTATCCGATCCGGTGTCCTCGAGGGTCGACCGCAAGGGCCGGGACGACGATGACGTCGACTTGCCCCGGCAAGGCGCGCACCTCGTGGGACCCCGGCTCGCGATGGCCGAATGGGTGCGGCGTCATCGAGTTCTTGTCCTCGACGAAGCGGAAGTCCATGACGCCGCCCCCCGGATCGTTGGCGGGATAGGCAACGCGCACACCTCGAGCGCGGAGAAGGTCGTCGAGCTTCCGCAGGTCGACTTCGTGGCGATCCTCGATCGGCCAGAAGAGCGCGACCGCTCTGGCCCGTGTCAACGGCTCGAGCTCTGCCAGGCGGGCGACTATTTGCTCTGACCTCCGCGCGCACGCAGCCGCCGGGAGCGCCTGCCTCAGGCCACGCATCCGCTTACGCAGCTCCACCTTGACGCGACGGCGCAGCATTTCCTCGGCCGAAGCCGGGATGAATCCGTGATGATCGGCGGGCATGGGGTCAGAAGCAGCGTAGCGCGCCGCGCTTGCGCAGAGCGGCGAAGCTGTCACTCTGCGGCCCCTCGTGATCCGCCTCGATTCCGTCTCCAAGCAGCACGGCTCGCAGATCCTCTTCCTCGAGGCATCGATGGGCGTCTTTCGCGGGGACAAGGTCGGGCTGGTTGGCCCCAACGGCTCCGGGAAGTCGACCATCTTTCGCATGATCGTGGGCGAGGAGCAGCCCGACAGCGGTCAGGTGACCGTCGATCGTGGCGTCAGCGTGGGGTACTTCGGCCAGGATGTCGGCGAACTGAAGGGCCGCAGCGTCCTCGAGGAGACGATGGCCGGCGCGGGTGAGGTGTCGGAGGTCGCGCACGATCTTCGCGTCCTAGAGCATGCGATGGCCGATCCGTCACGCGCCGGCGATCTGGACGAGCTCGTCGAGCGGTTCGGCCACTCGCAAGCGCGCTTCGACGAGCTGGGTGGGTACGGTCTCGAGGCTCGCGCGCGGGAGATCCTCGCCGGCCTCGGCTTCCACGACGATGTGGTCGATGAAGACGTCGGCAAGCTCTCGGGCGGATGGAAGATGCGTGTCGCCTTGGCGAGGATCCTCCTCATGCGCCCCGACGCGCTCCTGCTCGACGAGCCGACGAACCACCTCGACATCGAGTCGATCATCTGGCTCGAGCGCTTCCTTCGCAATTTCGAGGGTGCGCTCGTGATCACGTCGCACGATCGCGAGTTTCTGAACCGTCTGGTGACCGAGATTGTCGAGATCGACGGAGGGGAGATCACGACGTACTCCGGGGACTACGACTTCTACGAACGCCAGCGCGAGATCGCCGAGGCACAGCACGAGGCGCAGTACGCGCGTCAGGAAGCGATGCTCGCGAAGGAAAAGGCCTTCATCGCGAGGTTCAAGGCCCGGGCCAGCCACGCCGCGCAGGTGCAATCCCGCGTGAAGAAGCTCGAGAAGATCGACAAGATCGAGCCCCCAAAGCGCCGGAAGCTCGTCGAGTTCGACTTTCGCGCGCCTCCGCGCTCCGGGGACGACGTCGTCAAGATCGAGAGCGTATCGAAAGCGTATGGCTCGCGCGTCGTCTACGACGGCCTCGACCTGCTCGTCCGCCGACGCGAGCGATGGTGCGTCATGGGGGTGAACGGTGCGGGCAAGTCCACGCTGCTCAAGCTCGTCGCCGGGCACACCCCGCCGGACGCCGGCCGAGTGACGGTCGGGGCGAGCGTGAAGATGGGGTATTTCGCCCAGCACGCCATGGACCTGATCGACGGCGGGAAGACCGTCATCGAGTTCCTGAGGTCCGCCTTCCCCCTGGCGACGATCGGGTCGATGCGCTCCCTTGCCGGAGCGTTCGGCTTCTCCGGGGACGACGTGGACAAATCGTGTCGGGTGCTGTCGGGTGGCGAGAAGGCGCGCCTCGTTCTCGCGACGATCCTCTACGATCCGCCGAATTTTCTCGTCCTCGACGAGCCGACGAACCACCTCGACATGGGGACCAAGGAGATGCTGGTGAGGGCCCTCGGCGACTTCGAGGGGACGATGCTCTTCGTGTCCCATGACCGCCGGTTCTTGGGGGCCCTGTCGAACCGGGTCCTCGAGATCGGGCGGGATGGCGTCACGGCGTACGGCGGCGGGTACAACGAGTACGTCGCGAGCACCGGCCACGAGGCGCCCGGGGTGTCGTGAACGCGCAGCCCGCCGACTGTCACATCGTCGCCACAACGCGGCGCGCGACCTCCTCGAAGCGGCTGACCTCCCCGTGAGATCGCGCGACCAGCATCGCTCCCTCGAACGCCGACAAGACCACACGTGCCTGTGCGGACGCCGAGCCCTCGAAGGAGAGAGCCCCGGCCTCGCGGCCCTTCTCGAGCACGTTCGCCAGCCAGGTCTCGTTGTCGTCGAAGAAACCGCTCACCTCGTCGCGAACCGACTTTG
>Ga0209415_10004911_pt1 | contig 24320 bp, 21 predicted proteins | sample PeaSoiSIISIP2007_FD_187696 | JGI IMG/M metagenome (GOLD analysis project Ga0209415, IMG submission 187696) | Peat soil microbial communities from Weissenstadt, Germany - SII-SIP-2007 (SPAdes) (version 2) | ecosystem: Environmental > Terrestrial > Soil > Wetlands > Peat | place: Germany... | reverse complement strand
AAGACATTGTTGGCGTTAGAGCCGATGAGCCGAATGGTGCCGACCACAATCACCAGAATCACCGCCAGCATCACGGCGTATTCCGCAATGTCCTGTCCCTCATCCTCGCGCCACAGCTTGCGGAGAATGTTCCTCATCTTCACTTCCTCCCATAGGATTCAGGATTTTGGGCAGTCCAGCCCACCTGATCCATGCAATTTTGTGCGCACTCCTGCGTGCGCAGACAGATATTGTTTCAAGTGTCCTAATTCAATGGATTTCCAGAGGGATAATGAGACTATTATCCACATCCCCCCGCACCATCATACCCTGCCTAGCCCACTCGCGGAGGGACATTTTCTTGCATACTTTGGTCCGGGATTCTGCCGTCCTTAAGCCCTTAGCTTCTCGCTGGAAGCGGCTTCGTGGAACTCCAGAAAGCCATGGAATCCGACCTCCGACGCCCCCAACCGCGGACAGGCTTACCGGCGGTTCAGACCCGGGATTGCGGACGCGCGCATGGGATAGAATCTAGGACTCTTCCATGGCCGCCAACCTCAAACTAAGGTTTGTCCTCACTGCCTGCCTGCTGGGAACGACTCTGCTGCACATTCTCGTTTTCTGGCTGGCGTGGTCGGATGTAGTCGCCGGACGCCCGGATTTCAGCATTTTTTACACGGCCGGCCTCATGCTGCGGCGCGGGCAGGGGCCCGAACTCTATGACAACCGCTTGCAGTGGCAAACGCAGCGGGAATTTACATCCGCAATGCCGGCGAGGCAAGGGCCGCTTCCCTATAACCACCCGCCGTTCGAAGCTGTCCTCTGCGTGCCGCTCACCTATCTTTCCTATTTCCACGCGTATGTTGTGTGGGCGATGTTGAACTTACTCCTGCTGGCTGGAATTGTCCTGATCCTGCGTCCGGACCTTCCCAGGCTCTGCGGCACATTACCTTGGTTACCTCTTCTTGCGGCAGTCGGGTTCTACCCCATCGCCGTCGCCCTCATGCAGGGACAAGACTCGATCCTGCTCTTGGCTCTGTACACGCTCGCCTACGCGGCGCTGCGCCGTGGCCACGACGCTGAGGCGGGAGTCTGGCTGGGACTGGGCTTGTTCAAGTTTCATTTGGTTTTGCCCTTCGTTTTTGTTCTTTTGCTGCGCCGACGCTGGCGCGCGCTCACCGGCTTTCTAGTGAGTGGCATAGCGGTCGGATTGATTTCGCTCGGGCTCGTGGGCTGGCGGGAACTGTTGTACTATCCGCGCTACGTCTGGGAGATAAACCGCCATCCGCCGATCGACGTGATCGTTCCCGCGAACATGGCCAACTTGCGGGGCCTGATTCTGGGATGGAGTTGGGGGCCGTTGGTTCTGCCGTGGCTGAACGCAGCGGTTTTTGCAGCCTCTGTGGGAATGCTTTGCTGGGCCGCGGCGCAGTGGGACCCAGCCGGCCGTGATAACGAAACGACTTGGATCAATGGATTCTCCATCAGCATGATTGCAACCATCCTGGTGAGCTACCACGGTTACAACCAGGATATGAGCATTCTCTTCTTGCCTGCGTTGCTTTGGTTCGAGCAGTTACTAGCCGGCCGCGTCGAGGGTCGATACAGACTTGCCCTTGAATTCTGCCTGGGTGCGCTGTTCCTCAGCCCTTTGCATGTGATTTTGACGCTTCACTACGGTCACCAGAATCTGTTCGCCCTGGTTCTTCTGGCGACCGCAGCCACATTGGCCGGCTGGACTGCGACGGTTCAGCGCAGCGGAGGCCGATCCGTAGCGATTACTCCGGCCTCACTCTGACGCGACCGAACCCGCTCCTAAGTCTGCGCATGAATTGTCCCTCGCCAGCTCGTCCGCTGAAGGGTCGCTTCGTAGCAACAATACTGCCAGCATGGGCAGGTAGATCCACATCACGCTCCACCGGCCTACTTCTATGAAGCTGCGAGGGATGTGGTACCAGCGCCAAACCCCGCACCCCCAGCTCAGCAGCACCGTGGCCAGAATCTGGCGGCGGGACTTGGGGATCAACCACAGGATCAGCGTGTCGAAGAACCAGCGTTGAGGCATGCAGGCGGTGATCAGCAGCAGCCAGGCGTCCCGATCGCGACGGCGAAATAAGGCTAGTACCAGCAGCGGTCCAGGCAGCACCACCAGTGGAATGAAGTGTTCGTAGTTGCCCAACTGCCGGATCCATAACAACGGCCAGCGCGGCATCACCGCCAAACTCAGCAGGACAAGGACGGCACATGCCAACACGCCGCGCCGGCTCAAATGAGTGAGCGCCACTGGCAGGCCGATCTGCGGTTTCGCCAGCGTCGCGGGCAGAAGCAGGGGGAAAAACGCGCTGGCCATGATCAGCGGCGCCCATTGCGCCGTCAAGAATCCCGCCCAGTAAGGATATGCCAGAAACACCAGCAGACGGTGATACCCATGCCGTGTTAGCCCGAAAGCCAGCAGCGCTGAACTGACGCCGTAAAAAAGTCCTCCTGCAGCTTCCGGACGCAGCCAGAGGAACGGCAATCCGAAGAAAGCGGCGGTCAGCGGATATTGTTCCAGCGGCGTGTCATACGGATTTGTCCGCGCGAGCAAATGCCTGGCCACCCGGATGGTCCAAGTGAAATCCGCTGCTCCTTGATGAAAATGAGCCAGAAGAAACCAGCAGAACCCGCCACTCGCCAATCCCACAGCGGCAGAAACCAAGATTCGCACTCGCAGGCCAGGGTTCAATCGCATTAGTTGTAACATGGAGCGATTTCGATAGCTCCGGATAGTGCTGAAGATATTGCTGAAGAACGCCAAACTCGGGCTGCTGCTGTCGGTTCTCATGGCTGCCGGCGTCTGGTTCTACGTCCAGCGAGTGCTGGTTCCGTATCAGATCGCCGACGCTGCTGCGCACAGCCGGCCGCGCGGCAGCCTCTCCGATCTATATCCTCGCTGGTTGGGTGCACGGGAGTTGTTGTTGCATCACCGCGACCCCTACAGCCCCGAGATCACGCGGGAAATACAAATCGGCTATTACGGACGTCCGCTTGATTCGAATCGGCCTGGAGATCCCAAAGACGAGGAGCGTTTTGCCTATCCCGTCTATGTGGTATTCCTTCTGGCGCCCACCGTGACCGTGCCGTTCCCCGTCTTGCGGACGGTATTCAAATTCGCCCTGGCGGTGCTGGTCGCGCTCAGTGTCCTGCTCTGGCTGCACGCGCTCGGTTGGCGGCCGCCCCGCACCGTGCTTGGCATTTTGCTGGTGTTGACCGTCGGCAGCTTTGCCGCGGTGCAGGGAATCAAGCTGCAACAGCTGAGCCTTCTGGTCGCCGCTCTACTAGCGGCTGGCGCTGCACTGTTGGTCAGCGGTCAGTTGTTCTTGGCCGGAGTTTTCCTGGCTCTGGCTACCATCAAGCCGCAGCTGATCGCGCTTCTGGCAGCGTGGCTGGTGTTATGGACGTTCAGCAACTGGCGGGAACGGCAAAATCTGTTCTGGGGATTTCTTCTCAGCGTTTTGCTGCTGGCCGGCGGTGGCGAATATGTCTTGCCCGGTTGGATTGGACGGTTTGCCCATGGGCTCGTTGCCTACGAGAGCTACACCGGTGGACATTCCCTGCTGGACGAACTCGCCACTCGCACCGGGGGCGCGCTGCTGACCGTCTTATTTCTGGTGAGCACAGCAGCCACTTGCTGGCGGCTGCGCCGGTTCCCGGCGGACTCCCCTGCCTTCCGGCTGGCGTTCGCCTTGGTGCTCACCATCACTGTGGTGGTCGTGCCCATGGTGGCTCCTTACAATCAACTCCTGCTGCTGCCGGCGGTGTTCGTGATTGTGCGCTCGTGGCGGCCTCTCTGGACGAGGAATTGGCTCAGCCGGGCCGCTTGCGTAATTGCCGCGGGAATTGTTTTCTGGCCCTGGCTCGCATCCCTGGGGCTGGTCCTGGCTTCGCTCGTCCTGCCGGCCGCGTCCGTGCAGCGGGCATGGGCGGTGCCGCTGTGGACCAGCCTCGAAATTCCGCTGGCCGTCCTGGGCCTTCTGTCGATTTGCGTTCGCGATGCGGCTCGAGACGTGGAAGAGTCGCGTCTCGTTGCTGCCAGCCAACCCCATTCGTCTTAGAACTGGTCTCACAAACGGATTCGGGTAGGGCACGCCTTCACAGGCTGCGGGAACCTCTGGTTTTGGCTGGCGCGACTCATTGAGAGACGTCATCCCGAAATCCCGGCGTAGTTCAGCCGGGTGAGGGATCCTGCGCGGGTTTCCTCTCACTCTCGGGCAAGCTGCACTTTACCGCTCAAATAGTCTGGTCGTCGGTGATGTATGAACGCAACAACAGCCCGATGGGCGCCACACGCTAGATCCCTCGCCCCGCTGGTGAAAGCGGGGCTTCGGGACGACGCCGTCGTGCATGTAGGGAGCGGGGTGGTTCGGCAGACTTCTTCCATGGAGGCGAAAAGGTCCGTTCCTTGATCACTTACTGACAGATGTCATCCCGAAATCCCGGCGTAGTTCAGCCGGGTGAGGATCTCGCGCCGGTCTCCTCTCACTCTCGGGCAACCCGGAGCTTTCGCATCGCGGAAGGTTTTTTCTCCGCTTCGCCGAATTTCTCGATGTTATTCTCTTCACCGCCATGAATTTCACCTTGCTCGACTGGTCGGCGATTGTCGGCTATCTGGCGATCACCCTGATTTTGGGACTCTATTTCCGCCGCCGCTCGGGCAAGAGCGTGGATGACTATTTCGTCTCCGGGCGCAACGTTTCCTGGTGGTTGGCCGGCACGTCGATGGTCGCAACCACCTTCGCGGCCGATACTCCACTGGTGGTGACCGGCCTGGTCTACAAACAAGGCATTGCCGGGAACTGGCTTTGGTGGTGTTTTCTGCCTTCCGGCATGATGACGGTGTTTCTCTTCGCGCGTCTGTGGCGCCGCTCCGGCCTGCTCACCGACGTCCAGTTTGCCGAGATGCGCTACTCCGGCAAGCCCGCCGCTTTCCTGCGCGGCTTCCGCGCCATCTATCTCGGCTTGCTGATGAACTGCCTGATCCTTGGCTGGGTCACGAAAGCCATGACCAGCATCGTGGCCATCACGCTAGGGGTCAGCCAAACCAATGCGTTGTGGATTTGCGTGTTCTTTCTGATTCCGTTTACCGGTTTGTACGTCGCGCTAGGGGGACTCTGGGGAGTCCTCTGGACGGATTTATTCCAGTTCGTGCTCAAGATGGCCATCGTCATCGCCGTGGCCTGGTACGCGGTCGCGGCCCTTGGCGGAATGCATGCTATGTTGGAGAAACTTACCGCCCTGCGAGTCGCCGCCGGGCCCAGTGCCAGTGACGCCACCGCCTTCCTCCCGGATTTTTCTCGTCCCCTGACGTACCAGGCAATCTGGGCCCTTCCCGTGATTACTTTCATGGTGAGCCTGGGTTTGCAGTGGTGGGCTTTCTGGTATCCCGGAGCGGAGCCCGGCGGAGGCGGCTACATTGCCCAGCGGATTTTCAGCGCGCGCGATGAACGCAACGGTCTGCTCTCGGTGTTGTGGTTCAACATCGCGCACTACGCCCTTCGTCCCTGGCCGTGGATTCTGGCCGCTCTGGCGGTGATCGTTCTGTACCCGGGGTTGGCGCATCCGGAAGCAGCCTACATGCGCATCGTCACCGAGCACATGCCGCATGCGCTGCGCGGAATCGTCTTTGCTGGTTTCATGGCGGCTTTCATGTCCACCGTGGCCACTCAACTCAACTGGGGAGCCTCCTACCTGGTCGCCGATTTTTATCGCCGCTTTGTGAAAACCAACGGCAGCGAAAAACACTATGTAACCATTTCGCGTCTGGCGACGGTGATCTTAGTGGTGGTTTCGGCCTACGTTTCGGCCCAGCTGGGATCGGTGGTTGCCGGATGGGAGGTGGTACTGATCATCGGCGCCGGCACCGGCGGAGTCTACCTGCTGCGCTGGTACTGGTGGAGGATCAACGCCTGGAGCGAGATCTCCGCCATGGCTACAGCCCTGGTGGCCAGCCTTGCCATCCGTTGGGCAAGACCTTTTTCTGGGACGGAACCGGTAGTTTTTGCCGAGACTGCGCTGGCCGTGACCGGCGCCACCACGCTGGTGTGGATCGTCGTCACCTTCCTGACCAAGCCGGAGCCCGAGGCGGTCCTGCTGAAGTTTTACCGCAGCGTGCGCCCGCATGTGGCGGGATGGAAGCCGGTGGCACGCCACGCACCGGAGGTTCCACCTACCCGCGATCTCGGACGCAATCTTCTTTCCTGGGTGCTGGGGTGCGCCATGGTCTATCTTGCGCTGTTTGGCTCGGGGAAGTTACTTTTCGGCGTTTACGGGACTGGGAGTCTGTTGCTGGTGCTGGCTGTGATTTCTGCCATTGCGCTTTACTTCAACATTTTGCGGAGCGGTTGGGGCGGGGAACAAAGCGGGAATCTGAATGGAGCCGCCGACTCCGCGCCTGCACCCATTCACTAGGACGATCCAGGAGCGTCCATGCAGGGGTTGCTCCTCGGAGCCTGTCAAAGAACCTTACCGATTGTCATTCCGGCTTTCCAGGCATGAGGAATCTGCTTTCGCTTTGAGTTCCCAGAGACGCAGATTTTCTCGCTTGGCTCGAAATGCCAAATTCTAGAGGTTTTTCAACCAGCTCTTAGACACTCTTCACTATCACCGAATAATCCACCCCTTCCCAACGCTGCTCCTGCAGCCAGAGGAAGGTAAAGGTCACTTCCTGATCTGGTTGTAGCCGGTCCGCCGGCAGGTCGGCCACATGCCCGCCCAGTCTGTTATCGCGTGTGTTGATGTCCTGCGCCGTCTTCCACCCATCGACGCTCCAATGAATCATGGCTGGCCGCGGCATCACCACGCGCAACTTCTTGCCTGGTGGCATGGTCCGGCTCTTGTTGTTGAATCGCCATTCGAAGAGCGCGGATTTCCTCTTCTCCACCTGGTACCGCTGCACGGTCTGCGGTGGCCGGTCAAAGATTTTCCCATCGCGCAGCGAACGCCGCAGTTTGATGTACTCAGAATGCGCCCACACCAGGGGACAAGCCGAACCGGACGGCTTGCCCAGAAAAAGCTCCCGCTCCGGAATATCGGGTGCGTCCCAGACTTGCTCCGGAATCAAGCGATTATTTCCCTCGGTGGAGTGCTCCATAACTCGCAGCAATAGTTCTGCTGCTTGCCGGTTTCCCGCCGCCAGCTCATAATGCGCGCGCTCTCCAGCGAGCAACGGCCAAGCCCTGCCAATCCCAGTTCCATCGAACGGAGAACCATCCTCGTGCTCGCCGTAGCCGTCATCGTTATAGCGATACCAACACGGCCCCTGCGGCAAGTTCACTCGCAACAGGGCATCAATCACCTTCACCGTGTTCCGAATGCGAGGGTCGTCCGGAGCCCGCAAGCCGAAGCGCACCAGCGCCAGCGAGTCGGGGCTGATCAGGTGTGTCGCTGGCTCTGAACTCTGTCCCGGCGGCCGATTCTTGATGGGGACAAACCCTTCCAGCGGAGAAGCCACGCCATCGCTGTCCGGCGGAGCGATGCGAACGTAATATCCTTCCACTCCTAGTTGCGTCGCCAGCTCGCCGCCCATGGCGTAGACCCATCGTTCGATACTGTCGTTCCAGCAGTCGGCGGTTTCGCGCAGGTAATTTGCGATTTCCTTTTCGCCCATTGTGTCAGCGAGGTCGGCAGCCGCCAAGAGCCCGGAAATTTCCACCGCAAGCGTGAAGGGCGAATAGCCCGCGTCTTCCTCCCAGCGGTCCTGCTGGGTGACGGGTCCATTTTGCACCACAAATCCGGCTGCGCGGCGCACCAAGTCCCACCAGCGTTTCAGATCACCCAACGCCTGCGACGCCTCGCGTCTGAGAAGATCGACCAGCAGGATGGGAAACGCCGTCTCATCCATCTGCTGTCCACGCCAATAAGGACGGCCGTCCAGCCACATGTTCTGCGCCCAGTGGCCGTCCTCCTCCTGCGTGGACTCAAGATAACGAAGCACCCGCAAAGCGTCATCCTGCGCCCCAGCAGCTAGAAATCCACAGGCGGTTTCCACCAGATCGCGCGGCCACACCAGATGATATCCGCCGAGGTCTTCATCTCCCTTGTTGAAACCCCAGGGGATCGAAAGACTGGCGATCACGCCGCCGAGAAAGTCCTTCGACTCGTGCACCCGCAACATCGCCGTGCTGGTCCGATACAGGTCGTGCTCCCGCTCCGGCGCATCTAATTTCAGCAGGCCGTCTTGCCAGTCTCGCCAGTGCCACACATAATGTTTACGTAGCTCCTCATACGGCTCCAGCAAGCTGGACCGCGTCTGCTGCCCCGCTTCCGACCAAATCGCGCCGAAGCCCAGCGCAAGGATGAACTCTCCTCCGCAGGCGGCCAGATCAATCTCCGCCGTCAGCGCGATGTTGCCGTTTTCCGCGCGGGTGTACTCCCAGGTCATCTGGTAATTCTGGGAGAGATCCTGCCATCCGTCGGAGAACCCCACAAATCCCACTGACTTCTTCCCCCATGGAGCGGAGCTGCCCAAAGCCAGCGCGCAACCGCTACGCTCCGCAAAAAGCATGGGTACGCCTTTGTAGTCACCCACCCACCCGGTATTGTCTTTCCCGCAATTGGCCAGGTGAGGCGACAGCAACGCGTACAAACGGTAATCCGTCAATTTCCCCTGCAGAGCCCGAAAGCGGATTCTCTGCAGAACCACGTTGCGGTACGGATCGGTCAGTATCTCCTTCTCGATCCGATAGCGACCTTGCAGATCGGTGTTGACCAGTTCAAAGGTAGGAATTCCAGGCTCGATGGGAAGGTTCTCAAACTTGCAATGCCGCTTCTCTTCAGAAAAGAAACTCACCCCATCGGTGACGATCAATCCCAGGTCGCGGGTGCAAGCCTGGTCGACGCGGGGAAAATAAATCTCGTTGAGAATGCCGTGGCTGATGGTGAACCACACCCGGCTGTGCAGGTTTAAAGCGGTTCCCATGCCGGTTTTGGCGCTCGAAGTCCAGCGCGGTGGAATTCCTGGCCAGCTCGGAGCATACCGTTCGGAATCACCCACGCTCTTGCATCCTCATGTCTGCTAGTGTGCCAGATTCGTGCGCCATCGTTCTACCAGACTTCCACGGCCTGTGGATATTTATTCAACAAACATTCATCCCCGATTAACCTCCTCGTAATCACCGCCCCTCAGGTTGGTATCGGGATGCAAGCATCCCCATTCTGGAGGAGGTTCTATGAAGTTTCTCGATCATTCGCGAGAGCTCTGCCGATATACCAGCGTCGGCGCTATGTTGCTCTCCACGGTAGCCAACCTGATGGCCCCGCCGTCCCTGGCAGCCCAAACCACCGCCACCCCCATCCAGCACGTAATCGTCATCATCGGGGAAAACCGCACTTTCGACCACATTTTCGCCACCTATAAACCAAAGAGCGGTGAGACTGTCGACAACCTTCTCTCCAAGCACATGATCACCGACGAAGGTACGCCCGGCGAGAATTATTTTCTGGCGCATCAAAAGTCGGCTTGCGACCTTGGCGCGGGAGCCACTTGCCCCAACAACGGGAAGACAGATTCAGACGGCGATAAGTACAAGCTCAGCCCGCGGGATAAGCAACTCTTCAGCGCCCTGCCCGCGCCCTTGACGGGTGGTCCGACCGACGTGTGCAAGAACAACGGTATCTGCACGACAACCGACGCAACCTCATCCGAAAACGGTCTGGCGCCAGACTACTATCAATATCTCCTGACCGGTGGCACCGGCCTCCCCGGCCACACACCAGACACACGCATAACAAATGTGAATAACCTTCTGCCGGGTCCGTTCCAGCTCACCTCCAGCACGTTTCCCTATGACGCCTACGCCGCCAGTCCGGTTCACCGCTTCTACCAGATGTGGCAGGAATTTGATTGCAACGCCGATCACGCCACTCGTCGGAATCCCAGCGGCTGCAAGGCTGACCTATTTCCCTGGGTGGAAGTAACCGTCGGCGCTGGCGCCAATGGTGTGACGCAGCCGGCGAACTTCAGCACCGAGTATTCCACTACCGCGACCACCACCGGCGAAGGCTCCACCTCCATGGGCTTCTACAACGTCCAGCAAGGTGACGCTCCCTACCTCAAGTACCTGGCTGACAACTACGCCATGAGCGACAACTACCACCAGGCTGTCATGGGCGGCACCGGCGCCAATCACATCATGCTGGGCTTTGCCGACGCCATCTGGTTCAGTGACGGAAACGGCAATTCCGCGGTTCCCCCGCACAATCAAGTGGTTTACGCGGGCACTGCCGACGCCGGTACCGTGGACGAAGTCGAAAATCCCGATCCCGCTCCCGGCACCAACAACTGGTACACCGAAGATGGCTACGGCGGCGGCTCTTTCGGTTCACCCTCCTTCGGCGGCGGTTCCTACACCAATTGCTCCGACGACAGCCAACCCGGCGTTGAAGCGATTCGCGAATACCTTCACTCGCTGCGCCGACGGATTCATTCGAATTGTGAACAAGGCCACTACTATCTGCTGAACAACTACAATCCCGGCTACTTCGGCGACGGTTCCAACGCCTACACTGACAACAACGTTAACAACTATCCCTTCACCATTCCGCCTACCAGCGTGCGCAATATCGGCGACGCCCTGCTGGAGAAAAATATTTCTTGGAAGTACTACGGCGACCAGTGGAACCAGTACCTCACCGACAAGTACCAGTTGAACTACGGCAAGGTTGGCGCCGCCAGTGACCAGTACTGCAACATTTGCAACCCCTTCCAGTACGCCACCTCCATCATGACCAACGCCGCCGTCCGCACCGCGCATCTGCAGGACACCGTCGATTTCTACAACGACATCCAAAACGGGACTTTGCCCGCAGTTTCCTACGTCAAGCCGAGCGGCTGGGTCGACGGTCACCCGGCCTCTTCCAAGCTGGATCTGTTCGAAGGCTTCGTCAAGAAAATCGTCGACGCCGTGCAGAGCAACCCTGATCTCTGGAAGAGCACCGCGATCTTCGTCACCTTCGACGAAGGCGGTGGCTACTACGATTCAGGCTACGTGCAGCCGCTCGATTACTTTGGCGATGGCACCCGTATTCCCATGATCGCGATTTCGCCTTACACCAAAGCGGGCCACATTTCTCACGATTACACGGACCACGTTTCCGTCGTCAAGTTCATCGAGCGGAATTGGGGCCTGGGTCCGTTGACCGGCCGCAGCCGGGATAACTACCCCAACCCCAAGTACGACAGGGACGCGAGTGAATACGCGCCCATCAACAGCCCAGCCATCGGCGATCTGTTCGATCTGTTTGACTTCGGCCACGGGCACAAGCACTGAGACGGCGAGGGAGACAGGGACAAGAATTGGACAAAGGCCGCAAGGCCAAAACAGGCGGCAATCAAGCTTTCTAGATTGCCGCCGGTTTTGTTTTCCCTTGCAGATTCTTCGTCAGATTCAATTGTCCCAGGTAGAGGGCCATGCCCACGACCGCGTCCACGCCCATGCGGTGCAGCTGATCCACTTCCGCGTCGCTCGCGATCCCGCCGGCAACGATGATCTGCTTCGCCGTCGCAGCGCGTAATGCGCCCGCAATGTCCAGCGGCATCCCCAGCATCAGTCCCTCGGTGTCGATGTGGGTGTAAAGGAAGGCGGCGCACCACGATTCCAACTTGCGGATCATTTCCAGCGGAGTGACCGAGGTAATCTCACGCCATCCTCGAATGGCAACTTTCCCGCCCTTGGTGTCGATCGCAAATACGAGCCGCTGCCAGCCGAGCACCCGTGCGATCTCCTCCGCAAAGCCGGTATCAATTTGTCCCTCGTGGATCAGGGTCGAGCCCAGGATCACACGCCGTGCCCCCATGCCTAAAATCTCCCGAGCGGTTTCAATCGAACGAATCCCTCCGCCCACCTGGCAGGGGAGCCGCCGTGCGAAATCCTGAATCAGCGTCCGGTTGTCACCGGTGCCGATGGCGGCGTCCAGGTCAATGAGTTGCACCAAAGGAAATTGCGCAAAGCGTTCCACCCATTCATCGAAGTTCTCGAATTCGAGCGCCTTCTTTTCACCTTGCACCAGTTGCACAATTTTGCCGCCCATCAAATCAATCGAAGGAATCAGCACGGCCACCTCACCGCGATGCCAGCAGAGCGCAACTGCAGCTTCAGGTCGGAAAAAGAACTCAGGCCAAAGTGAAAAATGGAAGCGGCTAAGGCGGCGTCGGCGTGACCGGTTTCTCCGAACACTTCCACGAAGTGCTGGGCCCCGCCGGCGCCTCCTGAAGCAATGACCGGAATGCGCACCGCATCGCCCACCGCCCGGGTCAGCTCGCAGTCGAATCCAATCCCCGTCCCGTCGCGGTCCATGGACGTGAGCAGAATCTCTCCCGCCCCGCGCTGCTCGGCGTCCTTTGCCCACTCGACCGCATCGCGCCCGGTCGGCTTGCGTCCGCCATGAACAAAGACCTTAAACGCGCCATTCGCGCGCTTGGCATCAATCGCCACAATCGCCGCCTGCGAGCCAAAGCGCTGCGCGATCTGGGTGATCAATTCAGGAGTGGCGATCGCCGCCGAGTTGATGCTGACTTTATCCGCGCCCGCGTCGAATATGGCGCTGGCGTCATCGAGCGTGCGAATCCCCCCGCCGACGGTAAACGGAATGAACAGCTCGCGCGCCGTCCGCCGTACCGTATCCACCAGCGTTGCCCGGCCCTCATGCGTGGCGGAAATATCGAGCAGGACAATTTCATCCGCGCCCGCCGCGCTGTGCGCCGCCGCCAGCCGAGCCGGATCGCCCGCATCGCGCAGATCGAGAAACTGCACGCCCTTGACCACACGTCCAGCATCCACATCCAGGCAAGCGATAATGCGTTTGGTCAACATGCTTTATGCATTGTCATCTTGAGCAAATGCAGTCGACAGATCCCTACCCAGCCTCAAGCTCTCCAGTGTCGGCAAGGCATCTCCCGAACCCCTCACATCCCACAAAAATTCTCCAACAGCTTCAACCCCACCGCCCCCGACTTCTCCGGATGAAACTGCACTCCAAACACATTCCCCTGCTCGACCGCCGCGGAAAACCTTCCCCCGTACTCGCACTCCGCCACGGTTACCGCCAACAGCGGCACCCGGTACGAGTGCGTGAAGTACACAAACGACTCCGGCGCAATACCTTTCAGCAGGCGCGACGTTCCATTCCGAATCGTCAGTTGGTTCCATCCCACATGCGGCGACTTGACCGAAGCAGGGAAGCGCTCGCATTCCCCCGGCCAAAGCCCGAGACCGGATGCGTTGGGTGCTTCCTGACTCGACTCGATCATCCACTGCATGCCCAGGCAGATGCCCAGGAACGGCAAGCCCCGTTGAATCGATTGCCTAATCGCTTCCCGCAGCCCGGCAGCGCTCAGCGCGGAGGTCGCCGCAAAATGTCCCACCCCGGGCAAGACAACTTTCTCCGCCCTCGCCACCACGTCCGGATCGGACGTTACTACTGCTCCGCTGCTCACACGATCCAGCGCCTTCTTCACCGAAGTGAGATTGCCCGCGCGATAGTCGACAATCGCAATCGTCACAACAGCCCCTTCGTGCTCGGCAGCAGGCGCGCCATCCGGCGGTCCCGCCAGCACGCCGCCCGCAGCGCCCGTCCGAACGCCTTGAACAGGGATTCAATCTTGTGATGATTCGAGCGCCCGTAGAGTATCCGCGCATGCACGTTGGCGTGGGCCCCGCGCGCGAAGCCTTCGAAAAAGTCGAACACCAGTTCCGCTTGCAAATCGCCCACCAGCCGCGTTCTTACTTTGGTGTCGATCACCGCCGCCGTGCGTCCGGAGAAATCCACCGCGGCAAGCCCTAGCGTTTCATCCATCGGCATCACGAAGTATCCCGCTCGCAGAATGCCGCGTTTGTTCCCCAGCGCCTGCGCAAACCCCTGCCCCAGCACAATGCCAACATCCTCGACCGTGTGATGCTGATCCACATCCAGGTCTCCGGTTGCCTTCAGCTCGAGGTCAAAGCCGCCGTGGTGTGCGAACAGCTCCAGCATGTGATCGAAGAAGCGTATGCCGGTGGAAACCTTGTATCGTCCCCGGCCATCGATGTTCAGCGCGAGGCGGATCTGTGTTTCCTTCGTGTTTCGTTGAATCGCAGCCTTTCGCAAGAACTTCCTCCGTCGAACTGCCTTGTCTTACGCCGCCCCATTTTCTGTGCGGCTTCTTCTGTAGCGCCGGCGTCCCGCCGGCTGTCGTGGGGGCGTCTCGCCCCCGTACGCAAGATCCTCGGCTCTACAAGCCCTTGGCCGCGCCTGGACTCACCAGCGTAGCTAAGAACTCTTTCCGTCCCAAGATTTCCCGCAGTACCTGAAACAATCTCTCATTCTGTTCCCGCGATCCTAGCGTGATGCGCACGCAGCCCGCGCACCCCGGATCGCTCGAGCGATCACGCACCAGAATCCCACGCTCCCGCATAGCGGCGATGAAAGCCGGCCCTGTCGCGCCGAAATACATCAGCACAAAATTCGCCCGGCTAGGCCAGTGGCGAATCCCCCAGGATTGCAGCTCTTGTTCCAGCAGCGCGCGTCCGCGGCAAGCTTCGTCCACGTAGCGGCGCACATACTCCTGGTCGGCTAGCGCATCCGGCAGGCAAGCCAGCGCCACGCTGTTCAAATTGTAGGGAGAGCTGACTCGGCGCACCATTTTCATCTGCTCGACATTCCCGGTCAGCACCCCGATGCGCAGCCCCGCCAATCCATAGGCCTTCGAAAATGTGCGCGAGACGAAGAGGTTTGGCAGCTCCCGCCATTGCGGCATCAGCGTCTCGCCGGCGAATTCGAAATACGCTTCATCCACTAGCACTGCCGCATCCGGAGCGGCTTTCGCAATTCGAATCAGGTCTTCGGTAGGCGCGAGCGTTCCCGTGGGATTGTTCGGATTGGCCACCGCGATCAATCGCGTGCGCTGGTTGATGCGCGCCAGCAAATCCTCGGTAGGGAAGCGAAAGTTCTCCGCCGCTGGAACCGGAATCACTCGCGCCCCCGTCGCCGCCGCGTAAATCTCGTACATGGCGAACGTCGGCACGCCGATCAGCGCTTCCTCACCCGGCTCGAGGTAGGTTTCACAAATCAAATGAATGGCTTCATCGGTGCCGTTGGTCAGCAGCACCTCCGCCGGCTCGATGCCCAAATGCGCCGCAACCACAGCTTCAAGCGGATCGCGCTCCGGATAACGGGCCAGTCGTTCGCCGTCCAACTGGCGCAACCGTTGCAGCACCCGGGGCGAGCACCCAACCGTATTTTCGTTGAAATCCAGGCGCAGCCCTTCGCGATTGCCCAGGGGTGGGTGATATGACTTTAAGCTATGCACCGGTCCACGGGCTCTAAGCATGCCGGCTCCTCACTCGGATGGATTCCGCATGTGCCCGCAGTCCTTCGGTTTCCGCCAGGCGCTCGATCGTGGGAGCAATGGTCCTCAGGCCCTGCCGCGAAAGTTCTTGCACGGTAATCAATTTAACGAAATCCATCACGCTCAAGCCGCCGCGAAAACGCGCCGCGCCCGCCGTCGGCAATACGTGGTTCGGACCCGAGGCGTAGTCCCCGGCCGCCTGGGGAGAATAATCACCCACAAAAACCGATCCCGCATTTTGGATGAGCGGCACATCTTTGGCAGAAACAGTAATATGCTCGGCGCCAATCTGATTCGCCCATGCGAGAGCCTGACGCCGCGAGCCGGCGATCAAGATCGCACCGTGCCTGCGCAGCGATTGCAATGCGATTGGATTGTCCAGCGACATCTCTTTCACGCTGGCCGCCACCGATTTTGCCAGGCGGCCTGAGGTCGTGATGAAAACTGCCATCGCTTCCGGATCGTGCTCCGCCTGGGCCACCAGATCTGCCGCGATGAATGCACGCGTACCGTCATCACTCAAAATCACAACTTCGGTTGGACCTGCCAGAAAATCAATCGCGCAATCGAAGGACACCAGCTTCTTGGCCGCGGTGACGAACAAATTTCCCGGCCCGACGATCTTATCTACGCGTGGAATGCTCTCGGTCCCATACGCTAGCGCGGCAATCGCCTGCGCGCCGCCGACGCGGTAAAACTCGCGCACGCCCAGCATCCCTGCCGCAGCCAGTACTTCCGCCCGGGGTTGGGGCGAGACTACGCGGATATTCTTCACGCCCGCGACCTGCGCTGGAATCACCGTCATCAGCAGAGTCGAAACCAACGGATACCGTCCGCCGGGCACATAACATCCTACCGACTCGAGAGGCCGTACCAGTTGGCCCAGCGAAATCCCCACCCTCGCGCGCCTCCACTCCTTGGGCTTCTGCCATTCGCTGAACTTGCGAATGTTGGCCGCAGCCTGCCGCAGCGCGGAACGTAATTCTGGAGCCGCGGACTTCCAGGCCTTCTGCAGGCTGGCTTCTTCGACCCGCAAATTCTCGTTCGCGCCCAGGCCATCCCACCGCCGCGCATACCGGCGCAAGGCGCGGTCGCCGCCGCGGCGCACATCGTCGACAATCCGCCGCACTCGTGGCTCCACCTGGTCAAACTGCGCGTTGCGCCCCGCGATCTTCTGCACCTGCGCGGCGGCGGCGCGGCCCGAAAGCACCTTCATTACATCACCACCTTGTTCAGCGGATACTCCACGATGCCCTGCGCCTTGGCTTCTTTCAGCCGCGGGATGACGTCCCAGGCCGCGTGTTCCTCGATCACCGTGTTGACCGCAAGCCAGCCGGGTTCACTCAAGGTCGAGATGGTCGGCCGCTTCAGCGCGGGCAAGACCGCCAGCACGGCGTCGAGATCTTCCTTGCGCACGTTGAGCATCAGTCCGACGCGTTCCTTGGCCTCCATGGCGCCGCGCAGCATGAGCGCGAGGTTTTCAATCTTGCGGCGCTTGGCGCTGTCTGCCCACGCGGTCTTGTTGGCGATGATCTGGGTGTTCGATTCGAGGATGGTATCGAGGACGCGAAGGTGATTGGCGCGGAGGGAGCTGCCGGTCTCGGTGATTTCCACGATGGCATCAGCCAGCATGGGCGGCTTGACTTCGGTCGCACCCCAGGAAAATTCCACCTTCACATCGACGCCGCGGCTGAGGAAATAATTCTTGGTCACGTTCACCAGTTCGGTGGCGATAATGCGGCCGGAAAGATCCTCGGCCCGCTGATAGGAAGACGCCTCGGGCGCCGCCAGCACCCAGCGCACTTTGCCGCGGCTCTGCTTGGCGTAAATCAGGTCGGCGACGGTGATCACTTCCAGGCCGCTCTCCACCACCCAGTCGAAGCCGGTGAGGCCGGCGTCGAGCGCGCCGTGCTCAACGTAACGCGCCATCTCCTGGGCGCGAATCAGCATGCACTCGATGTCAGGGTCGCCGGTCGAGGCGAAATACGAACGCGAGTTGACGTGGATTTGCAGGCCCGCCTGGGCAAATAGTTGCAGGGTCGCTTCCTGCAGACTGCCTTTCGGAATTCCAATGCGCAGCTTCATCGCGCACTCTCCTTCGTGCTCGCGTTGGTGACGGGAATTGGTTTGGTGAAGCAGGAGCGAGTTCCTTCATGGCAAACCACGCCCGCGCCTTCCACTTCGACGCGAAACAACAGCGTGTCGCGGTCGCAATCGGTGTCGGCGGAGACCACCTTCAAACGGTTCCCGGAAGTCTCTCCCTTGGTCCAGAGCTGGTTGCGGGTGCGGCTGTAAAATGTCACGTAGCCGGCGCGCAGAGTGTGCTCGAAGGCTTCGCGGTTCATGAATCCAAGCATCAGAACTTCTCCGCTGGCGGCGTCCTGCACGATGGCCGGGGCCAGGCCGCGCATCTTCTCGAAATCAATTTGTGGTTGCGATTCCGTCGTTGCCATCAGGTTCATCGGCTCCTTCCTTCCAGGGACAAACAAAAAGCCCGCTGAGTGATTGTGCCTCAGCGGGCCGGATCTTGTGGGTGCTGGACTAACTCAGTGATACACCCTCACCGGCGCGCTGGGCGCGTGGTCATGATGGTGAGGATGGCGGCTAGTCAGCATGATCGAATGCCTAGATTATGGTATGGGCAGCGGCCCTGTCAATGCCAGCGGATTGGTTTAACCATTCTTTCACAAAAGGTTTCGCGGCAGACGATGGCGGCGGGGTTCATGTAGAATCGATTTCGGCGAGTAGAGGCATTCGAATCGTCGCTGCGGTATTGAACAGCGCGACGGCACATATGGCATGCACTGGAGCGGGACGGATCCCCGTCAGCTCTTGGGACCAGCCTTCGAAGTTACTCCCCAAAATTTCTAACTCCGAACCCTGGGCTGCGGCCGAGGCGGATTCGGGCAGGAGAGAACGATGGCCAAGATTGCAAAGACCGCGGATCGCAAGAAGGTGATGGACACCTCCAAGAGCACGGATTGCCCGAAATGCGGCAAAGCTACCCGCATTGTGAAGCGAGTGAAAGATCGGGAACGCGGCATCCCGGGTGGAGTGTTTATTTCCTGCTCGGTGTGCGAATTTTACGAGAAGCTGTAGCGAGCGTGTGCCTCCCACCCTCGCGAAGAACGCAAGAATGGGCCACCCGGCTAAGTGGGCCACCCACCAAGCAAAAAGCAGATTCCTCGCTGCACTCGGAATGACAAAGTTGGGGGAGCGGTCACAGTATTTGCGGAGTCTCAATAGGCGGCGACACTTGCCATCTGACCTAGGATTGCTCTGGCTTCGACGGCCGGGTCGGCGGCTTGGGTGATGGGGCGTCCAACGACGATGTGAGTCGCGCCGGAGGCAATCGCTTCGGCGGGAGTCGTGACCCGTGCCTGATCTCCGTGGCCAGCGCCGGCGGGGCGCACTCCGGGGGTGACGATGGCGAACTGCTCCCCTAGATCGCGGCGCAGTTCGGATGCCTCCAGCGCGGAGGCGACGACGCCGCTGCAACCGTCGGCAATCGCCAAAGCCGCGAGGCGCAGAACGTGATCGACCACGCGCGCGCGCACGCCTACTTTTTCCAGATCAGTGTCGTCCATGCTGGTGAGAACCGTGACCGCCAGCACCAGGAGATTTGGATTCACGCTGCGCGCGGCCTCGGTGGCGGCGCGCAGCATTTTGCCTCCTCCGGAGGCGTGCACGGTGAGCATGCTGACGCCCAGCCCGGCGGCTTCGTGAACCGCGGCAGCGACCGTACTGGGAATATCGTGATACTTGAGGTCGAGAAACACGCGACGGCCGGAGGCAAGCAAATCGCGCACCGCGCGGGGGCCTTCCGCAGTGTAAAGCTGCATGCCGACTTTGTAGGTGAAAGCTGATTCGCCCACGGCGGCAACAATTTTTTGAGCCGCCGCTGCGGACGAGACATCCAGGGCGACGATCAATCGTTCGCGGGGATCGAGCATCGCTGAAAGTTTATCAGGTCAAAGTTTGGCAGGTCAGGAGAAACGCAAATTCACCCACGGCAGCAGAGGAAAGCCGCAGGCTGGGAAGCGCTGCTCCGCGGCAACGCAGAGTTCTCCCGCAGCCTGCTGAAGCATGTCCGGTTTAGTAGGTGATGGGCTGAAGGCGGGCAAGGGTTTCCGCCGGGACCACATCCAGGCGAACGCGCTGAATGCCCCGAGCCTTCAGGTCCAGGACTCGAGCGGCGCTGTAGGAAAGGTCGATAATTCGGCCTTCGACGACCGGCCCGCGGTCGTTGATTCGAACCACTACCGTGCGCCCGTTACGCAGGTTGGTAACCCTTACCCTGCTGCCGAGGGGCAAAGTCGGATGGGCCGCAGTCAGGTCGTACATGTTAAAGGGCTCACCGCTGGCCGTGGTCTTGCCGTCAAAGGCGCTCCCGTACCATGATGCCGTCCCAACTTGATATGGCTTGGCATGAGCCTTTTTGTGAACCACCGGCGCTGCCGGCGTGGTTCTCGAATTTTGGGAGTCTTTCGACCCTGAGCTGGTTGGCCCCTGAGCCGCCCCCAGACAGACGATCGATAACAAGACCGCCAGTCCTTGAGCTGTACGTCCTCGCATTCAGTCACCTCGCATCTCTAAAAAGTCGTCCCCCATGCACCAGGTTCGTTGGTTAAGTATTCGCAGATGCTAGCGGGCGATCCACCCCCTGTCAATGTGAAATTGCGGCCAACAACTTAACTGCGGAGTAACTGATATAACAAGTAACTCATTGTAAATATTAACTAACTACCATATCTGGCTGTGAATGATACGGTTAGTTGTTTACCTACTTGTAAATACCCCGGCATTGGAGGAGTGTGTAATTCTGACTTGCTGATTGTTTTCAATTGATTGCGAGAAATACTTCGTTATATTCTTTAGCTTTAACGACTTGCACGAGGTTGGCCGAGACACTTTGCCATTCCCGACGATGCCGAGGCAAAAGGAATTCTCAACGACGGCGCTTTCCGATACATTGCGGATATGGCCGAGACCCCACCCATCGTACTGACGATCGCCGGCTTTGATCCGTCTTCTGGAGCCGGGGTCACAGCGGACATAAAGACAATGGCGGCCCAGGGTTGCTACGGTGCGGCGTGCATTACCGCGCTGACGGTGCAATCTACCTCGGGTGTAAGGCGGGTGGAGGGGGTGGCGGCAGGCCTGGTAGCGGAAACGCTGCGGGAACTGGCCTCTGATCTCAACATAACAGCCGTCCATGTGGGGATGTTGGGGACTGGCGAGGTGGCTGGAGCGGTCGCGGACTTTCTAACGGAGGGTAGGTTCTCCAGCGTGGTCTTGGATCCGATTCTCCGGTCTAGCTCGGGGGCCAGCTTGCTCGATGAGGAGGGCGTCCGGGTTTTGACCGGCCGACTGTTTCCCCTGGCGACGGTAATCACCCCCAACATACAAGAAGCTGCGTCGCTGACCGGCCTTGAAGTCGCCGGAGTGCCGGAGATGCGTGCCGCAGCCGCCAAACTCCACAGCATGGGGGCGGCGGCAGTGGTGGTAACGGGCGGTCACCTTGACCCGTCCGTCGATCTGCTGAGCGTGAGCCGACCCGACGGGGCGGAGCAGCAACTCTTCAAATCGGGGCAGCAGCAGTCGAGTTCCACTCATGGCACGGGGTGTGCCTTTGCCACCGCCATGGCATGCCATCTGGCCAAGGGACGGGCCCTGCCCGAGGCTGTGCTGCTGGCCAAAACATACGTGGCGGCGGCCATTGCCAACGCGTATCCGGTGGGCCGGGGTATTGGACCGGTGAATCATCTGTACCGGATGGACGAGAAACCACGGGTCAAACGTGTGGGAGATTCGGAACACTGAAGAATCCGGTGACGGTTACTCTGGTTCGGACCCGGAGCGCTTGAGCAGAATGCCGGCCACGAAAGCGGCCACGGCGGCAAGCAGCCACTGGATGCGCCAGAACTGGATGGCCTGGAAATCGGCAAAATTCTGGATGGCATAGATGAAGCCGACCGCAACCGCGGCCAGCAGGCAGCCCAATCCAAACAAGAAGGCAATCAGCGAAGCTACCGGAAGCCCGATGGCCTGTTTGATGTGCTGAAACTCCAAGTAGCGGGTCCAGCTTGGTACCGGGATCGCACTAGCCTGCATTTGGCGGGCGGCGCCGCAGACGTAGCAGAAACGAGCGCCGACCATGAACTCGGTATTGCAGCCATCGCAGGCCTCAACCATCACCGGGGTGCCGCTGGCGGCGGCAGCCTCGCGCTGAGCTACCGCAGGAGGACGCCAGAATTCGTGCTGCGCGTCGTGAATCACTTCAGACATTTAGGAGCCTCGTTTTATTGGACGCAAGCCGGTGACCAAAACCAAATCGCACTAAAGTATTGATATTCAGCCCGGTTACGGGTTACTGTGCCGCGCCGCAACTGGCCAAACGAGCAAGATTTACCACTTGGCCCGGCAAAGATTATGTGGCGTCGATTATAGGGCGGAGTCTCCAGGCAGGGTTCCACCCCGGAGGTTACCTTTGTGGTTCGCGGCGAGGCGCAACCGGCTTCAGGTACACTGAATCAGACCCCTAAGAGAGACTGCATCTTGCGTAGCTGCCACACCGCCTGCCGGGTTCTTTTTGCGTGCTTCGCGCTTGCCGTACTCCTGCCGCGCGCTGCCGGACTGCCGGGCGGGTTGGGGAACCGGCCGGCGGATACGTCTTATCGTCCCAGCGATTCGTTGAACGCCTCGGCTTTTGACCATTTTTACAACCTCGAATACGACCGGGCGATTCAGGAGTTCGAGCAGATACTGCATCGCCACCCCGATGACCCTTTTGCTGTTAATCATCTGATGACGGGGGTGTTGATTCGCGAGCTTTATCGCATGGGAGCAATGAACACAGGGGAGTATGCCAACGATAGCTTTGTGGGGCAGGCCCATCGTCCGGCCGACCCGAAAGCGAAGCAGCAGATCAAACAGTTGGCGCAGCGGGCGGAGGGTCTGGAAGAAAAAGAACTGGCGGCGAAGCCGAATAACGCGGATGCGCTCTATGCCCGCGGGGTGACGCGGGCGGAATTTTCCATCTACACCGCCTTGATCGAGCGTGCCTGGTTTTCCGCGCTGCGCGGTGCCGTCGGCGCCCGCCGTGACCACGAGCGAGTGCTGGAACTCAATCCCAATTACGTGGACGCCAGGCTGGTGGTCGGAACCCATTACTACGTTTTGGGAAGCCTGCCCTGGGGAGTGAAAGTCGCGGTAGCTTTAGTGGGATTAAGCGGGAGCAAAGACAAAGGAATCGAGTATCTCTACGATGCGGCGAAAGGCGGCGGTGAAACCTGCATTGACGCCCAGGTGATCCTGAGCCTTTTTCTGCGGCGCGAGCACCGCTACGATGAGGCGCTGGCGATTATGCACGGCTTGGTCCCCCTGTACCCGCGCGACCTGCTGTTTGCGCTGGAAGAAGGGAATCTTCTGCGCGAGGCGGGGCGCATTCAGGATGCCGCGACCGCATACCGCAGGATCTGGCAGGCTGGCCGCGAGGGCCGTTATCCCGGCTTGCACTATGAGATGGCAGCTCTCAGCCTGGGCGATCTGCTGCGCGGCCAGAAAGACTATGGCGGCGCCGCCGCGGCTTATGATGAAGTAAGCCAGGTGGCCCAGCCTGATCCCGAAGTCCTGCAGAAAGCCAATCTGGGCGCGGGTGAGATGTATGATCTGCTGCAGAAGCGTGACCTGGCTATCAAGAAGTACCAAGCGGTGGTGGATGCCGACGCAAAGACGCATCTGGCGGACACCGCCCGGCAGCGCATGAAAGATCCGTACCGGGGCGGGTGATCGGGGGAACTTTTCAGGACGGATCGGCGTATCTTGTTATGTGTTATGTGGAGGCAGAGCATGTACTGCAACTACTGCGGAAAAGTGATCCAGGAAGATGCCAACCACTGCGCCTATTGTGGGACGCGCGTGGGCGGTGTGATTGGCCGTAAACGCCTGGTACGCCCCCGTGCGGGACGCAAGATTGCCGGGGTCTGCGCCGGGTTTGCGGAATACTTTGACCTCGATGTCTCGCTAGTGCGGCTGGTCTGGTTGATTGTTGGGGTGATGACGGGGGTGGGGCTGCTGTCGTATCCCATCGCCTGGATTGTCATGCCGGAAGAGCCGCTCATGCTTTCCGCGCCCGCCGGCCAACCAGTGACGCATTCGTAAGCCGTAGTAAGGGCACGCTGCGGGCGGACGGAAGTTTTGTTTTGGCGCCCGGGTGTGCTCAAATCCCGGGATGAACCGAATCCGCAGCGGTGATACAGAAATCGTCTACGAAGTTTTGGGGAACGGTCCTCCGGTTGTCTTGCTGCACCCCTTTCCCGCCAATCATGCCTTGTGGCTGCCGGCCGCTCAGGCGTTGCTTACGCGCTATCGCGTCATCCTTCCCGATTTGCGAGGACACGGTGACTCGGGCATCGGCGAAGGGCCGGCCACCATGGACAAGCACGCTGCCGACCTGGCGCGCGTCATGGACGATGCTGACGTAGGACGCGCGCCACTGATTGGCATCTCCATCGGGGGCTATGTGATATTTGAGTTCTGGCGGCGATATCGCGGACGGGTGGCGGCACTGGCGCTATTCAATACGAAAGCCCAGGCGGATTCTCCAGAAGCGCGCGCGGTTCGCTTGCAGGCGGCGACGGATGTGATGGAGCGAGGCACGGAACCGTTCTTCGAGAGCATGGTTCCGAAGCTGCTCGGCAAAACCACGCGCGAGAACCGTCCCGACCTGGTGCAAGGCGCGCTGGACATGATGCGCCGCATGTCAGCGGAGGACGTTGCTATGGTGCAGCGTGGCATGGCGGAACGCGCGGACTCGGTGCCTACTCTGAAGATCATCAATGTGCCGACGCAGATCGTGACCGGAGAGGAGGATGTTCTCACCGGGCCGGTGGAAGCGGAACTGATGCAGCGAAACATCGGAGGCAGGCGGGTGGTCGTGATTCCGCGCGCCGGGCACTATTCTCCGTGGGAGCAGCCC
>Ga0209415_10004910_pt1 | contig 24320 bp, 20 predicted proteins | sample PeaSoiSIISIP2007_FD_187696 | JGI IMG/M metagenome (GOLD analysis project Ga0209415, IMG submission 187696) | Peat soil microbial communities from Weissenstadt, Germany - SII-SIP-2007 (SPAdes) (version 2) | ecosystem: Environmental > Terrestrial > Soil > Wetlands > Peat | place: Germany... | reverse complement strand
GGCAGCGTCCGTATCATTATGCTCGGCAGCAACAACGGCGAAGCTCAACGCCTAACGGAGCAAATCCGACGAATCTTCGATGGAGCGCATTGGCAGATTCAGCCACTTAGCATAGGCGTTGCGCCCGTTCCTCCTGGGATTCATCTTGTTGGCGATCCAGACAACCCTCTTGTGATAGCGGCAAAGAGAGCATTCGATTCAGTTCATCTCGACTGCGTTGTCGGTCCAAGCTACGCCGGACCACTAGGTGCTGGAGCGGCTCCTCCCTTAACGATCACAGTGGGGCCACATCCAGATTAGCCAGCGGCGCATGTCAGGACAGTATCGATCAATCCAGCTACAAGGTTTTACGCTCCAATCTTGTTGCGCTCCATTGATATGCTGACTTGGGTGCCTAAATCCACTATCGAGGCCCGCCTCACTCAGCATGATCGAGAGATTGCGGCCATTCGCAAACTTGTAGTGCAGGGAATGAAGATGCTGGTTGCTAACGAACATCAAATCAAGGCCCTCACTGCCGCACAAGCAAGAACCGAGAAGACTCTTGATCGTTTTATTCGCTCGCTCGAAGGCAAAGCCACCGACGGACACACTTAGCACTAATCCGCGTAGAGCCCTCTCGTAGCCGTTCCCAACCTCAGGACACTGCCTGCTGCACGAGAAGGTCCGAGGACCTGGTGAATCCCCGGACCTTCCGATTGAGAGGTTACTGCGCGCAGACCGTAATGTTTGCGGCGCAGTCGTGGACTTTGTCGAGAAGAGCCGAGCCTTGCCAAGCAAGGGACTCAGCCTGGAAGTCGTTGGCCGGCTCACCGCCGCACGCCGCGCCCTCCAAAATGGCTTTCATTTGATTCGCGATGCCGTCGCGCTGCGTGTGCCAGCTTCGGATCTTTGACTCCAGAACCTCGTACATGGCGTCGTTGGTAGTGTTGCTCGCGAGGGCCGCCGTGGAAACCTGCAAGCTGGTTAGGCCAAGATCGCCGAATGGTGCGTTAATCTGCTTGTAAACCTCGCCCATGTGTATCAACGCAAACGAATGAGCCGCCACGGAGTGCGGCAGTACTTTCGGATTGAGCACTTCAAGCAGAACACGTCCATCGTGGGTGTAGTCGTCCTTCAACCCGAGCAGGGCCATCATGGTCGGGCGTATATCGACATGATCGGAGAACTGAATCGGGCCGCCGTCTTGTCCGACTTGGCTCGCTAGAGCCATTAGAGTTAATGGTAGATGAAGGGTAGAACATAACTACGTGAAACAGCGCCCCAATCCGTAACAGTTCGCTCGTCATGCCGGCGTTCCGGTAGACCGAAATTTGCGAAGATCGGCGTGATGCGATTATCATAAAGCCCTCGCTTACGCACACGGCTCTGAATCGCGACTCCCGTGGGAGCGGTTGCCCGACGCGCCTTTTAGCAGCCTGCTAAGTGGAGAATGACCAGCATGTCCATGAGGATGGCAAGCGCCCCAGCACGCACGATTTCGAGCGAACAGGCGGCGGGCTTCGTCAAGCCCGGTATGTGGCTGGACTACGGCGTGGCGCTGTCACAGCCGGACGTATTCGATGTAGCGCTGGCTGCCCGGAGGGACACTCTCGAGAACGTGAAGATCCGCTCTTGCCTCACGATGAAGCCGCGGGCGGTGGTGGAGAGCGATCCCGAGGGCAAACACTTTTTCTGGTTTAGCTGGCACTTTTCGGGCTACGACAGAAAGCAAGCCGATGCTGGGCGTTGCCACTACATACCGCTCAACCTGGGCGAAGTGCCGGACTATTATCGCCGGTTCATCGATCCCGTGGACATCGTCATCCTTAAAACGTGTCCGATGGACGAGAACGGTTACTTCAATTTCGGCCCCACCAACATCTGGCACCGCGCCGTGATCGAGCGCGCCAAGATGGTGATCGTCGAAGTGACCGGGGGCCTGCCTTACGTCTACGGGGATCGGAACGGCGTTCATCTCAACGAGGTAAATTACATCATCGAAGGCGACCACCAGCCTGCCCCGGAACTACCCAATCCGCCGCCGACCGAAATCGACCGTGCCGTGGCGCGCCGGATCGCCGCCGAGGTCGAGGATGGCGCTTGCCTTCAGGTGGGCATTGGCGGCATGCCCAACGCGGTTGTCTCTTTGCTGCTCGAAAGCGGGGTTCGCGATCTTGGCATACACACCGAAATGCTGACCGACGGCATGCTGGATTTGTACAAGGCAGGCCGTGTTTCCGGCTCCAGAAAGACGCTGAACCCCGGCAAGGTCGTCTACACCTTCGCGCTGGGTTTGACCAGCTTATATGCGGCGACCGACCGCAATCCGGACTTCCTGTGCTGCCCAGTCGAGTACACCAACTCGCCCCATATCATCATGCGGAACGACCGGGTTGTCGCGATCAACAATACCACGCAAATCGACCTGCAGGGCCAAGCCGCGTCGGAATCCGATGGCCACCGTCACATTAGCGGTACGGGCGGGCAACTGCAGTTCGTACGCGGCGCCTATGCTTCGAATGGCGGCAAGTCGTTTATCTGTTTAGCGTCCACTTACGAAAAACGCGGCGAGCGCCGGAGCCGGATCGTCTTCGACCTCACGCCGGGCAACATCGTCACCGCGCCACGCTCCGACGTGATGTACGTGGTCACTGAATATGGGATGGTCAACCTGAAGGGTAGGTCCGTGGCGGAGCGCGCGAAGGCGCTCATTTCGATCGCCCATCCGGATTTCCGCGAGGATCTGGAGCGCAAAGCTTATGAATGCCGGCTGATTCCGCATGGTGTTTCGTTCTGAAGAATTTTGTCGGCTCAATCGGCTAAACTTAACTGAACCGCCTTCCCTACAGTGGAGTTCTTGATGCGGGGCCGCTGCAGGGCGTGAGCAAGAAGAGAGGAGTGCATGATGGGTTCTGGTCTGGCCTTCCTTGCATTGTTCTTGATCGCCGCGGCTGGCGCGTCTGCTCAGCCGGGCAATCTCGTGACGCCCGATGCGATCTTCTACAACGGGAAGATCGTGACGGTGGACGCGGGATCCAACATTCAGCAAGCTTTCGCCGTCAAGGGCGAAGAGTTCCTGGCCGTCGGAACCACCGCCAAGATCCGGCCGCTTGCGGGCAAGAATACGCGCCTGGTGGATCTTCGCGGGTCGACGGTGATCCCCGGCCTCGCGGATAATCACGACCACATTTACGCCAGCGCTAGAGTGACGTGGCGAGGCGTCGACATGGTCGGTGTCACTACGCTGGAGGAGATGTCGAACCGGCTTCGGCAGGCGGTGGCGAAGGCCAAGCCAGACGAGACCGTGTTCACCACTGTCGGCTGGAGGATTCCGGACGGGCGGCCAAACCGCCAAGACCTCGATCAGATCTCCATGAATGTGCCCATCGTGGCCGTCCGCGGCCGCAGAGGCGCGATGACGCTGAATGGCGCAGCGCTCAAGGCCGCCGGGATCACCCGCGAGCATGCAATCTTTGAAGGGATCAGGGTCCCAACGGATTCCGCGGGAGAACCAACCGGCGAGGGTGCGGACTATCCGCAAGCGATGCTGCTCCTGGACAAGTTGATCCCACCGCCGAGCCAAGAGGAAGAAGTGCAGTTGATCATTCGAGGACAACGGGAACAGAACTCTCTGGGCCTGACCAGCATGCGCGAGCTGACCCTGTGGCCCCAGGCGATGCGCGCCTACTCCGAGGTGTGGCGGCAAGGAAAGCTATCGCTTCGCGTCAGCATGCAAATGGATCTTCCTTTTGAGGACAGGACCCTCGCCGATCTGAGCAAATGGGGCGTGGGCCCCGGGTTCGGAGATCACTGGCTCCGCCTGGACTCGATTGGCGAGGAACCGTATGCGCCCAAGACTCCGCTACAACAATTCACCGATATCGCGATTGCCGTCAACCGGCTGGGCTGGCGGTTCGCCCCTCACGTCAACGGCGGTGTAGCAGGGAATGTCAGAGGGACGTTTACCGCCGACGAGGTTCTCGAAAGCACGCTTGCAGCCTACGAAGCCGCGGACCGCGACCGTCCCATTAAGGACAGGCGCTGGATCATGGAGCACATCCCCTTTGCGACTCCCGCTCAGTTGGATCGCTTGGCAAAGCTGGGCGTCGTGGTTTCCCTCCAGGCGGCTGGCTACAACGGCGGCTACGAAGCAGCAGTGAAAGCTGTCGGAAAAGAGCGCGCGGAGCGTCAAACACCCATACGCGACATGCTGGACCGCCACATGATCGTCTGCGCCGGCAGCGATTTCGGAGGACCCCTTCCCGACGATCCCAATCCTAACAATCCGTTCAAATTCTTCTATTACTATGTGACGCGCAAAACGAAGGACGGCATGCTGCTTGGTCCCGAGGAAAAAATCAGCAGGGCCGAAGCTCTGCGTTTGTTCACCGTGAACAGCGCGTACGCCACGTTCGAAGAGAAGGTGAAAGGTTCGATCGAGTTTGGCAAGCTCGCTGATTTTGTAATTCTGTCGCAGGACATCATGACCGTCCCGGACGACAAGCTCCTTGCGACTCGTGCCTTGGCAACCTATGTGGGAGGCCGTAAGGTTTTCTCGGCCGAAAACACGACCTTTTGAGCTCGACAGAATCGAGCGGGGAGTGGAGTAACGTGCGGCCGTTGCTGCCAGTGATTATGGGCGGCAGATCGGCAAAGGCGGCATGGGCGAAGTGTATCGCGCTCGCGATTCGTGGCTGAATCGGGATGTCGCGATCAAGGTGTCCAGTGCGCAGTTCACCGACCGCTTTACGCGCGAAGCCTTACGATCGCCGCGCTCAACCACACCAACATCAAGATCGCACCGGAAGGTGTCGCAAAGATTCTGGATTTCGGGCTGGCGAAAGCCATGGAATCACCGACGATCACTCCTTGGCGAGCCGAGCTTCGTGGTGCAGTAAGCTAAATTGATCAGTCGGACGCGGAGGCCGATGCGTAAACTGCATATTGGCGCGACCCTTTGGGTTGGCATGTACGCAGGGGAGCTTGCGGCCCAGAACACCAAGACGGTTGATTTTGGCCGCGACGTTCAGCCCATCCTGCGCGAGCATTGCTACGGTTGTCATGGGCCGACACAACAGATCCGAGGCCTTCGTTTTGACCAGCGCCGCGCCACTATGCCCAATCGAGTGGGCGCCAACGGAGTCAGCATCATACCGGGCAATAGCGCGGCCAGCCTGCTGTATCTAAAATTGACCGCTCCGCCGCAGGGTCTTCAGATGCCTCCCGCCGGTCCCCTGAACGTGGAGCAAATCAAGACGATCCGGAGCTGGATCGATGAAGGAGCCGATTGGCCCGATGCACTGGCGGGAGAGAAGCCGGCGCCAACTCCGGATCCCCAGGCCGCGCGCATGATGGAAGCACTGCGCAACGGGGAACTCCGGGCTTTTACGAAGATAGTGCGAGAGCATCCGGAAGCCGTGAATCGCAGCGGAACTGGAGGGTTCACGCCCCTGATGTATGCGGTGCTCTACGGAGACTCGAATTCTGTCCGATTGCTTTTGGAGCACGGGGCGGATCCCAATCTGCGCAACGCGAGCAAAGCCAGCGCGCTCATGTATGCCGTCGACGATCCCGACAAGACTCGGCTTCTGCTGGATCGCGGCGCCGACGCCAATGCACGCTCGGACGAGGGTCAGACATCGCTACTGATCGCGGTGCTAGGCCATGCCAATGCGAGTGCCGTGGTCCGACTGCTGCTCGATCACGGAGCGGATGTCAAGATGACCAGTCCGACCGGCGGCACGGTGCTGGCGGCCGCTGGATTCTCAGGCAATCAGGAGCTCTTGGAACTCCTTATGGAACGGGGAGCCGAAAGGACTCCCCTTCCCCTAGCCCAGGCCGTCCAAAGCGGTTGTTCACCTTGCGTAGAGTTGCTGATGAAATTCGCCCGACAGCAGGATCTGAATGCCGCGCTCACTGGTGCGGTCCGCGCCGGAGACGTGCCGCTGATCAAAACGTTACTCGATCACGGCGCCAAGGCCGCGCCCAACCTGATCTCTACTTTGGCGCAGGTGCCGGAATTGCCTCCGCTGGATCTGGTGAAGGCTATTCTCGAGCGGGGAGCCGACATTCACGCAAACACTAACGCTGGCGGAACCGTGCTCGATCTTGCACGGCGGCAAGGGAAAACCAAATTGGTGAAAATATTAGAAGACGCCGGCGCGAAAGCCGGGCCCGATTCGGTTTCGGCTGCGTCCAAGCCGAGTCCGGCCAGTTCCCCTCGCGCGGCAATCGAGCGGAGCCTTCCTGCGCTGCAGCGGGCAGATGCGGCCTTCCTGAGGCAAGCTGGTTGCGTTTCCTGCCATAACAATTCTCTGACCGCAATGGCGGCGGCCGCGGCGCGGAAGAGCAAAATCCCCGTGAACGAGCAGATCGCGCGGACGCAACTGCGGCAGATCGCCGCTTTTCTCGATAGTAATCGCGAGCGCGCACTCGAAGGGCTGGGAGTACCCGGTGGAACCGATACCGCCGGATACACCCTGCTGGGCATGGTTGCGGAGCGTTATCCGGCGGATACGACAACGGACTTTTGGGTGCGCTACTTGAAGGACTCCCAGCAGAACGACGGACGCTGGAGGATTCTTGCTCTCCGCCCTCCCATCGAAAGTAGCGACATTCAGGCAACGGCAACGGCCTTGAGGGCGCTCCAAGTCTACGCCCCTAAGAGTAAGCGGGACGAATATGAAAAATCCGTCCAACTGGCTGCCCGGTGGCTCGAATCGGCTCAACCCAAAACCACCGAAGATCGGGCCTTCCGGATTCTCGGATTGCAATGGGCGGGTGGATGGCGGGATACGATCAAAAAAGCCGCGGCCGATTTACTGGCGTCGCAGGGCCCCGACGGCGGATGGGGGCAGTTACCCACTCTGGCGAGCGACGCTTATGCCACGGGTCAAGCCCTGGTGGCCCTTCAGGAATCCGGCACCCTGGAGCCTGCGAGTCCGCTTTATCAGAAAGGGATCCGGTTCCTGATGAATTCCCAGTCGGCGGACGGCTCGTGGTACGTTCGAACCCGAACGTTACCGGTCCAGCGGTATTTCGACAGCGGGTTTCCGTATGACGGTGATCAGTTCATTTCCGTCGCAGCCACGGATTGGGCCGTGATGGCTCTCGCACCGGCCGCACGATAGGCAGCCCGCCGAAACCGGCGCAGCGTAGACCCAAGTCGCACCGGACCTGCGCGGGCCGGTATCGGAATTGTTGTGAGAGAATGAACCACCCTCCTGGGGCCAATCTATGAAACATCGCCATCGCGTTCTGGGGCTGCTGATCCTCCTCTTCGCGATCACCTACCTCGACCGCGTGAGCATTTCCGTGGCGGGGCCCCGCATGCAGCAGGACCTTCACATCGGCCCGGTCGGCTGGGGCTGGGTGACGGCGATGTTCACGCTTTCCTACTGTCTGTTTGAAATTCCCACGGGTATGCTGGGGGACCGGATCGGCGCGCGGCGCGTGCTGACCCGAATCGTGCTGTGGTGGTCCGTGTTCACTTCGCTGACCGGCGCAATGTCGAATTACTATCTGCTCCTCCTCACGCGGTTCTGCTTCGGCGCTGGGGAGGCGGGGGCGTTTCCGAACGCGTCGATCGTCGTCTCTCGCTGGTTCTCCCCCAAGCAGCGGGCCAGCATCTCCGGGGTCATGCTGGCGGCGAGCCAGATCGGCGGTGCTGTGGCGCCGCTGTTGGTCTTGCCTATTCAGATGCGCTATGGATGGAGGGCGTCGTTCTACGTGTTTGGTGTGCTCGGGGTGATCTGGGCGACGGTCTGGTACGCTTGGTTCCGCGACTCTCCGGCGGAGATGCGCGGAGTGAGCCTCGCGGAAATTCAGAAAACCGAAGCGCACAAAGGCGCACCCACACATTCCTTCCCCTGGAGGATCGCGCTTCGCTCGCCGAGTGTGCTGTGTGTGCTCGGCACGGCCTTCTGCTACATCTATGCGTACACGTTTTTCCAGACGTGGTTTCATACCTTTCTCGTCAAGGGGCGCGGATTCACCGAAGGCCACCTGGTGCTCTCGGCGCTGCCCTATATCGTGGCGGCGTGCGCGAACCTGACCGGTGGAGCAGCCAGCGATTTCCTGGTCCGGCGGCTGGGATTGAAATGGGGACGGCGAACGGTAGGCGTCGCCGGACTCGGCTGCGCGGGCCTGTTCACGCTCGGGGCCATGATCACCCGGCAGCAGGTTCTGACGGTAGTTCTTCTGGCGCTCGTCTATGGAGCGATCACCTTCCAGCAGTCCGGAGTCTTTGGTGTATGCCTGGACATTGGACACAAGCACGCGGGTGCGGTGGTCGGTCTGATGAACACCGCGTCGCAACTAGGAGGACTGGTGTCGTCGGTAGCCTATGGGTACATCGTAGTTCGGTTCGGCAGCTACGACGCACCTTTCGTCCCCATGGCGGCATTTTTGTTCCTCGGCGCGCTGCTATGGCTCAGAATCGACGCCTCAGAGGAGCTCACCGCGGAAATTCAGTCCACGGTTGCAACAGTCAGTGCGTGAGGGCCACACTTTCGCGAGCTAGCGGAGGCCATAACGATCGACGGCAAAATGTGCAGCGGTTGTCGCGTGCAAAGTAGAAACGGATGTATGATTATCGGTGCAATTGCCCGACATATTCGAGTTATCGCAGTTTGGAGGACAACGCAGATGGCAACAGTATCAAAAGGTGGCCGGCTCCTGCCGGCGGTGGCCAGCCTCGTCATTGTATTCAGCGTGCAGGGAACGCTGCGGGCGCAATCGCAGACGTTCAGCATCACCCTGACTGGACAATCGATGATCCGGTCGGACATCCGCGCTCACGCGCCGTCCGCGGTGCCGACGATCAAGTCGCTGTTGAAGGGCGACGTGGTGTTCACGAATTTTGAAACTACCATCGTCGACGAGAAAAAAGGTCAGTCGCATATGGATGGCCGGTTTCTTTCCCCGCCCGAAGCGCTGGATGCGTTGCAGTCGTTCGGTTTCAACCTGGTGTCGTTCTCCAACAATCATGCGTTCGATCTCAAGGTTCCGGGCATCGAGAACACGCTTCAGGAGGCGAAGCGTCTGAACCTGGCTCATGCCGGGACCGGGAACACGATCGAGGAGGCGGTTGCGCCGGGCTACCTGCGCACGCCGAAGGGCACCGTCGCCCTGGTGGCGCAGGCGTCAGGCCTGATTGCCGAGGGAGGGTCCGCTACCGCGACGCGGCCGGGCGTCAATGAACTGCGTGTCGAAGGTGGAAAGCCGAACGAGGAGGACGCGCAACGCATTCTAGCGAGCATCCGAAACGCGAGAAAACAGGCCGATCTTGTCATCGTCTATGAACACAATCACGTGTTCGACAAGCCGTTCAGCACAATCATGCTGGAAGAGCTGCCGGAGCGTCTAGGGCCGCCGGATTGGCTCAAGAAATGGACTCACGCCGAAGTGGATGCAGGCGCGGATATCATCGTGATGCATGGCGCGCCCTTGCTGCACGGCGTCGAGATTTATCACGGCCGGCCTATCTTTTTCGACCTGGGCAATTTCATTTTTCAAGCGCCGCCGATAGACACATTGCTGGACGAACCGATCGACTGGGAAAGCGTGGTCGCCTATGTCGAATTCCAGGGAAAGAATCTGCAATCGATTCAGTTCCGGCCGATCTTCCAGAATAAGATTGGCCAGGGCCAGGCCGACACGCAGGACGAGCACACCAATAACCTCTTCCTGCAAACACGCGGGCTGCCATCGCCGGCTACAGGCGAGCAAGCGCATTATATCCTCGAGCGGCTGGCCGACTTGTCACGGCCCTTCGGAACAACAGTTGAGGTGGAGGGCGATCGAGCGGAGATTAAACTGCCAGGCGGAAATCACGGAAGCCGCTAGGGGACCGATCGGTTCTGCCGTCGCACTGCTGATATGATGACTTACCAACAGAGAACCTTGGAGGATTCATGCGTACAAGGATGCTGCTCGGTTTTATCCCGCTTTTCGCCATCTGCGGCATAGGGACTACCCAAGCGCAGATCACCAGCAATCCGATTCCAGAACCAATTGTGAAGCGCGGGATTGCCGTTGAAGTTCAGGATCTGGTGCGCCTGCCCGACACGCGGGGCCTTCGTTCCGCCGATCAGGACGTTGCGCCGTCCGGCTGGGCGCGTGTGAGTTATGTGCGCGATCTGAGGGATGGGCGCCGTTTCGCCAATGACTCGCGGGGGTTTCTGTATCTGATCGACGCCGGCACTGGAAACAATGCCCAGCCGCATGTGTATGCAGACGTGGCCGCTGCCTTCCCGATGGGGGTCTATAATCGCCTGGAAAGCGGCTTCATCGGCTTCGTCTTTCACCCTGAATTCGCGACCAACGGCCTGTTCTACACGGTGCACAGCGAGATCGGCCCAGGGAACCCGAAAACACCCGACTTCATTCCGATCGGGTATGGCTTGAAGGACGTGACCTACCATAACGTCATCACGGAGTGGCATGCGACGAACCCGGCGGCCAATACGTTCGAGGGCACGCGGCGTGAAATCCTTCGCACGGCTCACGTGGTGACCACCCTCACGCATCCGATGGGCGCGGTGGAATTCAACCCGACGGCGAAACCGGGCGATCCGGATTACGGGTTGCTCTACACGAGCGGCAGCGATTACGGGTTCAGCAATGGCGGCGGACCGAACGCGAGCAATCCCGCCCAGACACAGCGGCTCGATTCGATCATCACGGCTATTCTGCGCATCGATCCGCGCAGCCCGTCGGTGACGCACGGGCGGAAGGGGCTTGGCGATTACACCATTCCGATGGCGAACAAATTTGCCTCGGACCCCAAGGCGCTCGGCGAAATCTACGCCTACGGGTTTCGCAACGCCCACCGGCTTTCCTGGGACACCGACGGAACGATGTTCGCCTCCGACATCGGGATGGACCAGGTGGAAGAGATCAACATCGTCCGCAATGGCGAGAATTACGGCTGGATGAAGCGGGAAGGCTACTTCGAGAACGGCAGGTGGCGTGGAGGCGCGCTCAATCAGTTGTATCCGCTTCCGCCGGAGATTTTGGATGGGCGAGTGAAGGACGGACTTACATATCCCGTTGTTGTCTACGATCACGATGAGGGGCGCTCGATCACCGACGGTTTCCCTTATCACGGGCGCATTGCTGCGCTGCGGGGTAAGTTCGTATTCGGCGACATCTACGCGGGGCGCGTGTTTGTCTCCGACCTTGCCGCTATGAAGAAGGCCGATGACGGTATTCCCCAGACGGTCGCGCCGATCGAAGAGGTCCAGCTGTACGTGCGCGATGCAACGGGCAAGCGCGTGGACGTCTCGTTTCGGGAACTGGTGGAGAAGACAATGGGCAAGAGCGTGTCCCGAGCCGATCTGCATATCAGCCGCACCCGCGACGGTGAACTGCTCCTCACCTCCAGGCAGGACGGCATGATCCGTATGCTTGTGCCCGACAGCGGCGCCGCGGCCACGTCCGCTAAACGATAGCAAGCCGGAGCTTAGTTCCTAAACCTTCTGCTCCTTGAGAAAAGCCAGTGTGTGGTTGACGCACTCGTCTGCATTCGCCGCCGCGATGTGGTAAGCGTCGCTGCGGATGACGACCAGTCTTGAGTTCGGAATTTGCACCTGGTAGGCGCGTGCTTTTTCGACGGAATGCATTTTGCTGCGATCCGCCGTGATCACCAACGTTGGGGCAGTGATGCGCTGCAGGACGCCCTCCTTGGCAAGATCGAAGTTCGAGAGCGCTTTGTTGAGGCCCTTGACGCCCTCTCGATCCCCCTTGTTGAAGAGCGTGTTCCAATAAGCGATCATCTCAGGCGACGCGTTCGAACCCAGCCGGTCCCGCTGCGGAATGGGCGAGGGGTCGGAGATCATCAGCGTCGACGCTGGCCCACCCACGACAACGAGCGAGCGAATGCGCCTCGGATAGTCGGCCGCGAATCGCATCGCAACCGCTCCACCGGTCTTCGCTCCGATGATATGCGCCGAATCGACGCCGGCCTTGTCCATCACCTGAGTGACGAACGTGGCGAGATTAGCCAGCGAATATTCAAAGCCGCGTGGAATGCTGGAATGCCCAAGGCCGGGCAGGTCCGGCCGGATCAGGCGAAATTCCTGCGCCATCCGCGGCACCCAGGCGTACCATTCCACGCTGGATTCGTCGTTGCCGTGGAGTAATACGACAGGCTCCGGCTTCCGCCAGGGTTCACCCAACCAGTCTTCTCTGTAAAAGAAATCTTCCTTGTAGTCGTCTGCCACGCGCCTCACGGGCAGGCTCTGAGCATGCAACGTTTCGGACGTGAGTTTAGCGGCCAGAGCTGAGAACCCGAGGGTCGCTATGGCCTTCCGACGGGAGATCATCTTGGTCCTTGCTTCGAGGCGGCGCGCTTCTCTTCCGCTCGAGCTCCCGCGAGAATGTCCGGGAGGGCATAATTTCCCTCATTGCAAGCGTACTCGTAGATCGGACCGCGCGTCTTCCGCATGGGGATCTCGGCGCTCCAGGGCCTGATAAACGCCGTCGGATCGTCCACAGTGAATTCATAGCGGAGCGTGCCAGGGTCGGTGAGCGTGAAGCGTTCGATCAGATGCAGGTTCTCATCCGATCCCCTGAAAGCAGTCTTTTCGGTGAAATTGGTGGTGTCGACCACCAGCGTATTGCCCTCCCAATGGCCCCGCGAGTCGCCCAGCCACTGGCGGACGTTGGGTTCGAGATGGGGACGCCCGTCCAGGGGGATGACACGGGCATCGTGGATCATCTCGACGAGAATCACCACGTATCCGGGACCTTCAACGATCTGGTAATTGTTGTTGTATCCGGTGGGAAGCATGGGCGGTCCGGCGGTCGCCCAGAGGAGGCAGCGCTCGGACAACGTTCGATCCTCGGGACCGTCAGCCGGATGCAGTGTCCTGTCCCGCGCCTGAGCGGCAACTCGCTCCCGTGCCGCCGGCGTCAAAGGAATCTTACCGTCTGGTGGATCGACAATCAGTGAAGTGCGTCTGCCCGCGACGAGGTTTCCCCGCTCGAACCAGGACGCGGCAAGGGAACTGCCTGCCCGAAGTCCCTGGGGGCCCTCACCCGCTGGCTGAAGCACCCGCTCTTGAAATTCCGCGGCTTCCTGCTCGGTCAGAACCTCTTTTCCGGCATACTCGCTGGGACGCTCCAATGGCGTCGTAGTAGCGTTCGTCCAGAAACCTTGGAGATCCGGCTGGCCATCCGGCGTACGTGGCGGGGTCCACTTCTCGGTGGCAGCTTTTGCCTTCGCCGAGGGCGACCGATCCTGGCCGGCAACAGGCGACTGTGATAGCAACACGACCACAACTATGCTCGCAAGACCAGTCACCGAAGTCTTCATTTCACCCGCCCTCCCACTCCCTGCGCTGCCGCATCCATGTGCTTTCTGTCCTTTTCGTTCTCCGAACATATGAACTCCAGCAACTCGGTATCAGCAGCGAAAACTTGGTTCACTTTGACGCTCCACGGCTTGGTGTAGGCCTTGGGATCGTCGACCGTGATCTCGATTTCCAGGTGTCCGAAGTTCGGCCGGCGAAACCGCTCCGTGATCTTGGCGGCATCGGTCAGCGGTGTGGCTTCGGTGTCGAGCCATTGCCCGTCCCGGAAGCCGGTGGTCTGCACTACCAATGTGTCCCCATCCCACTTCCCGGTCGAGTAACCGTCCCAAGCAGGCTGGGGATCGCTGGGCAGCGGTCGCCCGTCGGTGAAGATTTGCCGGTAGTTCTTGTTGTACTCGTTGAGGAGTAAAAGCAATCCTGGAATCTGTACGTTCTTCTTGATCTCCCCTGGCCAGGTGTGTCGTTCCATGATGCCAATGGGCAGGCAACTCGTAATGGGCTCGTCGGTTTTCGGTGGCTCGCTCCGGGCCTTCGCGGTTTCCGCAACGCCGGGTCGAAAGGGCAGCCCGCCTTTTACGCTCGGGGCAATGTTGATGAACTGCATTAGCTCCGGATGCTCTAGTTTCCAGATTCCGGACAGATCGGGCTTGCCGTCGGCCATTCGCGGCGTGGGAGCGGAAAGGTTGGGCTTACCGTCGGCCGTGCGCGGGATTCCGGGAGTCGGATAGTTGAGCCACTGCGCCCCCAGGGGCACAGCAAAAGCAGTCACGAAAACGGCCAAGAAGTATTTCATCTTTCCACCAGGTGCTTCAAAATTCCCTCGTTTTTATTGCGGGATTGGCTAGCCGAGGGTCCCATGCAAGTATATACACTCTCGGAGTGAAGTGACGCTGCGCAGCAGCCGCAAGAATTGCTCTCGATCGTTGGAAGCTAATCAGTCTGCAGGCGTCAGCCGGACGCAAACGATACTTCGGCTCGATGGCTACTGACGGGGCAAACCGCAAACAAAGTTCGCCGCATCGTCGGTGCTGCCTGTCCCGTTCCATTGCGCTTCCTGTGGGTAGGGGCACAGCGGCCGCGTACGATTCACAACCCCGTTCGTTACATGCGAGGCGATCACTTTGTCCGGCGCCACGCCCTGGTCCGCCCACTTATCCAATGGTTCGATCATGTCGAAAGTCGTGGTTCCCGGTCCGCCCTGACAATGCCACATCCCAGGCACCATGAACAGCCGGTAGAACTCCACAGTGTTGTGCAATCCGTGCACATCGCCGCCCTGCGACTTCATCACGCTCTCGTAGTAGTTAATGCTGTTGAGCGGCGTAATGTCCGGGTCGCTCCAGCCGTGATAGTGAATCAGCTTGCCGCCGCGCGCTTTGAACCCGCTGAGGTCCGGATTCACCGCATTGAACAAAGCCGCGAGCTTCGAGTCCGTGTAGTCGATGTCGCTGTCGAAACCGTCAGATGCGGTGAACTTGAACGTCTTGTAGTCCCAATTGGGGTCATCAAAAACCATGAACTTGAAAAACGGAAGGCCGAGACCGGCATGACGCCCCTTGCCTGGCGCATCGCCGGTGATGTAGCTGACCCAGCCTCCCGGACCCGCTTCGCCACCGGGCACGAAGCCGGGATAGATCACTTGACCTTCGCTGGTTCGGAGACCGGACCAGAGCTTGCGTACCGCCGCCACTTGCTCGCCCGTGAAACACTCTGAAGTATCCGACCCTTTGCAAAGCAGCGTTTCGGGGTTGAAATGGCAGCGGCGTGGATCATTTAACACTCCGTCCTTGATCCCATCCAGGGCGTCGCACTGGTTGTTCACGGCGTCTGCGAGGATATGCACTTTGTTCGCCGGGATGTAACCATCGCCATCCATCGCCAAGGCCGCCCAGAGATGGCCGCCGATATAGTGGTGCGTCCAATTGTTTGCCGGGTCTCCCGCGATGATGCCGTCAAAATCGGCCGGATATCTCTGTGCTTCGATCATCGCTTCGTGCCCTCCCTGCGAGCATCCACTGAAATAGGAGTGAACTGGTTGCGCCCCGTAGAACGCCTTGAGAATCACTTTGTCGGCTTCAACCATGAGATGGGTACCGCGGTCGGCAAAATTCACGATGCGTTCGTAGTGTCCCAGTGCCCATTCGCCGTCCGTGCCGCTGCCCTGATGCCCGGTATCCGTGCTGCTGGTGGCGTAACCCTGCTGCAAGGGCTTCACCATTGGCATGTAGCTGATCGAGCCGGCGAAGCCGCCGTTTCCCACACCCAGCAGTTTGTGATTCCATTGCTGCGGCATCCACAGCTCCATGCGGACTTCCTTGTTCACCGTCGCCATCACGCGGCAGAATGCGGGCATTTGAACCGTTGCGGCGGTCGCATTCCCGGGCAGCGTGAACGAACCGGCGGGTACGGATGCAGCGGAGCTAATCGTGATGCCCTGTATCGGCAGGGACGCGAGGCGTTCACAAGGTTGCTGAGCCCAGGCTGGACAGGTAGCGGAAAGCGCCGCTAATGCAAGAATGGTTCGATTTACGGTCATGTTCTGCTCCCGGTATCGGCTGCGTTCGTGAGACTCAGAATATCAAAACTGGGGACGCATGAAGCGCCGAATCAGACAGGCAGCTACCGTGAGACCAAGGGGGGCGCAGCTTTGTGAAGCGCAAATCACCGGAATGCGGCAAGCCCCGACCATCCAGCCCTGATTGCCCGATGAATCCCACGGTCTCCAGCACGACTGGTAATCGGCGCTAGCCGGTCTCGGGAAGACAAGGTTGTGCGGTCGTGGGCTAGTCCCCAGCCCCGCCGCCAGCCCGTCCAACCTTTGGCGGCAAGGGTTGTGGATTCAGCTCAACCTTGGAAGCCCCGCTGAGCAGAACCTGCTTGAGGCCGACCAAGGTCCTGGCTTGCTCATGCATCGAATCCACGACTCCTCTGAGGAGTGCGATCTCTGCGACTGATGTAAACCCAGGCTTGTGGATGATCGTGAGGAATTCGTCAAAGCCGCTCCGATCGGCGGCAGATGTCAAACTGTCACACAGGCCCTTGATCCTTGTTTCAAGATGCGTCAAATCGTGCTGTTGCATAACTTCCTCCTTGCTTGGTTGTGCGAAAGAACTTCGGTCATCTCGTGGCGTTGACGGCACAACAAGTCCACGTATCCGGGACGTAACTATCGAGTCCTGCCACTTCAGTAGTCGCGCCGAAACCACCTCGCGAGTCGCATTAACAGGAGCTGGCTGACCTGGTCCGACGGAAAGGCGTCCGTCGAGAAGGCCAGAATAATTTGCAGTACCTGGTAGGCGAGTATGCGCTCGTACTCAGTCGAAAGCAAGGGGGTGCTCGGCTAGAAGCCCGTTTCTTGACTGATTGATCACCAGCCGTTGACTCCTGTATGCATTCCAGGCCACACGGCGGGTGCCCTGGAGCTTCAAACAGAAATCGAATAGACTGAAGGGCGATGTGGAACAGACCGCCGCACCAAAGGCGAGCCGGGTGACGCGCGCCTGCTACGATGCGCCTGCGTAGGTCGAGTGAGAGTATAAAAGCAGAAATGGGAGCGACAAGAATGAAGCCCGCGACGCGGATGTTTGCAAGATGGACCGCCATCCTGGCAGCGCTGGCGGCCGGTGGTTTCTCGGCCGCGGCCCAGGGCAACTCGGTTGACGAAGCCAAAAACCAGAAGCTGGTCATGGACTGGTATCGCGAGGTGATTGCGTTTGGCCATGTTGATCTGGCGCCCAAATACATGGCGGACGCCTATGTGGAACACGATCCGAACATCACCGGCGGCCGCACGGAGTTTGTGTCGTATTACAGCAAGACTCCGCCGCGATCCATTCAGGCAGCATTGCGCACCCGGCCGGTCCAGGCATTCGCTAAGGGCGACTACGTGGTGCTGGTTTGGGAGCATTCCGACAATGACCCGCAAACGAGCACTCCGTACAAGTACATTACTTATGATGTCGTGCGAGTGAAGGACGGCAAGATCCAGGAGCACTGGGACAGTCTGAGGAAATCCAAATGATGATCACGAGAACCGCAGTGGTGGCCGGGTTTGTGTTGGCGGGTTTGGGAGCGTCCCTTTTGGTAGCACAACAAAAGCTTGGTCATAACGACGCTCCCGAGGGCGTGTCGATGAAGACCACCTACGATATCAGCTCGCTGAAGTACACGGCGGCGGAGAAGAAGAACATCGATCTGGCGGCCGGCTATTACCGCGATTGCGTTCAATCGCATCATCCGGAGCTGGTCTACAATTTCCTGGCCAAGGACGAAATCAACCACAATCCCAACGATCCGGCCACACCCGACGGGTTGATGGCGATGCTGAGCTTCCGCTTCCCCAAGCCGGACCCGTTGCATAAGGAATTGGAACCTTTGCCGAACCTGCTGCTCGCCAAGGACAACATGGTATTGCTGATGTACGACCAACAGGAAAAAGATCCCGCCGATCCGTCCAAGACGTACACTTACAGCCGCATCGAGATGGTCCGCATGCAGAACGGCAAGATTCAGGAGCATTGGGACGTCGGCGACCGGCGCGGTAACGCCCAGTCCTGGAAAATCGAGTGGTGTTCCAAGGCCGGCCGCTCCGATTGCCCGAAGCCGTAAGGAGAATTTCACGATGCCTCAAGATCGCCTGGAATGGCACGGTGCCTCGCGCCGGGATTTGCTGAAGTCTTTGGGTGTGGCCGTTCTGCTGCCGGCGTCCGAGTTATTGGGACAGGCTGGCCGAGGCCCGACGGGCACGGGGAGGCGCCGCATCGACGTGCATCATCACATGCTGCCGCCGATGATCGAGCTATGGGCCGCCCGGCATTGGTCGCCCGAGGTGTCGCTCGAAACCATGGACAAGTTTGAGACCGAGACGGCCATTCTTTCGGTAACCGGACTGCAGCCTCTGTTTGCTGACCCGTTCTACGATGGCTCCCAGCGCGCGCGCAAACTGGTGCGTGACACGAATGAATTCGGCGCGAAAGCGGCGCGCGACAATCCCCGGCGGTTCGGATTTTTCGCTGCGCTGCCGCTGCCGGATCTCGATGCGAGCCTCAAAGAGATCGAGTATGGCTTCGATTCGCTGAAAGCCGACGGCGTGATGATGTTCTCCGATACAGGAGACAAGTGGTTGGGCGATCCGCTGTTCCGGCCCATCATGGAAGAGCTCAATCGTCGAAAAGCCGTGGTGTTTATCCATCCGAGCGTACCGAATTGCTGCCGCGGCATGGTTGCCGGTGTGGGCGACACCACTCTGGAATTCGATCTCGATACTACCCGCACGATAGGAAGTCTGCTTTACAACGGTGTCCTGGCTCAGATGCCGGACATCCGCTTCATCGTGAACCATTCGGGCGCTGCCGTCCCAGTCCTGGCCGGACGAATGCGGGATTCGGTGCGTGGCGAACAAGGCAAGGTCATACCGGGCGGTCCAGACGGAGCTTGGGAAGAGCTGCGGAAGTTGTATTATGAATGCGCCCACGCTACTTTCCAGGCGCCCATCGCCGCCGTGACCAAGTTTGCGCCACCCTCACAACTCCTGTTCGGAACCGATTACCCGGTTTGGCCCTACGAAACCACGACCAGCCATATCCCGGACTTGAATCTGCCCCCCGATCTCGAACACGCCATGGATCGGGGCAACGCCGAGCGGCTGTTCCCGCGCCTGAAGGCGTAGTAAATCGCGGTTACGAAAGAGTCCAGGTGGACTGACCCGCGCCGTCAAAAATGCAAGGCCGATTCATCTGCCTACACGCCTACCAAGCCGATTCGTGGACTATAATCTTCACATTATGCACCGGCAAGTCCTTTTGTTCTGGATTGCATTCCTGTGGGCAGCAGGAGCGTACCCGCAAGCCGCCGGGACGATCTCGGGCACTGTGTTCGACCCGGACGGCGAGGCAGTCGCAAATGTTCAGGTTCAAGCTACGAACAGGAGCACAAAAACGGTTTACAAGACCGCCGGTTCCGAGAAGGGCCATTACACGCTTGCAACGTTGCCGCCAGGCACGTACGATATCTCGATCGATGCTCCGGGATTCTCCGCGTACAATCAGCAAAGCGTGTCCGTCAGCGCAACAAAACCGGTGCGCTTGGATGTTCACCTGCTCGAATTCCAGTTGGGCACTCTCGGCGACGGCCGTGAATTCAGGATTCAGCAGACCAGTCCACATCCGGCGCCATCGGGGCCAACGCCGAGAACCGCGGACGGCAAACCCGACCTCACCGGCGTCTGGTACTCGCAAAGAACGGTGGATGGCGGCAAGCCAGAACCCCTGCCTTGGGCGGAAGCGTTGCTCCGGGAACGAATCGCCACCGACTCCAAGGACTCGCCCGGATCGCATTGCCTGCCGCGAGGCATCACCGCGGCGGGGGCCTTGTTTCCCTTCAAACTGGTTCAAACGTCCGCGCTGCTGGTGATGCTCTTCGAGGATGACATCCCAAGCCATCGCCAGGTCTTCTTAGATGGACGCGGCCATCCCAAGGATCCTAATCCGATGTGGATGGGACATTCCATCGGACATTGGGAGGCAGACACGCTAGTAATCGACACGGTGGGTTTTGACGACAGATCCTGGCTCGATAACCTGGGGCATGCGCACACCGAAATGATGCACGTTATCGAGCGCTTTCGGCGGCCCGATCTGGGACATCTCGAAATCGAGTTCACGATTGACGATCCGGGAGCTTATGCGAAGCCCTGGAAAATCAAGCGAGCCTCCGAATTGGATACCAGCGATGACATCGGCGAGTATGTCTGCAACGAGAACAACAAAGACCCCGAACACATGGTAGGAAAGTGAGGAAATCGCGATGAGATGGTGCTTGTTTCTGGTGATGGGGGCGATCACAGCCCTCGCGGCGGACGATCCTTACGCCGCGCAGCTTTTTCAAAAACATTGCGCATCCTGCCATAACTCCGAGGCTGGCGCCGGCGGACGGATTCCACAGATATCCGCGCTGAAGTCCATGACTCCGGCCGCCATTCAGAGGACTCTGGAAAGCGGTGTCATGAAACAGCAGGGGGCGGCGCTTTCGGCCGACGAGCGCCAGAAAATCGCCACGTTCCTGGGAACGGCGGTGACCCTGGAACGGAAGCGCGAGGAAATCTCGAATCTGTGTCCGGCGGGCGCAGCGCCTGGTGAGAGTCCGGCATGGGCGAGTTGGGGCGGTAACCTCGCCAACACGAGGTTCCAATCGGAGAAAGACGCGGGCTTGCGCGCCGAAGACCTGCCTCGGCTGAAACTCAAATGGACATTCGCATTCCCGGATACTTCCACCATGCGTTCTCAGCCCGCCGTCTATCGAGGCAAAGTATTTGCAGGCGGGCAAGACGGCAGCGTCTACGCTCTCGACATGATGACCGGTTGCGTGTACTGGGCTACGACTGTTCAGTCGCAAGTGCGATCGGGTATCACGGTGGGAGCGGCCGGCGGCGATCCCGCGGTGTTCTTCGGCGATTCCTCGGGATTTGTATATGCGCTGGACGCGACGTTCGGCAAGCAGTTGTGGAAGGCGCGTCCGGACGAACATCCAGCGTCCACTGTGACCGCGACGCCGGTGTTTTACAAGGATCGCTTGTATGTCGGGGTCGCATCCCGCGAGGAGGCTTTGTCGGTTTCTCCGGGCTACCTGTGCTGCACGTTTCGAGGCAGCGAGTCGGCTCTGGATGCCGCCACCGGAAAAGTTTTGTGGAAGACCTACACGATCGGCGAAGTGGCCAAGGCGCGGCCGAAAACGCGAGGCGGCGCGGCAGCTTGGGGTCCGTCGGGGGTCGGCGTCTGGACCGCGCCGGTGCTCGACCCCGAACGCGACACCATGTACGTGACCACGGGCGACAATTACTCCGATCCGCCAACGGCGATGAGCGATGCCCTGATCGCTTTGCGCCTGTCTTCCGGCGAGATTCTGTGGTCCAAGCAATTCACAGCGAAAGACGCCTGGAACAGTTCCTGCCAGCTTTCAGGCAAAGTAAATTGCCCGGATTCGGATGGTCCTGATTTTGATTTCGCTTCCTCGGCCATACTGGTAACGCTTCCGAACGCCAAGCGGGCGCTCTTGCTAGGGCAGAAGTCCGCCGTGATCTATGCCGTCGATCCGGACCGGCGCGGCCAGATCCTATGGCAAGCTCGCATCGGCAAAGGCGGCACCGTGGGCGGGATTGAGTGGGGCTCGTCCACCGACGGGCGCAATGTGTACGTGGCTCTTTCCGACATCGGTTTCGAAGTGGACCGCTTACCCGGGAGCAACGATCGCGCCTACAAGCTGGACCCGAATAAGGGCGGTGGGTTGTTCGCGTTCCGCATAGACAACGGGGAACGCATGTGGCAGACTCCGCCGCCTGGCTGTGGCGATCGGCGCGCTTGTAGTCCAGCGCAGTCGGCGGCCGTGACGTCGATTCCGGGCGTCGTGTGGTCCGGTGCGGAAGATGGCCACCTGCGCGGCTATTCTTCTGCCGACGGAAAAATCCTCTGGGACTACGATACGGCCCGCGAGTATCAAACCGTCAATGGCGTGTCGGGCCGGGGCGGAGCGATGGACGTGGCAGGCCCTGTGGTGGCTGGCGGAATGTTGTTCGCTATATCCGGTTATCCCGCGCGGGGTGGTCTGCCGGGCAACGTCTTACTGGCTTTCGGGCTGGATTCGGATGGACGCAAATAAGCTGGCCATTTGAACTTTGGCGTCGGTGATCAATCCGGACCTGAGCGGTATTGAAGCAATTTTGTCATTGCGCTGGATCCGGTGCACCGCAGCCGCTACTATTTCACGTGCCCGGTAATCCAGTTCTGGAGCAGTCCCGCAATCTCCAGATTGTTCTTCTCCAGCATGAGCATGTGACCGTTGCCGTGGATCCCTTGCTCTTGCAAACGCAAGTGAGTATTGGCAACGCCGGCTTGAGCCAAGAATGTGGCGGTGCAGTGATCGTAGGCCGCGTGATAGGATGCCTCGGCGGTAACCACCAGAACCGGAATGCCCTGCAAATTTAGGAGGCGGCGCGGCGGGTCGGCCTGTTTCCAGCAACGCACTAAGTCTGGCCCGTCCGCTTTCCCCTCTTGCACGACCGCAAGTTCCGCGGGGCTTTTTACGGGTGGGGCGTAGGTGATGGGAATATCGGTAAGGCCCCAAGTCCGGCTTTTGTCCTCGTCGAAAACGGCGTCGCGGAAGGGTGGTCCAGCGGGTTCCATGGCGATGATAGCCTTGACGTCTTTCGGCCGCGCATCGGCCAACAGCCAGCCAAACGCTCCCGACTGAGAATGCGTGACCAAAATTGCTGGCCCGATCTTATCCAGCAGAGCTGCTCCGTCAGCCTGTATGAGCGTCTGGGTTTCCACGGCACTCTCCAAGCCCTCTACCTGAGTTGCGTAGAACGCATCGAACACCGGATCGCCCTGGCGGCCTTTCTTGTCACCGGTTCCAGGCCACTGCGTGTGCTTTCGAGCCTGCGGCCACATATGAGAGATTTCCGGCGCCGTAAACCGTTGTTCGACCCAGGATGGCGGCCTCATCTGCAAAGGACCATTCACGGAAGGATGCCAGGGCGACCGCCCGCGCGCAGGTTGATCGACGAGATAAACTACGTACCCTTGCTCCAGAAAATAATCTGCCCATCCCGCGCGGCCATCGGGCGTCCCCAACCAATTGGTCGCGGTCTGCCCGGCGCCGTGAAAGAGCACCAACGGATACTTTTGGACAACTTGCCGGGGCCGGAGGACCTCGACATACATTTGCCCGGCCATCACTTCATTGGCCGCATGGCCCGTATACTTCCCGCCAACGTAGAAATAATCCCGTGTTGAAAACGCATGCTGGCCGAAGGCTGGCAGGAAGCAAACGATCAGGACAAAAACCAGGGTAGCTGGCCGAACCATCCTCACATAATATATGAGAATTCATCGAGCACCCGAAGTGTGTCGGGGGCAGCAGTAACGGCCCCGCGGAGGGTCGAGACCGGCCAAGGATCCACGGGGCGGGCCACTACTCAATTACGCCAATCCGGGGCCGGCAACAACTAAAGCGACGCCGGAGCCAACCCCTCCGTCAACTCGATGCGTGTTCCCCAGGGGTCCGTGATAAAAGTGATTTTCACGCGCGTTGAAACGGGGATCCCTCGGATCGGTTCATCGAGCTTGATTCCCTGGGCGGCGAGCTTTTTGGTGAACGCTTCCAGATTCGTCACGTCGAAACCGATGTGGTCGATGGCGCGTCCCGCGGTGGGAGCGCGGCGGTTTTCGCTGGGCGACATGGAAAGGTTCACGCCCGGCAGATCGTCGCAATCGATCCAGTTGCCCGGACGGGCCACACTCTCACGCTTGCCAACCACGCCCCCGAAGGTCTTCGCATACCAGGCTTGCATCGCTGGTATGTCCTGTTTCGGTGGAAAGAAGTGGATGTGATTCATCTGAACCGGCACCGGGAGGTTGGGGTCTCCAAATACCTCCAACCGGATGCCGTCCGGAGCGGTGACGTAACGTTGATTGGCATTGGTGCCGGTTTGCTCCACCAGCAGGCCGTTGGCTTTCCATTTGGCGATCTCCGCCGGCAGGTCTTTCACCACAAACCCGAAGTGGTCCACGATGGATCCGGCGGGAGGAGCGCTCGGTTCCATTTCGCGCAGGATGAGGAATACGCCCGGAAACTGGATCATGGCGAGCTTCTCATTAGCGACGGCCTTGCCGCCCATGATGCTGGTCCAGAAGCGGGTTTGCGCGTCCACGTTCTTGACGTACAGGTGCACGTGACCCATGGTCACACCGGCGTCATTCGGCGGTGCGAGCTGAGCGGCCAAGGGTACAGCCAGGCAGATTGCGAGGGCGAAAAGAACTTGGATTCTCATGGTATTCAAAGTTATCAGATCCGAACCGCGGTGACGAGCCCGCAGCGTTTTTTCCGCCGCCCGGCCTCTAGAGCGACTTCAGCCTGGGATACAGGCGTTCGGCATTTTCGCGGTTCATGGCGCGCTGTACGTCTGCCGACAAATCGTTTTCGGGCAGATGATCGACCGTCGATTCCATCGGTTCGGCCGGATAGTCC
>Ga0209415_10004909_pt1 | contig 24321 bp, 22 predicted proteins | sample PeaSoiSIISIP2007_FD_187696 | JGI IMG/M metagenome (GOLD analysis project Ga0209415, IMG submission 187696) | Peat soil microbial communities from Weissenstadt, Germany - SII-SIP-2007 (SPAdes) (version 2) | ecosystem: Environmental > Terrestrial > Soil > Wetlands > Peat | place: Germany... | reverse complement strand
GATCCCGGTGTTCGCCAACGGGCAAGGAGGCGTCAGTTGCGACCTTTGCCACAGCGCTCCACCGAATCTCAATGCCTACGGCCGCTACATCCTGGCCACGAACTTTTCCAAGGGTCTTGATCCGCACGCACAAATGCGCGAGAACCTGCGCGATCCGGTTTCGTTCCAGGTCACCGGAAACGGCTCGAATACTCCGGACCCGACGTTACCGAAAGTCTTCGTCAACCTCGCGCAAGTCCTCGCCGGCGGCTTTTTTGGCCAGGACGTGAGCTACTATGCGTCGGTCCCAATCGTCGAGGGCGGCTTTCCGGCTCCCGCGATCGATCAAGTTTGGGGGGCGTACAATGGCTTCTTCTCGGGCAAGGGAAGCCTTCAGGTCGGGAAATTTCCGACGCCCATCTTCGCTCCATGGCTGAGTCAATCGCTCTCGCTAGCCGGCTACTCGCTCGCCGCCATGCCCGTTGGTTTGAACACCGTCGGCGTGGGCGATAACCGCTGGGGCACCTCGTACTCGCAGATCGGGAGCAAGGGGCTTATTGCAAACGTCGGGTACATGACGAACTCGGGTTCGGGCGAGCGAGCATTCGACAGTGACGTCGACTCCGGAGGCGTCGGTCAGAGTTACGTCGGCTCTTTGCAATTCATGAATCCCAGCTCGCACTTCACGGGCGGAATCGCGGCGATGGGCGGCACCTTTCCGCTGCCGTCCGGGGCAAAGGACGTCTTCAATCGCACGGCGGCGCTCGTTTCCTATTCCACTTCGCCCAACTACAGCTTGAACGCGATGGCGCTCATCGGGTATGACAGCAATCCAAACGACGGCGCGTCACCGCCGTCAGGGAGCAACGGCTTATCCTTTGAAGCGATCTACAGTCCGCTCAAATGGCTGCACCTCGACGCGCGATACGAGCACACCAATGACGGCTTGGGAATGGTTGCGAACAACTACATCGGCGACATTGCATTTAGTCTCTTGCCGAATCTCACTGTAACCCTCGAAAACGTCTCAGCTGTCGGAGCGCGACCGGTGATGAGCTACCAAGTGATGTGGGTGGGCCCGTGGGTCCGGCATTCCGGCACTCAAGTCGCCGCGGCGACTCCAAGCGCGGAAGGTCCGCAAGCCGGTGCGCAGATCTACGCTGCAAGTTGCGCGGCGTGTCACGGGGCGAACGGAGGAGGCGGAGTCGGACCGAGCCTGCGTCAGATTGCCGCCCGCAAGTCGCTCGATCAGGTCGTCAGCTTCATCGAGAAACCCTCGGGAATCATGCCGAAACTGTATCCTGATAAGCTGTCGGAAGCACAGGTACGGGCAGTCGCGGCGTACATCCAGGACGCGTTTCGGTAAACGGCGTGGTGCTGACGTTCACCGGCTCTTCGTACCGTTGATGTAGTCTTCTCTGCATAAGAGAGGAGTTTATCAAATGGGACATTTTCAACGGCTCGCGCTTTCGCTTGCATCGGGCGCGGCATTTTTGGGGGCATTAGTTCTGGGGGCAACGCCGGCTTCCGCGGCTCAATCGATGACCATGTACATCTTCGGCGGCAGCGAGGGTATCAAAGGCCCTGACGGCAAGTCGCACGACGCATTCGTGCCGTCCAGCATCGTCGTAAAGGCTGGACAACCGGTGACGCTCACGATCGTCAACTATGACGAATCGCCGCATAGCATTACGGCGACGGGTTTGGGCATCGCGCTCCAAATCAAGCCCGGAAAAGAGGTCGGCGAAAAAGTACAGCCCGTCACGACGACCGTGACCTTCACGGCTAAGAAGAAAGGCGTGTTCCGCTGGTTCTGCGCGACGCCTTGCGACATGAAGGCTGGAATGTGGGCCATGGGGCAAGGTTACGGAGGGCCCGGGAAAGAGGGGTTCATGGCCGGCAACATCGTCGTCATTTGAAATGAAGAGGTTCTGTACGGCGGTGGCATTTGTTGCCGCGATGCTCGGCCTCGCCGGCGAGGCGCAGGCCGGGCCTCCCTTTCTCACCGACGATCCCCAGCCGGTCGACTACGGGCACTATGAGACTTACCTTTTCAGCACGCGAGACGGTAGCAATACGGGCAATTCGATCGTTGGTCCGGCGATCGAATTCAACGCGGGCATCCTGCCCAACGTGCAGTTCCACGTCGCCGCGCCGTACACGAACATGTGGCCGAACGGCGGCCCGTTCGTAGGGGGCTATGGCGACACCGAAGTCGGAGTGAAGTATCGCTTTCTTCAGGAGACGCCGCAGTCTCCGCAAGTTGGGATCTTTCCGATGGCGGAGCTGGCGACGGGCAACGCGTCAAGCGGCCTCGGCAACGGCGTCACCTGGTACCGGTTGCCGGTGTGGGTCCAGAAGAGCTGGGGACCTTGGACGACCTACGGCGGCGGCGGATGGGCGCTGAACAGCGCCGCGGGAGCGCGGAACTATCCGTTCGGCGGTTGGCTCATTCAGCGCGACCTCTCATCGAAATTCACGCTCGGAGCTGAGGTATTTACCCAAGGCTCGAGCGGCGTCGGAAGCGGCGCCTTCACCGTCTACAATGTCGGCGGTTACTACAATCCCACACCGCAGTTCAGCGTGCTCTTTAGCATCGGCCACAGCTTCATCGGCGCGCAACAAGCGATTTCATACTTTGGCTTCTACTACACGTTTCCAAGGGCGGCGGGAAAGCCCTAACCAGTCCAAAAGGATCAAAGATGTCAGAACCAAAGCGACCCGATGTCTTTGCTGCGTGTATCATAGCAGCGAGTAACCGGGCAAGTAGCGGCTTGTCCGACGCGAAGATGAGAACGATGACGGAGGCTCAGCGCTTCGATGCCGATTCGGACGCCGTCCTTGCTTACGCGAGAGCGCTCTACCAAAAGGCGACGGGTGACGAGCAAACGTCGTTTAGTTAACGTGTGAATATCATCGACTGCGCGGGAATCGGCTGCGGGATTGCGCCGTAGCGCGCGGCGATGTCGATGGCGGGCTGCAGTTCGGAAGGGATCAACTGGGTCGCGTAGGTCGCGCGATTCATCTTCGTGACGATCTGTGGATCGAGCTTGCCGATCTTGACGAGCACCTGTGCCGTGAGGTCGTGGTGCGCGTTCGCCCACGCATTCGTCTTTGCGATCGCGTCGGCAAAGGCCCCGACCAGCGCGGCGTTTGCGCGCGCCCAACCCAGCGATGCGATCCACCCGCCGAGCTGCACGCGCGGGCCGATCGCCGACATCGGATAGGCAACCAGGCGCGTCCGCCCTCTCGCCGCGCTCATGAACGGCTCAGCGACGATCGCGGCGTCGATCCGGCCCGCAGTGAGCGCGTCGATCATCTCCGAAAACGGCATCTCGACGAAATGCACGGTGCTCGAATCGCCGCCGTTCTTGTCGATCCAAATCTGCGCGGCAAACTGCACGATGTTCCGCAGCGTCGTCGTCGCCATCGTCTTGCCGTTCAAATCATGTCCGGTCCGGATTTGCGAATTCGGCGCGACGACCAGGGCATTGGTCGGCACGCTCTCCACGTCGACGCTCCCCGGCGCGACCAGCATGACCGGGATGTTCTTTGCAAACGCCGTCACCGTCGAGACGAGGTTCGCGAACCCGATGTCGACGCTGTTTGAAGCAACGGCCGCGACGATAGCGCCGCCGCTGGCGATCGTCTGGATCTGCGCGTCGATCCCCGCGCGGCTGAAAAAGCCTTGGTCTTGCGCGTAAAAGCATGCAGCGCCGGAATCGATCGTGAGCGTCGCGATCCGCAACGTTGCCGCAGCGCCGGCGCGGCCGGCCAGCGTGAGCGCGAGAGGAGCGAGGCCAACCGTACGGAGCGCCGCGCGTCGTTTCATGCGGCTCGGTTCGGCGGCACGGCGCAAGAACCCCGGACGCTATCGCGAATGCGCTCGCTATGAGTCGAGCAAAAGGCATCCGCGAGGTGGGCTACTTCGATTGTGCGGGCGGCGGCCAAGTCGTTGTCGCCGACGGCTTTGCGTATATCGGCCACATCGACAGTCCGCACGGCACGACCGTCGCCGACGTGCGCGATCCCAAGCATCCCGCGAAGGTCGCCGAGTTTGGGATGCCGCCCGGGACGCATTCGCACAAAGTGCGTGTCGGCAAAGGTCTGATGATCGTCAACCACGAGATCCTCGACGAGCGCGGAGCCGGCGACTATCGCGGCGGTTTGGGCATCTACGACATCAGCACGCCGCAGCGGCCGCGTGAGATTCTTCGTTGGGAGACGCCGGGGAAAGGCGTCCATCGCTTCGACTTCGACGGTGACTACGTGTATTGTTCGCCGACGGTCGAGGGCTACGTCGGGAACATCATGATGATCCTCGACGTGCGTGAGCCGGCTGCGCCGAAGGAAGTCGGCCGCTGGTGGATGCCCGGCCAGTGGACCGCCGGCGGCGAGACGCCTACGTGGCGCGGCACGATGCATCGCTGCCACCATCCGCTGCGGTTGGGTGATCGCCTCTACACCAGCTACTGGCACGGCGGCTTCGTCATCCTCGATATCGCCGACATGGCGCACCCGCGCTTCGTATCGGCGCTCGACTGGAGTCCGCCGTTTCCGTGTCCGACGCACAGCGCCGTCCCCGTACCGTTCGATATCCAAGGCCGCCGCATGCTGGTCGTCGCCGACGAGGACGTTTTCCACCTCGAGCCCGGGCCGCCGGCATTCTTGTGGCTGGTCGACATCACGACCGAAGAACGGCCGGTCCCGGTCGCGAGTTTTCAAGTCGAAGGGCTCGACGGCACGCCGCAGCCGAACATGACGGGTTGTCACCAACCGATTGAAAAAATTCGCGGTACCGAGGTGCCGGTCGCATGGTTCGCGCAAGGCCTGCGCGTCGTCGACATCGCAAATCCGCACGCGCCTCGCGAAGTCGCGTCCTACGTTCCCGACGTTCCCAGCGGATCGCAGCGCGTGTCGAGCAACGACGTCTTTGTCGACGAAGGCGGCTTGATCTACCTCGTCGATCGCATTCGCGGCCTGCACATCCTCGAACGCGTGTAGAAGATCAGTGTGTTACCTGCTGGAGTGCCGATCTCGCGGGTGCGAGGTTTGGATTGATGCGTAGCGCTTGATTGAAGTCGGCGCGCGCGAGATCGTCCTGACCTTTGCGGTGATAGGCGAGGCCGCGGTAGTAGTAGGCGGTGGCGTTGTTCGGTTCGATGCGCAGCGTTTGGGTGAAGTCGGCGATCGCGAGATCATCCTGTCCTCTGTTTTGATAGACGAGGCCGCGATTATAGTATCCGTCGGCAAGGTTCGGATTGATGCGTAGCGCTTGGGCATAATCCGCTAGCGCGAGATCGGCCTGATCCTTCCTGAGATAGGCGATGGCGCGGTCGAGGTAGGCGGAGGTGAAGGTTGGATTGGCGTGCAGCGCTTGGCTAAAGTCGGCGATCGCCTCGTCGAGCTGACGTTTGTCGAGGTATCCGACGCCGCGGTTGTTGTACGCGACGGCGAGACTGCTCCCGCTGAGCTTTCCGGATTGAAGAATTTGCGTGCATGAAGCGATGGTTTGATCCGGCGTCGCGTTGGGATCGCCGCACGTTTGCGCTGCAGTTTGGCCCCATGCCGGCGAGATTGCGAGCAGGAGAAGTCCAAGAATAGCCAGGTGACGCAATTTTCTGCTATGATCCTCCGCGAGACCCAGGCTTTCGCCCGGGCCCATCTTTTTAACTCTTGAGGATCTGTTGATGCGTATTTTCAGCATAATCTTGCTTGCGGCGTGCGCAGCCTTCTCATTCTCCGCGCGTGCGTTCGCGCAGCAGCCGCCACCGGCAGTCCCAGATAAGTTACCCTTCAACATTCCGTATGGGGTGCCGATCTCGCTCGACATGGCGAAGCAGGCTGCCGAAGCGGCGCTGGCGGAGGCCAAGAAAAGAGGGTGGCCTGAGGCGATCGCCGTGGTCGGCCCGTCAGGGGACTTGACTTATTTTCTGAAGATGGACGACACGCAGCTTGCTTCCGTCACGATCTCCCAGAACAAGGCTCGCACGGCAGCACGCTTCCGACGTGAGACGCAGGTGTTCTTCGATGCCTTCGAGAGCGGCCATCCGTACGTCGGGACGCTCGATCCAGCGTTGGTGGCTTCGATCGGCGGTATCCCGCTCATTGCGAACGGTAAATTGATCGGCGCGATCGGTTGCAGCGGCGGCACCGGCGCGCAAGACGGGATTGTCTGCAAGGCAGGCGCAGCCGTCGTCAAATAGGCGAGTCCCCGGCTCGCCTTAGGCGCCTGGTCTTAAGATCGCCGGACTCAACAGGGTCTGCGGATCGATGGGCTGCGGGAGGATCTTGTAGCGCACCGCGACGTCGATCATCGGCTGCAGGTCCTTCGCCTCGACGTACCGTGAGCTCACGGCACGAGGCGCGTCGGTGATGTCTTTGGGATCGATCTTCGCAAATGCCGCGTAGAGTTCGAGGGTGTCGGAGTGATGCGTGTTCGTGTACGCTGTCGCGTCGCGGATCGCTCGGCCGAAGCGTGCGATGACGTCAGGATTCCTGCTCGCATACTCGGCTTGCGCGACGAAGGCCGCAATCGCAAAGTGCTTCGCAATCGCCTCGTACGACTTTCCCAAAACGCGCACTTTCCCGGTATGCAGGGCCTGCACGTAGCGCGGCGTCGTGACGGTAGCGGCATCGATGCGCCCCTCGTCGAGCGCGACGGGGATGGCCGAGCTGGGGATTTCGACGGATTTAACAGTCGATGAGTCGCCGCCGTTCTGGTCGATCCACGCCATGCTTGCGACCCAGTTCAAGTCCCTCAGCGCCGGCGATGCAATCGTCTTCCCGTTGAGGTCGCGACCCGTGCGATACGGCGCGTCCTTTTTTACGATGATCGCGGCATAAACGGATTCCGGCGAGTACACTGCGAGCGGCGCGACGATCTCCAGCGCCAGCCCGCGCGAGCGCGCGGAGAGAAACGGAAGAATGCTCGTCCCCGCGATGTCGATCGACCCGCCGGCCAGCGCGGCGAGCGACGCTGCGCCGCTCGGCGCCGGTGTGACTTGAACGTCCAGACCGTATTTCTTGAACAAGCCGGTTTTGACCGCATAGAGCGTCGGCGTCGCGTCGTCGCCTTCTGCAAGACCGACCCGTACCGAGTGCAGCTCTTGCGCGCTCGCCGTGTTCGCCACCGAAGCACAGAAGAACGGTGCAATCGCGGAGAGTCGAATCAGGTCGAACAGGAGATGCCGGCGTCGCACGTCAGCGCACTTGCGCGAGCTCGGCTTGCTCGATGCGCCGGTGAAGGTCCTTGACGAGCTCGATCGCCGGCCCGTAGCGGTCAACATCGTCCGTCCCGAAGCCCTTGTGATACATCCTGCGGTAGTTGCCGGCGAGAAGAAGATCCGGATTTTTTCGCTCGGCTGAAGAGTGAATGACGTCGGGCGACTCCGCGAACACGTTCATCGGCGTCTGCCCCTCTTCGACCAGCCGAATCTGTTCGTCGAGTTGCTTTCGCAATAGGCTGATCGGCACATCCGTCCGGCCGAGCAGCTCCTCCGACCGATCGACGATGGGCCCCTGCGCGACCCACACGAGCGCATCCTGCGCGAGGACGTAGTCAAGGATCGGCCGTCCGTTCTCGTCGACCGTCGGCGGTTCGTACCAGGGCACGACCTCCTGATGCGGCGCGTCGATACCGGGCGGCGCGGCATACACTTGGTAACAGATGTGATAGGTGTGCGTGTCGTCCATCGGAACCCGGATTTGATACTCGCTGCGCGCGGCGCCCGCTTTCCCCGTCTGCGTGTAAAAGGGGAAGATGACGGTCGAGTGCTCGCTGACACGGTCGGAGTCGGCGCCGAGTTCCTTCGAATAGACGATCCCTTTCCGCATCCCGTACTGCGTCCGCTCCGCGTAGAGCTCTTTGATGCCGACGCCCATCTTGAGCCGGGAGTGTATCGTATGGTCGTCGCTCTGTGCTCTTTCGAGCTGGTCGGTCCTCTCGAGCACGTATTCGAACATGCGTCCGTGCACCCACACGCTGTGGGTGGGGTCACCGGTATTTTCTTGGCACTGCAGCCAATTGCAGTCGAGCACGTTGATGGCGATCTGACGGATGCAATTCGGCCAAACGTAAAGATCCCAGTGCGGCAGCGCGGGCGCCGGCAGCGGGCCCATGTACGCAAAGACGAGCCCGCCGAGTTCTTGCACGGGATATCCCTTGAGTTGCCGGCTGACGTCGCGTTGCGGTGACGCTTCCAAGGGACGCTCGAGGCACTTGCCCGTCGCGCCGTAAAGCCAACCGTGATACGGGCAGCGCAAGCCATGCTCGTCCGGAATCCCGAATTGCAGATCGACCAATCGATGAAGACAGCGGTCTCCGATGAGCCCGAGATTGTCGCTCTTGTCTTTGTAGAGCACGAGGTCTTCGCCGAGAATGCGCACCTTGCGCACCGGATTTTCGAGCAGTTGCGCGTACGGCGCGATCGGAATCCAGTAACGGCGCATGAGATTTCCGCACGGCGTCCCCGGTCCGATCTGGGTCAGCCGAGCGTTCATTTCAGGCGTGATCATCCTCCCAAGTTCCTCAGGACAAATCGACTCCCTGTACGAACGACGGCGTATGAACAAGCGAACGATGGGCCGCACCGGTATGCGCGTCTCCGAGATCGGTTTTGGTTGCGGCGGCAACGCGGGGCTGATGGTCGCGGGGAGCGCGCAGGAGCAACGAGCGGCCGTTTCGACCGCGCTCGAGCTCGGCATCAACTACTTCGACACCGCGCCGGTGTACGGCGATACCGCATCGGAGCGCAACTTGGGCGCTGCGCTGCGCTCGCTCGGGGCGAAGCCGATCGTCGCGACGAAAATTGCGCTCGAATTGGACGAGCTCGACGACATTGCGGGCGCCGTCGTCCGGTCTGTTGAGAACAGTCTCGAGCGTCTGGGGCTCCAGAGCGTCGAGCTCGTGCACGTGCACAACCGCGTCGGGAGTCAGCGAGCCGCCAAGCCGGACATCGGGATCGGTGCGCTGCTGACGGTCGACGACATCCTGGGCCGCAATGGAGTCCTCGACGGATTGCAGAAATTGCGAAAGCGCGGACTCGTTCGGTTTTTCGGGTGTTGCTCGTACGGCGGCGAGATGCAGGCGGTGCGGGCGCTGATCGAAAGCGGTGCGTTCGACAACATGCTGGTGCACTACAGCGTGCTCAGTCAGACGGCATGGACTCCGTCAACCGGCGGCGACGTTCACGACTATCAGTTGATCGGCGCGTACGCAGCCGACCATGGCATGGGAACTAGCGCATTGAGAATATTGGAGGGCGGCGCATTGACCGGAGCGCAGCATCCGCTCGCGCGTCCACACGCTTTGCACGACCTGATGGAGGACAATCCGGTACGCTTCGCCATCCGCTTTGCCTTGAGCAATCCCGGCATTGCAACCGCCTTGATCGGCTTCTCCGATGCGGGGCAAGTCGCGGAGGCCGTCCGATTTAGCGAAACGTGATCAGGTCGGTGCGGCTGAGTGTGACGGCCGATCTGAGCAGCGGCTCGTTCTTCGGATTGGCGTTGAACTGCGTGAGAAGCTGAAAGTGGCCGACGGCGACGTCGTAGTCTTCCGGGCCCGATGTCGCGTCGTCCGCGACGACGACGGTATAGCCGCGGATCGCCCCGCCCACTGCGGTATAGAGGACCCCGCCGTCCACTTTCCAGCCGGCGAGCACGAGCGTCGTGATGCCTTTTCTGCGAAGTGTCGTGTCGAGGGCCGTATTGAAAAAGCGATCCTGCGCGGTCCCGACAAAAACAGGATCGCCCGGAGCGGGTGCAACTGCTGCGAGAAACGGAGGTTGCACGGTCGGCGCGACGAGGCTAGGAGCGTAATTGCTGCTGTAGAGCACGAACGCGCCGGCCTTTCGAGCCGCGGCCAAAAGCGAAGTAACACGCGGCACCAGCGCGACGCATTTTGGTATACCGCCGCAAGGCTGCTGGGCAACGTCTACGATCAGCACCGCTGTGGACGACCCGGTCAATGTCACCGGCACAGGATTCGGCATCGCAGGCACTTGCTGTGCCGATACCGGGCTCGCCGCCATCGCGAGCAAAGCGCAAACCGCCGCGAGACGGGTGATCAATCGAATAGCCATTTCTGAACCCTCAAGAACGAGAAGCGGTCATGCCAGGTTGCTCAGGTGCGTCGGCCGGTCCTCGCGAGCTAGACCGCCGCGGCGATCGCGCGGCCCATCTCTTCGGTCGACGCGGTCCCGCCGATATCGCGGGTCCGCGGCCCGTTCGTGAGCACGGCTTCGATCGCCGCAACGACGGAATTCGCCGCATCGCGATGGCCGAGATGGTCGAGCATCATCGCGCCCGACCAGATCTGGCCGACCGGATTCGCGATCCCGCGGCCGGCGATATCGGGCGCCGAGCCGTGGACCGGCTCGAACATCGACGGGTACTCGCGTTCCGGATTGAGGTTCGCCGACGGCGCGATTCCGATCGTTCCGGTGACACCGGGTCCGAGATCGGAGAGGATGTCACCGAAGAGATTCGAGCCGACGACGACGTCGAACCAATCGGGATGATTGACGAAGTGTGAAGTGAGGATGTCGATGTGGTACTGGTCGACTTTGATCTCGGGGTAGTGCGCCGAGATCGCCTGCACGCGTTCGTCCCAAAACGGCATCGTGATCGCGATGCCGTTCGATTTCGTCGCCGACGTGAGATGCTTCTTCGGACGCTGGCGCGCGAGCTCGAAGGCATAGCGTAGGATGCGATCGACGCCGCGACGCGTGAAGATCGATTCCTGGATGACGATCTCGTCTTCCGTCCCCGCGAACATCCGGCCGCCGACCGACGAGTATTCGCCCTCGTTGTTTTCGCGCACGATCCAAAAGTCGATGTCGCCCGGTGCGCGGCCTGCGAGGGGCGAGCGAATCCCCGGCATGAGCCGCACCGGCCGCAGATTGACGTACTGCTGGAATTGACGGCGAATCGGGATCAGCAATCCCCAGAGCGAGACGTGATCGGGGACGTTCGGAAAGCCGACCGCGCCGAGAAAGATTGCGTCGTGGCCGCGAATCCGTTCGAGCCCGTCGTCGGGCATCATCGTCCCGGTAGCGGCGTACCGTTCGCAGCTCCAGTCGAAGTGTTCCCAATCGAAGCGGATCCCGGCCTTACGCGCAGCCGCGTCGACGACGCGAATACCTTCCGGTACGACCTCCTTGCCGATTCCGTCGCCGGGGATGACCGCGATTCGGTAGTTCTTTATGAGCGCGCTCCGACCGGCGTCTTGAGGCCGTAGAAACGCATCGCGTTGTTGTAGACGATGTTCTGCCGAGCCTCGCGCGGGATCGACTCATCCTCGAGAAACTCCTCGAGTTCATGCCGCATCTCGCCTTCCTTCGGCTCGTGCGGATAATCCGATGCATAGAAGAGCCGCTCAGACCCAATCGCATCGAGCGTGTACTTGAGCCCGTGCTTTTCCTCCAGTTCCATCGAAAACCACATGTGCTCGCCGTCGGTGAAGTATTGGGACGGTTTCTTGCGCAGCCGGCTGCGCGCTTTTACGCCGAAGATCGACTGATATTCGTAGTCGAGGCGGTCCATCAACCACGGCACCCAGGATGCGCCGGCCTCGAGGAACGCGACTCGCAATTTCGGGAAACGGTCGAAAACGCCGCTGAAGATCATGTCGGTGATGTGGATGAAGATCGGGAACGGATGCTCGAGCGCATGGACCTTCACGAATTCGTCGAAATGATCGAAACCCAGGCCGCGACTGGGCGCGCCGTGAAGCGCGAGCGGCAAGTCGAACTTTTCCGCAGCTTCGTAGATCGGGTGGAAGAACTCATCCCCATAGGAACGAGGCATCGCCATGCGCGAGGGCAGAAGCCCGACGGGGAAGTTCGTCCGCCGCGTTGCGCAGCGTTCGATCTCCTTAGCGGCTGCCTTCGGATCCTGAATCGGCAGCAATCCGGCGCCGTGGATACGGCCGTCTTGCTTACAGTAGCGTTCTTCGAGCCAGTTGTTGTACGCGGTCGCCGTCGCGACGGCGAAGCCAGGATCCGTTCCGAGCCCAAATCCTAGACCGGCGGTCGGATAGAGTACCGTCCCCTCGATTCCGAGCATGTCGATGATCTCGCCCCACACCTTTGCATCGGTGTGCATGTACTTTCGCGTCGCGTCTTCGCGGTAAATGACGACGCCGCGCGCCCAGCCGTCGAGGCTCGGAAAGATCGCCCAGGTCCGCTGGCGCCGGCTCTGCTGGTAGTCTCCCTCGTAGTGCTCAGCGATCTCATCGTCGTTTTCCAGGAGATGCCCGTCAGCGTCAAAGACTCGAAACCCAAGTGCGGACATGGTTCGACTCCTTTGCGGATCAATTCAGGGACGGAACGATTACCGGTTTGATCTCGCGGAAGTCGGCCATTCCGCGCAGGGCTTGCGTCGTCCCCGCGAGCGGGAACGTGTTCGAGAGCAGTTTTTCGAAGGGGAACTCGTCCTGCCGGGTCGCCAGGAAGTCGATTGCTTCGTAGAAGTGCCGGGCCTCGGCCATCACGATCGTCTTGATGCTGATGCCCCGGAAAAGCAGCTCGGCGGGGAGCGAGAGCGGCGGCCCGCCGCTGACGCCGATGTTGACGACGCGACCGCCCGGGCGGCACATCTGCAGCGCTTCGATAAAAGCCGCAGAACTCGCGCAGTTCATGACGAAGTCCGCGCCGCGCCCTCCGGTCCGTTCGCGAACCCACCGGACGCGATCTTCGACCGACTTCATCCGGTCGAGATCGAGGGTGTCGTCGGCGCCCCAGGCGCGCGCGACGTCGAGACGCGCCGCAGGCGCGCCGATCGTGAAGACGCGCTTCGCGCCGCGATCGCGCGCGACGGCAGTTGCGTAGAGCCCGAGCGGCCCCGCACCAAGGATGAGCGCGCTTTCCCAGCTCGGGATCGCGCCCAATTGTTCGTAGCCGTGGAAGACCGTGCGCAGCGCGCATGCCGATGACGCCGCTAGCGGCGACGAGACGTTGTCGGGGACCTTCACGAAGCTTGCGCCGGGCGGGAAAAGATGATAGTCGGCGCAGCCGCCCATCAGTTTCTCCGGCGCCCACGCACCGTACATCGTGTTGTGCTCGCAGAGCGTCGTCTGTCGCGCGATGCGGCAGTAGAAGCAGTGCCCGCAGTGTGAGTAAGATGAGACGATCCGGTCGCCGACACCGAGCGGTTCGTTCAGAAGCGAGTACGCGTCGGCGTTTAGGTCGACGATCGTCCCACACGTTTCGTGACCGGGAACGAACGGCGTGTCCTTCGCCGCGAGGTGCCCTTGCCACCGATGCGCGTCGGTCCCGCACAAAGTCGCGGCGTCGACGCGGATCAGCACGGAGCCGGGAAGGAGTTCAGGGACCGCTACCGTTCGAATCTCGAGCTCGCCGTTGAGGTCGTTGATGACGGCGGTCCGGCTTTCCATTCACACGGCCGCGGCGACGCGGGCCGGGACGCCGGTGATGAGCTCGGCCACGATCTCCGGTTGGTCGGTCTGCACTTGATGGCCGGCGTTCTTCACCCAGTGGAACTTGACATCGGGCAAAAGCTTTTCGAGTTGACGCCCGACCTCGGGTATCGCGAAGATGTCGTTCTCGCCCCATATAAAGATCGTCGGGATCACCTTCGAGACGGCCGGCAATGACACGCGCATGTCGTAGTTGACCGACATCGCCGGGTCGTTTTGCAAGTACTTGATCTGCTTGCCGGCGGCTGCGAACGACTCCATCGCTCCCGGACGCGTTGCCGCGGCCTGGCGCAGGTCGATGAGCGCATCCGTGATCTTGCCCGCGTTGTAGACCAAGCCCTGGAGCAGGCGTTTCATCGCTTCGCGCGATCCGTCGTAGCCTTGCAGCAGCTTCATCCCTTCCGACGGCTGCGACTTGATCCCCATCGCGCTCGAAATCGATCCGCTGCTGAGCAGCACCATCTTGTCGACGCGATCGGGATGCGTGATCGCGTACTTGGCGGCAACCCACGCGCCCTGAGAATTCCCCATGATCGTGAAGCGATCCAGGCACAGCGCGTCCACAAACGCGCTCAGATGATCGACTCGGCTTTGCAAGCCGTACGGCGAAGGCGCGTGTGGGTCCGTTTCACCGTATCCGCCGACAGAGTCCAGTCCGATGACGCGATAGCGCTCGCCGAGCAGTTCGAACAATTTGCCGAGGCCGGCGGCGCCGGAGGAGCCATGTCCTCCGCCGTGAAGGCCGACGATGACGGGGGTGTCGCCGCCGCTTTCCGTGTAGTGCGTTTTCACGCCGTTGACCATGACGAACCGAGACCGAACAGATACCACCAATTGGACGTCCCCCGGAAAAGAGCTGTGCGAACGCGTGTTTCGGATTCTAGCTCCGGTTCGCAAGGTTTGTCAACAAAGCTTCTTGCAGACGTTTTCGGATCGATCCGCCGCCGGGGGCGGCCTATACTCTAGGCGGGGGGCTGCGGAAAGTGACCGTTTCATCATGTCGCTGCGCGAGTGACGAGCGTGAGCTGAGCAGTATCGAGATCGTACTCCCCAGCAGACACCAAGTGATTCGGTGCGGCGCAGATCACGCTGTTCTCCGGCCCCCAGACGACGACGAGGTTCGGAGGTCCGCACTCGACTTGACGCAACTGATAGTTGCTCAGGAACGTGGCGCCGGGACTGTTCGGATCCACTTCACGCGACTCGACTTTCTCGTTGTTCTCGGTGTTGACGATCGCGCCGAAAACCGCGGCCGACGTAACGCCGATGGCGAGCGAGCCCCAGAAGCCGCCGCCCCAATAGTACGATGAGGGATACCAAGCGACGCCGCGGTTCCACCCCCACGCCGGCGCACCCGGATAGACCGGGTTCGCTACGACCGTTCTGTTCCCGCGGTTGATCGTGTTGCCGCTGCCGATGTTCGTGCGGTTGCCGCTGCCGATGTTGGTTCGATCGCCGCCGCCGATGTTGGTTCGATCGCCGCCACCGATGTTGGTTCGATCGCCGCCACCGATGTTGGCGCGGTCGCCGCCGGGACGATTCCCGACATTTCCCCCCGTCGGACGCGACGCGGCGACATCCCGGTTGAGATTGAATCCGCCGCCTCCACCCGACGGTGCCGGTCGGGTCGCAGGTGCCGGGCGCGACGCCGGTCGGGCCGCCGGCGCCGGTCGGGCGCCGCCTGCACGCGCGCCGCCGCCTCCGCGCCGTTGCGCCGCTGCCGGTGCAGCAACGCTCAGCGCCAGGGCAGCGACAAGCAGGAGCGCTAACGCTCTCATGACGCTTGCGAGTCGATCGCGCCGGTCATCGTGAGGTAGGTGCCGATCTTCGTGCGAAGCGCAAGCAAGATGCCTCGGGGATCCAGCGACTGAGAGGTCAGCGGCAACTGTTGCCGCTTGCTCGAAAGATTTGCGTAGATGGTGCCCCGCTCAAGATCCAGGCGCTGCATGACTCCGCCTTGACGGAGCGAGAGACTCGAGACGGTGCAGCGGATAATCTCTCCGACGTACGAGCATGCTGCGTTATCGATGATGAGCGTGCCCTTCTTATCGGCCGTAGTGATCCGCAGCTCTATCCCCTTCTTGTAATCGATAACGACGTTATTGTAGACCTGATTAGAGCCGTCGTTTTGCAGGACCTTAACGACGCCTTGGGCCGTAGCGGGAGAAATCGTTGCGCAAAGAACAGCCGCCGCGAAGGCGATTCGGGCTGCGGCTACTCGGAATATTGGTCGCATCGATTACTACTGTACCCAGCAGAATGGCTTCGAATCTATCCCAAAAACGCAGAGGGTGCGCGTAGGCTCCTATTCAGCGAAAAGCGAATAGGTTGATCGCTTCCACAGCTAAGGAGAAAGAGTGGAGCGCCATTCGATTTTCGACATCCAGCGCTTGGGCATCATCATGAGCCCCGATCCGTCGCGGCCCGAAGAGGCGGAGGGCGTCCTGAATCCGGCGGCGGCTCGCGGACCCGATGGTCAACTCTATCTCTTTCCGCGCGTCGTAGGGCCAGGGAACTATTCGCGGATCGGTATCGCACGCGTCCTGTTCGATGCGAACGGTGATCCTGTGGGCGTGGAGCGGCTCGGCTACGCGCTCGAGCCTACGGAAGCGTACGAACTGCGTCCGGAGCAAGGCACGGGCGGCTGTGAAGATCCGCGCGTGACGTTCGTTGCCGCGCTTCGCCGTTATGTGATGGCATATGCCGCTTGGGGGCCGAGCGGGCCGCGACTTGCTCTGGCGGTCTCCAAAGACTGTCTGTCGTGGGAGCGCCTCGGTCTCGTAAGGTACGAGCACGAGCCCGAACTTCTGGTCGATTTCAATGATTACGACAACAAAGACGGCGCGTTCAGTCCGGAGGTCGTCATTCGTCCCGACGGAACGGCGTGCTTCGGCTTCATACACCGCCCGATGTACACGGCGCGCGAACACGCTCCGCCCCGCATCGAGAAGCCGCTGCCGAGCATATGGGTGTCCTTCTGCGACGCCGGAAAGGCGATGCGGGACGTGAGCGCTCTGACGCGCGTCCACGGGCATCGGCTGGGAATCGATCCGGCACATCCTTGGGAACACTTGCGCATCGGCTTGGGCACGCCGCCGATACGGACGCACCTCGGGATGATGGTCATCTATCACGGCGTTTCCGGGGAGCTTACAAAGAGCTCGGAAGGTGGTAACGTCGTCAACTACTCGGCGGGCGTGGTATTTTTCGAAACCGGGTCGGACGGGGGCATCCACTATCGTTCCGACGTTCCGATCATGATCCCGGAGACCGCCGAAGAGACCTCCGGCGTCGTCAACAACGTCGTCTTTCCCACCGGGCTGGACGATCGCGGGAACGGCGTCATCGACATCTACTACGGCATGGCGGACCTCCACATCGGCGCGGCTCGCATGCGGCTGCCCGACGAATTGCCGCCTCTGGCGATGGAAGCCGCGGAGAAGGTCGGGATCGCGCAGCCTTAGTCCGCGGTAGCGAAGATGTATGCAGCCGGGATTCACATTGAAGGTTGAAGCCGAGCTGCCTAAAAATAGCGAGCATGTTCGGAATGAAGCGTTTCGTCGTCGTGCTGGTTTTGGCGATGATCGTAGCTGCCTTCGGGCCGGGAGACGCGCAGCCGGTGCCGTACGAGATCACCGCCATCACGTCGTTGACCGGTGCGGGAGCGTTCATCGGGAAGGCGCAAGCCGAATCGTTTCGCGTGATCGAGGGTTACGTCAACAAGAACGGCGGCGTCCGTGGGCATCCGGTCAAGTTCCTTGTCCTCGACGATCAGACCAATCCCGTCGTCGCCGTCCAGCTTTTCAATCAGGCCATCGCAAAGAAGGCGGCAGTCGTCCTCGGACCGGCGCTGACCGCGACCTGTGCCGCGGTGACTCCGCTAGTGAAAAGTGGACCCGTCGACTACTGCCTCTCGCCGGGCATCGAGCCGGTGAGGGGGAGTTACGTCTTTTCGGCGAGCGACTCACTCATGGATCAGGCGATCGTCTTGTTGCGCTACTTTCGGTTGCGCGGTTGGACGCGCGTCGGCTTGATCACCTCGACGGACGCGACGGGACAGGCGATGACCGCAGACGTCGCCGCCGCTGCTGCGCTACCGGAAAACGCGTCGATGCAAATCGTCGCGAACGAGCGTTTCAACGCAGCCGACGTCAGCGTCGCAGCCCAGATGTCGCGCATCAAGTCGTCGAATCCGCACGCACTGATCGCGTGGAGCACGGGGACGCAATTCGGCACGCTACTACGCGGAATCAACGACATCGGCCTCGATGTCCCCGTCGGCGCCGGGACCGGGAACATGAACAATGACCAGCTCTCGCAGTACGCCGGCTTCATGCCGAAGGCCCTTTTTTTCCCGGGCCTGCAGTCGCTCGTCTCCGGCGGTCCTGTGCCCAAGGCGGTGCGCGATGCGCAAAACGCCTACTACGGCGTCTTCAAGGCTGCCGGTCTGACGCCGGGCTTCCTCAACAATCTCGCATGGGATCCGACGATGCTCGTCCTGGCGGCACTGCGCGCAAACGGCCTTGACGCAAGCGCCGAGCAGATCCGCTCCCATATCGATAATCTTCAGGGCTGGGCGGGAGTCAACGGCCTGTACGATTTCAAGCAACGGCCGGGGCGTGGTATCGGTCCGGCCGCATCAGTCATCGATCAGTGGGACGTGACCAAGGGGACATTTACGGTCGTGAGCAAGCCCGGGGGCTTCCTTTAAGTGCAGGCAGCGGAACGAGATGGGCGCCGCTATATCATCGGGATCGATACGGGTGGGACTTTCACCGATGTAACGGTCCTCTCGCCAGATGGGGAAACGATCGTCAACAAGGCGCCGACGACGCCCGGCGACTTCTCGTCAGGAGTGATGAACGCGTTGCAGGTGACCGCGGAATCGATGGGGCTGGACCGGGCGGGCCTCCTGTCGCGGTCGCTCGTATTCAAGCACGGCACGACCGTCGCGACCAACGCGATGATCACGCGCACGGGCTCGAAGGTCGGCTTACTGACGACTAAGGGACACGAGGACGCGATCTTCGTGATGCGTGCCGTAGGACGCGTCGACGGACTCGAGGATTCCGAGATCCGCCACGTCACGAAGGTGACGAAGCCGATCCCGCTCGTAGAACGGCCCAACGTCGCGGGGATCTTCGAGCGATTGAACTTCCGAGGCGAAGTGCTGGCGCCGCTCGACGAAGACGATGCGCGCGCAGCGATCAAGCGGCTTGTGGAAGAGCGCGGGGTCGACGCGATCGCGATCTGCCTCCTTTTCAGCTGGAAGAACCCAGCGCACGAGCGGCGGATCGCCGAGCTGATCCATGAGATGTATTCCGATCGAACGCTCTCGGTCACCGCGTCGCACACGCTCGCGCCCGTCGCGGGCGAGTACGCGCGCATCAACACGTCGGTTGCCGACACGTTCCTGTCGAGGACGATACGCGACTATGTCGAGGAATTGACGCGCAGACTGTACGCCGACGGGCTCGTCGACGGCGGCGTCATGATGATGCAGGGCAATGGCGGAATCGTCCGGCCGCAAGAGATGACGGCGGTCGGGACCCTACAATCCGGCCCGGCCGGCGGTATGATCGCGACTGAATACGTTGCCGGGAAGCTCGGGCATCCCAACGTCATTACGACGGACATGGGCGGGACGAGCTTCGACGTCGGCTTGCTGACCGATGGTGCGTTGCGCTATGCACGCGAACCGATCGTCGAACGCGCGCGCTTGCTCCAACCGCTGATCCAAGTCGAGTCGATCGGCGCGGGCGGCGGGACGATCGCGCGCGTCGATCCGATCACGCGCCGTCTCCTCGTCGGCCCGGCAAGCGCCGGCGCCGATCCCGGTCCCGTCGCCTACGATATGGGCGGCGAGTCGGTGACGGTGACCGATGCGAACATCGTGCTCGGCTACATCGACCCCGACTATTTCCTCGGCGGACGGCGCAAGCTCGACAAAGCGGCGGCCGAAGAAGCGATCCGAACCCAAATCGCGGGGCCGCTCGGAATGAGCGTCGTCGAGGCCGCCGCCGGCATCTACGACGTCATCAACAGCAAGATGTCGGATCTGATCCGCAAGCAGGTCGTGCGCTCGGGCTACGTGCCCGAAGACTTCGTCATCTACGCGTTCGGCGGCGCCGGACCGGTGCACGCGGCGGCCTACGGCGCCGATCTCGGCATTGCGAAGATCTACGTCTTCCCGATGAGCCCAGTCTTCTCGGCGTTCGGTGCTGCCACTGCGGATGTGATTCACACGACGCTCAAGACGAGCCTTTATGTTGCGCCGGTCGATATCGAGTCGCTGAATCGCGATCTCGAGAGCGTCGAGGAAAGCCTCGCCGGCGTGATGCGGCGCGAAGGCTTCGATGCTGCGGATGTCACGTTTCGGCGCACGCTCTACATGCGCTACACGCGACAAACGAACGACGTCGAACTGCAAATCCCGCGCAAACGCCTCACGAAAGCAGATCTGCCGGAGATCGAGCGCATGTTCAACGCGAAGTACGAAATGCTCTACGGCGCGGGCTCGACCCACGCTCAGGCCGGGATCGAGGTGATCACCCTCAGCGTCGATGCGATCGGCCGCACGCCGAAGCCGCAGTTGAAGACCTATCCGGTTGAGGGATCGGACGCGAACCACGCAAGAAAGGGGACTAGACGCGCCTACTTCAGCGGGAAACGCGACTATTTCGAGACGGCGATCTACGATTATCTTGCGCTGCGGCCCGGGAACAAAGTCGCTGGTCCGGCGATCATCGAGACGCCGTTCACTTCTGTCGTCCTGCCGCCCGACGTCGGCGCCGAACTCGACGAATACTGCAACATAGTGGTCTACCCATGACGATCGATCCCGTCCGATACGAAATGTACGTCCATCGGCTCGTCACGATCACCGAAGAGGGCCGCATCGCGCTGCAAAAGGTCTGCGCCTCGCCCATCGTCGTGCAGGGCGGCGAATGCATGAGCGCGTTCTACGCGGCCGATGGGACGACGATCCACACCGCGTCGGGCCACCTGCGCTTTTCGGCGGGATGCGAGGACGCGGTCAAAGCGATTCTCGCGCGGTTCCGGGAGAACCCGGGGATCCGCGAGGGGGATCAGTTCTTCCTCAACGATCCGTATGTCGCGGCGACCCACGTCTTCGACGAGATGATCGTCGCGCCGATCTTCTATAAAGGAAGGCTCGTGGCGTGGACCGGCTCGATGACGCACACCGCCGACACCGGCGGCGTCCTGCGCGGCGGCGCGACCGAGATCTTCCACGAGGGCGTGCGCAGCAGCGGGATCAAGCTAGTCGAGGGCGGGGTCCTGCGCAACGACATCTTCCTCAACCTGACCGAGCAGTGCCGCGATCCCGAGTACGTCGGGCTCGACATCAAATCGCGAATCGCAGCGAACAACGTCTGCGCGCGCGGCTTCCTGGCGCTGATCGACAAGTGCGGGATCGAGTTCATCGACGCCGCCAACGCGAAGCTCGTCACCGACTCCGAAGCGATGGCTCGCGCGCGCTTGCGTTCGCTTCCCGACGGTGTATGGCAAGCGATCGCGTACGGATCGTCGACTAACATTCGGACCGGTGATCCGCGGGTCCGGCGGGTGGTTTGCACGATGACGAAGCGGCGCGATGCGATCGTCTTTGACATGGAAGGGACGAGCGAGCAGAGCGAGGACGCGAACAACATGACGCTCGTCGGGAGCTGGGGACAGTTGTTCGTCGCGCTGAGCAGCCAGCTGTTCTGGAACATTCCGTGGAACGGCGGCATGGCGCGACCCGTCACGATGAAGATCCCCGAGGGGACGTTCCTCAACTGCCGGTATCCGGCCGCATGCGGCAACGCTCCATCGGTCGGATCGGAGCTCACGTCGGCTGCGAGTCAGTGCATCGCGAAGATGCTCTTCGCTGCCGGTCTCGATGAAGACGTCAACGCTTCACCGTTCGGTTCGGGCGCAGTCGGCAGCGCGAGCAACACCGGCGGCCCCGGTTTCTTCTACGGCGGGCACAACCAACACGGCTTGCCGGTCGGGCAAGGGCTCTACGACATGCACGGGAGCGGATTCGGTGCAGCACCGTATCGCGACGGCGTTTCGACCGGCGGACACATCAACAATCCAAGCGTCGGCATCTCCGACATCGAGAACATCGAGCTGCAGTATCCGCTCGTCTATTTCAGCCGCAACCACATGATCGACAGCGGCGGCTTCGGAGCGTTTCGCGGCGGCCAGGGCTTGCAGCGGATCATCATGGTTTACGGCACCGACGATCTGACGGTCAACTACTCGCCGTATCACGGCATCCCGAGCGGCTGGGGCTTGTTCGGCGGTTACCCGATGGGGATCGGCGGGAGCAAATTCGTCGTCGAGCCCAGCGATTTGGACGCCGAGCTCGAACGTTCGCGCTATCCGATCGCATATGCCGACGTTGCGGGCTGGGGGAAGACCGTCGCGCCGAAGCTGCCGCCGCTGCAGCGCTTGAAGATTCCCGCGGGCTTCCTGATCGCGGATCCGGTCGAAGTCGGTAGCGGCTATGGCGATCCGCTGGATCGCGATCCGCAGCACGTGCTCAACGATGTGTTGAACTACGCGGTTTCGCCGAAGCTTGCCGCGGATGTCTACGGCGTCGTGATTGCGGGCGAAACGCCCAACGTCGATGCCGCCGCGACGGAGCAACGTCGCTCCTCGATCAAGCATGAACGCCTGCAGCAGGCGCAGTCGATCGGCTCGCGATCGGTTACGAGCCGGCCCGATGACTCGGGGACGCGTCTGCGGCGCGTGCACGAATACGTCGAGATCGTCCGGCTCGGTGACGCCTCGATCGTCTACCGCTGTTCGAAGTGCAGCCACGTCTACGGCCCGCACGGCGAGAACTACAAGCACGGGGCAGTCCGTCGCATCGTCGCACCCAACAAATATTCGGGCCGTGACTTGCCCAACGGCGCGCCGATCCTCGGCGAGCTGCACGAGTATTTTTGCCCCGGATGCGCGACGCAAGTCGACGTGGAGATTCACGTGCCGAGCGTTGAAGCTATGCCCGAACCCGTTTGGGACATTCGGATCGAATCGATCGAGCCACTCGCGCCGGCGCGTGAGTCGCGCCGGGAGGTAGTCGTGTCATGAAGCTTTCGCGCCGTTCCGTCATCGCATCGCTGGCCTGTGCCGCCGCGGATCTTCCATCCATAGCGGGGGCGCAGACTCTCCGAACGATCAAAGCCGGCGGCGTCCCGGAGGATTCGGTGACCCCGGTCCTTTGGGCGCAGCAAAGCGGGATCTTCCGGCGCTATGGGATCGACTTGCAGCTCGAACAGCAGCGCAGCGGCGCCGCGATCGTCGCCGGCGTCGTGGGTGGCGCATACCAAATCGGAAAATCGAGCTTGGCAGCGCTGATCGCAGCGCATACGAAGAATCTGCCGCTCGTTTGCATCGCGCCGTGCGGTCTTTATGATACCGCGGCTCCCGTCATCGCGCTGCTCGTCAAATCCGACTCGCCGTTCAAAAGCGGCGCGGACCTCAACGGCAAAACGGTCGCCGTCTCATCGCTGAACGACGTCTACTCGCTTGCGGCCAAAGCGTGGGTCGATCAAAATGGCGGCAATTCGTCGACCCTGAAGCTGCTCGAGCTCCCCGTCACCGCGGTGGCCGAAGCGATCGCGGCCGGTCGAGTCGACGCCGGCGGCTGCGCGATGCCGGAGCTGCAGCAAGCGCTGGACGGCGGGAGGGTTCGAATCCTCTCGCACTTCTACGATGCAATCGCGCCGCGCTTCTTGGTTCAGGCATGGTTCACGACGACCGATTATGCGAAGAGCAATCCGCAAGTCGTGCAAGGCTTCGCTCGCGCCGAGCGTGAGGGCGCGGTCTACGCGAACGCCCATCACCAGCAAACGGTCGACGTCGAGGCGAAGTTCACGGGGATGGAGCGCGGGGTCATTGCGAAGATGACACGCTTCACGTACGCGACGTCGCTGTCGCCGCGCGACATTCAGCCGCTCATCGACGTTTCCGCAAAGTACAAGGTAATCGCCGCAGGGTTCGACGCCCGCGACTTAATCTACTCAGGCATTGCGTAGAGCTCTTGCCATCCTGGCATTGATCCTGCTCGCCTCGTCGAGTCCGTCGCTCGGCCAGACGACGAGCGAGCTTGTCACGCTTCGGATCGGATCGGCGCCCGATGACGACGTGACGCCGGTGCTCTACGCGCAAAAAATGGGGCTCTTCCAGAAGGCGGGCCTGGACGTTCAACTCCAGCGCGCGACCAGCGGCGCGGCGATCGCCGCGGCGGTCGCCGGCGGCTCGGTCGACATCGGCAAGTCGAGCATGATGGCGCTGATCGCCGGATACGAGCGCGGGCTCGGCTTCACGTTGATTGCGCCGTCGGGCCTGTATACGAGCGAAGACCCCTCGGCGCTGCTGGTCGTCGCGCAGAACTCGCCCATTCGCGGGGCCGGCGACCTCAACGGCAAGACGATGCCCACGACGGCCCTGCGCGAGCTGATGGAGGTCGGGACGCAGAATTGGGTCGATCGGAACGGCGGCCGCTCCGAGTCGATCAAATTCATCGAGATGCCGGGGTCGGCATTCCCCTCCGCGCTCGACGACGGGCGCGTCGACGCCGCGACGGCGCTCGGGCCGATCTTGCAGACGCTTCTACGGAGCGGACGCTATCGCGTGGTTGCGCATCCGCTGGACGCCATCTCGAAGCGGTTCCTGATTGCCGCTTGGTTTGCGAAATCCGACTTCGCCGCCCAACATCGTAGCGCCATTGGGCACTTTGTCACCGTTCTGAAGAACGCGTCGCTCTACACCAATACGCACCACGACGAGACGGCACCCATGTTCGCGGGCTATTCCGGCATGGATCCCACGACGGTCGCGACGATGCGGCGGGCCGTCATCGCGCCGGTCCTCGATCCCAAAGA
>Ga0209415_10004908_pt1 | contig 24329 bp, 19 predicted proteins | sample PeaSoiSIISIP2007_FD_187696 | JGI IMG/M metagenome (GOLD analysis project Ga0209415, IMG submission 187696) | Peat soil microbial communities from Weissenstadt, Germany - SII-SIP-2007 (SPAdes) (version 2) | ecosystem: Environmental > Terrestrial > Soil > Wetlands > Peat | place: Germany... | reverse complement strand
GCAACTTTCTCGGCATGCTACAGCTTGCTTGTATCCTCATCCTCCTGCGGAGGTGTTTTTGAGATGGGTTCTAGTTTGAATCCGGTGCTGGGGATGGGTATAGGTCCAGCGGAACGGTCGAGCTGATTTCGAGTAGGCACGGATGTAGCGGCGAAGCTTGCGCGCCAGATCGTGGACTGAGGTAAAGACCCCGCGCGCGATCACGTCACGCTGGATCTTGGCGAACCATAGCTCCACCTGATTCAGCCACGAAGAGTAGGTCGGCGTGAAATGGAATCGCACCTTGGGATGTTGCTGCAGGAATTCCTCCACGGCTTTGGTCTTGTGTGCCGAGAGGTTGTCGAGCACGATGTGAATCTCCTTCGCCCATTTCGTGCGCTGCACCAGGTCAGTGAGAAAGTCGATAAACTCCGCACTGGTGTGCCGCAGGGCTGTCTTGCCCATAACCTTTCCGGATTTTACGTCCAGCGCGGCGTACAGCGAGAGCGTGCCATGACGGTAATACTCGAAGCCGTGCCGTTCCGCCCGCCCGGGCGACAGGGGCAAGACCGGATCGAGTCGATCCAGCGCCTGGATGGCCGTTTTCTCATCGACGCAGAACACGACCGCGTGCTGCGGCGGATCCAAGTACAGGCCGATGATGTCGGCCGCTTTGGTTTCAAACTCCGGGTCATCGCTGGCCATGTAGCGGTCCAGCCGATGCGGTTTCAGCTGCGCCTTTCTCCACACCCGCTGCACCGTCGATTTGCTGACGCCCAGCGCCACGGCCAGCTTGCGGCAGGTCCAATGCGTGCTGCCGTCGGGAGGGGCCTGCAAGGTACGACGCACAATGCGCGCCTGCACCGCCGGGGTCACCACCCGAGGCCGGCTGCCCTTGTGCCGCGCCTTCAGTCCGGCGATGCGATCTCGCTCGAAGCGTTCCCGCCAGCGGGCGATCGTAGGCGGGGTCGTGTTCAGCTTTTTTTCAATCGTGCGGTAGCTGACACCATCGGCCAATGCCAGAATCAGTCGGGCACGGAAAGACCGCGGCCGCAGCCAAGCTGCGCGACCGTGCCCAGTGCTCCAGTTCGCCTCGTTCTTCGTCGGTGAGAATGAGCCAGCTGTCATACTGTCGCATGCCCATTAGACGGACAACAGCCGCTTACGTTATCAATGGGACAGAATACTAGTATGCAGCAGGCGCCCGCTTGGTGATGCACGGCAGCGGGTACAGTTCGCGATCACATCATCCGTGCGGCAGCACTCCGAATTACTGCCGATGTGGATCGGACTGGTGTCCTCTCCTCTGTACGGAAGCCGATGTTCATTTCTCGAAGAATTCGATAGATATCCTCGAGGGCTTCCCGGCGAGCCGCCTCTTCCAGATTCTTCAAAGCTTCGGCAAAGCGGTTCGGCTCGAAGGCTTGGTCGCTAATAACATGAATTTTGTTGAAGCGGGTGGGCATGAGCTTCTCTGCCGCGTCGTTGACCAGGACCTCGCTAATTTTCTCCCCCCGACGCAATTGGGTCATTTCGATGTGGATATCCCGCCCTGGGCGCAAGCCTGAAAGCTCAATCACGTCCCTTGCCAGGTCTTGGATTCGGACTGGTTCTCCCATGTCCAGGACGAAGATTTCTCGCGACGAACCCAATGCGCCCGCTTGAATCAAAAGGCAAACGGCCTCTGGAATGGTCATCAAAAACCGCTGCACGTCAGCATGGGTAACCGTCACCGGCCCTCCGCGCGCGATCTGCTTTCTAAAAATTGGGATCACGCTGCCACGACTCCCCAGCACATTGCCAAAGCGCACACAACAGAAGTGCGAATTCCCGTGGTCCTTTTGCGCTTGAACAATCATTTCGCAGATGCGCTTGGTCGCCCCCATAATGGATGTCGGCTTCACTGCTTTGTCCGTTGAAACGAGAACAAAACGAGAAACCCCGCAGGCTGCGGCCAATTCTACGAGGTTCCGTGTTCCGACAACATTGTTCAGCACGGCTTCAGAAGGATTCAATTCCATAAGATGAACGTGTTTGTGTGCTGCAGCATGAAAGACCACCTCTGGTCGGAACATGTCGAAAATTGCTCGCGTGCGTTCAAAGAATCGGATGTCTGCAACTACCGGGCTGACCGACGCTGCCCTGCCACCGGCTTCAACTCGCAAGTAAGTGTCGTTCAAACCGTTTTCGTCTTTATCCAAGAGCACCAGCCGGGCAGGCTTCAACGTGAACAGCTGAGAAGCCAGTTCTGAACCGATTGAGCCGCCCGCCCCGGTAATGAGGATGCATTTACCCCGATAAGTATCAGCCGCATCAGTGTCACCCAAGGACAGATCAATCGGATCGCGGCGGAGCAACTCGTCCATTTCTACTTCGCGAAAAGCAGCGATACTCACCTTGCCTTTTAGAATTTCCTCCAGGGTCGGCACAATCTTCACGGGAACAGCCAATTCTTCGCAGAGAGCCCACACCCGCTTTAAGGTGTCCCGCGGGGGGTGTGGGATGCAAATGATAACCTCTTGGACGCTGTGCTTACGGACCACTGACTCAAGAGAACTCAAAGGACCGAAAACTTCTAGACCATTAATCACCGTCCCAGCTTTCTTGGGATCGTCATCTAAGAACCCTAGGGGCCTGAGGTCGAAACGTGATGCAATCTCTTTTGCCACCATCACGCCCGCCCGGCCCGCGCCGATGAGCAACACGCGGCTCCCACGGTTTCCATTCAACGCCTTCGTTGCCAGGCCCTCGTGGAGAAGCCTCCGTAGGGCTCGGACACTGACTGACCCTTCGATGGAGAGGAGGAATTCGATAATGATGACGCCCAGGGGAACTCGCAGAATTGAGAGACTCTCCGGGGTGCCGAATCGAAGAGCAAGGAGGAGCAACGAAAAGGCGGCGTAGTTCCGGACCACAGTGATACCGTCAGCTAGGCCGACGTAACGCCAGATCATACGATAAGTTCCCAGAAAAGAGCTTACCACCACGCTGCCGAGCATAACTGCAGGGAAAAGAAGCCAAAACTGATACGCGTGGTAGGCGGGGATATTCCAGTCGAAACGAATCTCGTAAGCAAGGTAAAAAGCAATGCCAACAATTAGCGCATCGATGATTCTCTGATTCAGCGAAGAATAGAATTCAAATCGCAGTTTGTTCATCGCAGACCTTAGCTCCTGGGGATGCGAAGAGGAGTCGACAAGACCCCGTGTTTCAGCTGGCCGATGTTGTCTTCGAGGTGATCTCCGAAATCCGGCTTTTCGCGGGAAGAGTGTGTTTATCTGGGTGGGGGCTGGCTCCACGACTCTTGGACCTTGCCGGTGTTCGGCGAATTGCGCTATACGGAAGCGGCCCCGTTCGTTCGCTTAATCTTTTCGCAAGTGGCAGGGACTATTATTTCATGCTCATAGAGAAGCCCTTCCTTGAGCTTTTCGCCTCCGTGCAAAGAGGGCCCAATCATTCAGCAGACGCTTAGATGAGATTCCGTACAAGCAGATGAAGACCTCCATCGGCCTCGTAAGGAGCACCAAGTCGATCGGTGAGCCAGCAGTGACAAGGATCAGACCTCGGTTATCTCCCGCTTGCCGGAGAAAACAAGAACGGATCTCACCGTGGACAGAATCAACGCTAAATCCTGGAGCAATGAAATGCGCTCTATATACTGTAGGTTCAGAGCGAGTTTGTGCGGCAAAATGGTTTCTCGGTAGTAGCGTTCCGGATCGTTGCTGTTCTTCAGCAAACGTTCTTCCTCGCGATAATGCAGAGAGGCAAGATCCGTGATCCCCGGTTTAACGGCGAGAACTCGTCTTTGCTCAGTGGAGTATCCGACCACGTAGCAGGGGAGCTCCGGCCTTGGACCGACAAAGCTCATGTCGCCCTTAAGGACATTCCAGAGCTGCGGAACCTCATCCAGCTTCGATTGTCGGAGAATCGCACCGAATCGCGTAATGCGGGGATCGCCGGATGCGGTGACCGGTGGACCCAATTCTTCCGCCCGAAAACACATGGATCGAAATTTCCAGATCGTGAACGGTTTTTCCTTTCGTCCCACTCGGACCTGACCAAAGAAAACGGGGCCTTTCGAACTGATCTTCACGAGTACTGCGACAAGCAAAAGGACCGGAGAAAGCAGGACCAGCGCAACCAACGAAACAACAAGGTCAAAGAGACGCTTGCCCACGCGAAGGTAGAACCCTCCCGCGCGGCCGGCGCCAGGACTTTTTGCGCTTATCTGTGCATCAGATCTGGTGGACAAGGGGTGGAGCTGCAAGATTTCAGTCAGTTTCGATAGCTTCCGACGATACTTAGAACTTCCTCGATCACGTGCCCGACGTCATCCTGGGTCATTGCCGGGTAGATCGGAAGAGAAATGCACCGTTTATATTCGAGCTCAGCCTTGGGAAACCCCCCGCAGCGGTACCCGAACGTCCTCTGGTAATAGGGATGGAGATGCAGGGGAATGAAATGAACGCTCGCTCCGATCCCACGCCGCCTGAGTTCGTCAATGAACTGATCGCGGTTGATCTTCAATCGCTCCAAACGGAGCCGGAGTACATACAGGTGCCAAGAAGTCTGCCGATCGGCCAGAACACTTGGTGGCTCGAGCACGTCTGAGTTACGAAATGCCTCCGTATACTGCTGAGCGATAGCGCAGCGCGCCTGCTGCCGAGCATCACACTTCGCCAATTGAGCCAATCCGAGAGCGGCCTGAAGGTCGGTCATGTTGTACTTGAAGCCTGCCTCGATCACCTCGTACTGCCACGCCCCCTCCGCGCTATAGCGTTTCCAGGCGTCTCGAGCGATGCCGTGAAGACGCATGGTCCGCATGCGCTCCGCGGCGGCGGCATTCGAAGTCGTGATCATTCCTCCTTCGCCAGTGGTCAACGTCTTCGTGGCGTAAAAACTGAATGCCGTGAACTCGCTGATCGAGCCGATGGGCCGGCCGCGATAAGATGCGGGTAGAGCGTGGGCCGCATCTTCGATCACGCACAAACCATGCCGGTCCGCAAGCGCTTGGATTCCCTCCATGTCGCATGGCTGCCCGCCAAAGTGTACGGGCACGACCGCGCGCGTTTGTGGTGTCACTCGACGCGCAGCGTCCTCCGCGTCCGTATTCATTGTGGAAGGGTCGATGTCCACAAGGACTGGTCGGCCGCCGAGATAAGTCACCACTTCGGCGGTCGCCGTAAACGTGGTGGTCGGCAGCAGTACCTCATCTCCGGGCCGCAGTCCGATTGCTTCCAGCGCCAAATGAAGTGCCGCCGTACAGGATGAAACGGCGATGGCGTGCTCTCCTCCAACGTACTTTGCAAATTGCCTTTCGAACTCGAGCGTCTTCGCTCCCATCGTGAGCCAGCCCGAGCGGAGAACCTCGGTTACCGCCTGAATCTCTTCCTCCCCAACGTCAGCTCGATGAAAAGGGATCAGCAATCCGACAGTCTTGTTGCTCATAACTTTGAACTACCAGTGAGGATCTAGAGAAATGATTGGGAAATCAGGCGCGACCAGCACTACCCGTCGCCAGGGCCGATTCCCAGCGTCAAAAGTGCCAGATGAAGCGCCGCCGTGCAAGAGCTGACCGCCAGCGCCGCCGGTGCGCCGACGGCGGCGGCAAACTCCTCTTCAAAGCGCTTCACCTTCGGCCCGGTCGTGATCCAGTATGCGCTTTCATTTGGCGGCTGCTAACGGCTCGAACTGGTCTCCTAAAGGCGTCTTGCTGTGGCGCAATGCTTCTCAGAGCTGCATTGGCACGCCTGCGCATAAACCAATCTCCAACCTTGGCTTGCAGCACGCGTTTTCCTTCGCCAATGGGAGTGAGCCCGGCAGCCTCCAGGTCCGCGTCCACCATGATGCGGACTAGATCCGCGAAGCCGACATGGGGCTGCCAGTCCAGTTTTTTTCGCGCTTTCGACGCGTCCGCCAACAGAACGTTCACTTCATTCGGTCGGAAGTAGCGGGGCTCAATTTCCACGTAATCTCGCCAATCCAGACCCACGTAGGCAAAGGCCAGCTCAGCAAACTCCTTGACAGAGTGATTCTCGCCCGTCCCGATGACGTAGTCGTCTGGCTCATCCTGCTGGAGCATCAGCCACATTGCTTCTACAAATTCCGGCGCATAGCCCCAATCGCGTTTTGCTTCGAGGTTTCCGAGGTATAGCTTGTCCTGCTTCTGGGCCAGGATGCTCGCAACTGCCCGCGTGGTCTTTCGCGTCACGAAGGTTTCACCGCGGCGCTCCGATTCGTGATTGAAGAGAATCCCGCTACAGGTGAAGAGTCTGTAGCCCTCGCGGTAGATCTTCGTCAGCCAATGGGCATAGACCTTCGCGGCTGCATATGGGCTGCGCGGCCGGAACGGCGTCGACTCGTTCTGGGGCGCTGGGGCATCGCCGTACATTTCCGAGCTCGACGCCTGGTAGTAACGCGTGCGGATACCGCTGCGCCGGATGGCCTCGAGAAGGCGGGTTGCGCCCAGCGAGGTGATGTCGCCGGTGTATTCCGGCATGTCGAAGCTAACCTTCACATGACTCTGAGCTCCGAGGTGGTACACCTCATCCGGTTGAGTGTTGTAGATCAGGTTAGAGAGTTGTTCTCCGCTGGAGAGGTCACCGTAGTGGAGGAACAGGCGCGCGCCAGGGGAGTGCGGGTCCTGGTAGATGTGTTCAATCCGCTCGGTATTAAACGTGCTGGCTCTACGGATCAAGCCGTGAACCTCGTATCCTTTTGAAAGCAATAATTCGGCCAAATAGGAGCCATCCTGTCCGGTGATGCCCGTAATGAGCGCGCGTTTCATGGCCAGTTCCCTGTTCCCCTTCTGAGTTCAGCCGTTTTTGATCAATGAGTTCAAAAGTGCGCCAGGGTTGGGTAGGACTCAGCGGGTCGGCCAGTTCGCGGCCAGCCTCGCCGCATGGGCTGTCCCCTTCGAGTTTTCCAAGTACCAGTGGATCGTGCAGCGAAGGCCCTCTTCCAACGTCGTCGTGGCGCGCCAGCCGAATTCGTCCCAGGCGCGGCTTGTGTCGAGGCGGCGACGAGGCTGGCCGTCCGGCTTCGTGGTGTCCCATTCGATCTCGCCCTCGTATCCGACCAGCGACCGGATCCGATCCGCGAGCTCCCGGATGCGGATCTCTTTGCCCGAGCCTAGGTTCACCAGGTCGGGTTTGTTGTACTTCTCCGCGGCGAGCAAGATGCCCTCAGCGGCGTCCTCGACATAGAGGAACTCCCGCGTGGGCTCGCCCGTGCCCCAAACGACCACCTTGGAGGTGCCGGAATGCTTGGCCTCGACGAATTTCTGGATCAGGGCCGGAATCACGTGCGAGGTTTCCAGATCGAAGTTGTCGCGCGGGCCATACAGATTGACGGGCGTCACATAGGTGCCATTGAAGCCGTATTCCTGGCGGTACGCCTGCAACTGCACGTACAACATCTTCTTTGCGAGTCCATAGGGCGCATTGGTTTCTTCCGGGTATCCGTTCCAGAATTCCGATTCTTTGAATGGCACCGGCGTGAACTTCGGGTAGGAGCAGATCGTCCCAATGCAGACGAATTTCTTGATCCCACGCTGCCGGGCACACTCGATCGTATTTAGCCCCATCATGGCGTTCTCGTAGAAGAAGCGGCCGGGGTGCCTGCGATTGACACCGATGCCGCCCACGACCGCGGCCAGATGAATGATGATGTCCGGCCGCGTCTGTTCCAGCAGGCGGCAGGCCTGCTCTTTTTCCCTCAGGTCGTATTCCCGGCTCCGCGGCACGAAAATCTGCCGGCAGCCGCGCTCGCGCAGCTTTTCGACGACGAACGAGCCGAGGAATCCCTCCCCGCCCGTCACCACCACGCGCTCATCCACCCAGAAACTCATCTGCTTCCTCCGATGCGTTTCTCGTCAGCGGCCGTGCGGCCCTGCCGAGCTCGACTTGCGCAAGCGCATCGCCCCGTCTGCACGGCAGCGTTTCGCGCGCGGGATCCGTCCTGCTTCGGATCAGGGAGAACTGCAAGGCTGTTTGAAGATCAATCCCAGGTAGTGCGTGTTCAGCAGGCGAAGCGCAGCCAGGCAATGACAGAGTGGCCAGCAAAAGCCCGCGAGGCGTCGCACGAGTGGCGGGGCGAGCGTGACTCGTTCCAGCTGTATGAGGCAGCCTGGGAACAGTTCGCAGATTTCCTTGCGGCCGACGCCCTTCACGTCGGGATTTTTGGGATTGTCGTAGAAGAAGTCGTACCACAGGATGCAGCCATCCAGCTTCAGCACCCTGCACATCTCGCGAGCCATTGCGTTTTTCAGTTGCGGATCGAGCACGGAGCTGAAAGCCGTCACTTGAACAACCAGATCGAAGGTCGAATCTGAGAACGGGAGATTTACGGCATTTCCGCAGTGTAGCGCAACGCCACTTGGACAGAGGCGTCGAGCCTCATCGATAAATTCGGGCAGAAGATCGATCCCCGCCACGTTCTCCGGCTGGGCGCCCCACTCGACGAGCTGGCGTGGCACATGTCCGTTTCCGCAGCCGACTTCGAGAATCTTTTGTTCGCCGAACCGGTCGCGCCCGTGCCTCTTCAGCAGCCTCAGAAAATCGCGCTCGCGTTCCTGCAGCATGAATAATCGCGCAGGATTCGAGTGGGAATACAGCGTTGGGTCGACCCAGATCTTTCGCCGCTCGTAGGCAGCCTTCAGCCGCTGCTCTTCGTGGGAGTACTCGTGCTCGACGTTCTGAACCGGTCTGACCGGCTTGGCCAATTGTTGTAGGCGTGCCATCGATTAGCAATCGATCGGGAAGCTGCGGCGCATCAACGGGGATGTCCGTTTGAAGCCACGCTCCGGATCAGGGCATCCAGCTGCCGCGAAACCGCTTCTCTGGAAAAGTGCTCCACGACGAAGTCGCGGCCTCGGTTCCCCATCGCATCCCTCCGCGCCGGATCGCTGCGAAGTTTGAGGATCGCTTTTGCTAGGTCTTCCGGCGCGGCCGGATCCACGCAGATCCCTGCCTGCGACTGGTCCACGAGGCGAGCGATCTCCGTTCCTGTGCTTGCGCAGGCGATCATCGGGCGGCCGCTCGCCAGAATCGAGTACACTTTTGACGGTACCGACTCGTGCGCAAATTCCTTCTTCAACGTGACCAGAGAAACGTCTGCGGTGGCGAGGACGTCGGGCAGTTCCTCGATCGGCTGCATCGGCAGGAATCGCACGTTGGATAGATAGAGTTGCCGAGCAAGCTGCTCGAGCCGGGGTTTCTCCATCCCCTCACCGACGAGCACAAACAGGATTTCCGGATCATTCCGGAGCAGTCCGGCGGCCCGGACCACAACATCTACGCCGTGAATCAGGCCCATGTTTCCAGCGTAAAGAACCGCAAATTTGTCGCCCAAGCCGTACCGGTCCCGCAGCGCGGTCGCACGCGCTAGCGGGCGAATGAAATCCGTGTCGGCGAAGTACGGCAAGGTCACTACCTTCGCAGCCGGAATCCCGCGGGAAATCAGCGACTCCCGCATGCCCTCGGAGATCACCCGGATGCAGGAGGCCCTCCGGTAGCAGGACCGCTCCAGAGCGTCCACCAAGCCAGTCCCGAGCTTCCGCTTGAGAATGCCTGCCCGAACCAACGCGTCGGGATACACGTCTTCCACGCTGTAAATCACCCGGGCTCCCTTGAGCCATTGGAGCAAATGCATCGGCAATCCAGCCATGGTAAATGGATTCATCACGAACAGAACGTTGTGGCGCTCCAATCCGATGCCGACTCCCGCGGCGAGCAGGTTGTACAAGCACCACGAAAACAATCTGGCGGGGGCGTTGGTTCGTGGAGCAGCGTAGCTGTACACCCGGAGGACGCGATAGCCTGTGCGCTCTTCACGGACGAAGAACTTTCCCACGTACTCCTCCCAGATTTTTTCTCGACCGTAGTACGGCATGCCAGTCAAAACGGTAACTTGGTACCCCATCCGGGCCAGGTCTTCTGCCATCGCCGCATACGCCATCGAGCCGGCCGCGTAGTCGGGCACGAAGTAGGGGGTCAGGAAGAGGACTTTGAGACTCTGGTGGTCCATGTGACAGGTGCTGCGGCTGCGCGCTAAGACTTCTTGACGAGCAGGTATTCGCCGATGGCCAGGGCGTCCATTCGCGTCCGCAAGAAGCAGTCCACGGCCTCTTCCGGCCGGCAGACGATCGGCTCGTTCTCGTTGAACGACGTGTTCAGCACCAAGGGAACGCCTGTCCGGAGCGCGAATTCGCGGATCAGGCTCCAGTAGAGCGGGTTCTGGTCCTTTTCAACGGTTTGTAGCCGGCCGGTACCGTCGACGTGCGTTACCGCGGGAATTTCCCGGCGCTTGTGCTCCAGTACGTTGTAGACCTTGATCATGAATGGGTCGGGATAGGTCTGGTCGAAGTAGTCGCCAACCGATTCCATCAGGACTGACGGGGCAAAGGGGCGGAACTTCTCTCGGTGTTTGATGCGTGCGTTCAGGATGTCCTTCATGTCCTCGCGCCGCGGATCGGCGAGTATGCTGCGGTTGCCGAGCGCTCGCGGGCCCCACTCCATGTCGCCCTGGAACCAGCCGACCACGTTCCCTTCGGCGACAAGCTGCGCCGCGAGGCGCGCCATCCCCTCTTCCGGATGGGTCTCGTATGCCAGGTTGTGCCGACGCAGTGCGGCCTCGATCCGGCCGTTGGTGAAGTGCGGGCCGGTGTAGGCGTGGTTCATCACGAAGCAGCGCGGCTTCCCGAGGATCTGGTGATAGATGTAGTAGGCGACGCCCAGCGCCGTGCCCGCGTCGCTCGCCGCCGGCTGAATAAAAATCTCCTCGAACGGGGTCTCGGGCAGCACCTTGCCGTTGAACGTGCTGTTCAGCGCCACGCCGCCTGCCATGCAGAGGGCCTTCAGTCCCGTCGTGCGGTGCAGGTGACGCACGAGGTGAAACGCTGCTTCTTCCAGCATCGCCTGCAGCGATGCCGCCATATTGGCGTAGTGCGGGCTGATCTCGGCCCCCGGTGCGCGCGGCGGCCCGAATTTTTCGACAAATTTCCCGGAGTAGATCGTGCCGAGTGAAGGCGACCCGTCGTCCCAGGTCATGTCCACGCCCTCGGCCCAGTGGATGAAGTACTCGAGGTCGAGATCGAACCGCCCGTTCGGCTTCAGTCGCACTATCTTCCGGAGATCATCCATGTATGCGGGCTTTCCGTAGGCGGCCAGCCCCTGCACCTTGCCTTCGTCGCCGAATTTGGGAAAGCCCAGCCATTGCGTGACCGCCGTGTAGAAGATCCCGAGCGAGTGCGGGTAATTCACGGTGTCCAGCACTTCGATGCGGTTGCCCGCACCGCGGCCGAACATCGTGCTGACGAAGTCGCCGAAACCATCCACTGAGAGCAGCGCTGCTTCGTGGAACGGGGAGACAAAGAAGGCGCTGGCCATGTGCGCGCGGTGGTGCTCGACGCTGTGAAATTCAGCGCGGACCGATGCCGGCTCGGCCCCGAGCAACTCACAAAAGGCTCGTTTGACATCGCGCACCGCGCCCATATTCGCCAGTCGTTGCTTGATCAGTCGCAGACTGGGCCGCCGGCGCAGCGCGAACAGAACCTTCTTGTGAAGGTTTGCATTGGGATCGCGCGAAATGCCGACGTGGTCCAGGCCCTGCGGCCCGATTCCGCCTTTTTCGAGGCAGTATTGAATGGCCTGTGTGGGAAATCCCGCACAGTACTTGATCCGCCGAAAGCGCTCTTCTTCGACCGCGGCGATGAGCCGCCCATCTTGGATCAGGCACGCTGAGGCGCCTGCATGATATGCATTAATGCCTAAGATGAACATTTGCCCTGGCTATTGCCGAGTCACTGTTTCCTGTGGCGCTGCATTGGCTGAAGCAGCGACCGCTTTGCAGCCGAGAACCGATTCGTAGAGCCGCACATGGGCCTCCACGCAGTGATCGAGGGAAAAATATCGCCGCATGCGCTCTGCGCCCGCCGTACCGATCCGCCGTGCAAGGCCCGGGTCGGCGAGGACACGAATCACCGAGTCGGCGATTTGCGCCGGATTGCGCGGCTCGATCAGCAGCCCGGTGACTCCTTCTTCGACCAACTCGCGCGTCCCGCCCACATCTGTCGCCACCACGGGGACGCCGCTCGCGCTCGCCTCCATCACCGCCATCGGGCAGGCTTCCGATTCGGAAGGGTGCACATAGATATCTATGGCGCCGTAGACCTCGGGCATATCCTCCCGCCTTCCTGCAAAAACGACTTCCGCGGCGAATCCCAGTGCGTCGGCTCGGCGCCGCAGCTCGCCCCAGTAGCCATGGCGATTCTTAAGCGCTTCTCCCACAAACAGAAATTTCGCACGCGGGTATTCCTGCCTGATCCTGGGCACCGCTTCGAGCAAGTAATGCTGGCCCTTAACGGGGTCAAAGTTACCAACTGTCCCAATAAGAGGACAATCCGCAGGAATGCATAGTTCCGCTCTGATGCGGGATCCTTCGATACTGGGATTAAATCTTTTCGTGTCTACAGGGGCGTAAAGGACTCGCAAGCGCCCGTTGATCGAGCTTGGCTTCGGAAAGTAATGCTCGCCGACCGCACGGGCCGCCACCGCGATTTGGGTGGACCAGGAGCGGACCAGCGGCAGCAGAATTGTACGCAGGGCCTTCGGTGTGAACACGTCATTCAAATGCCAAACCAGGGGTACAGCCTCGAGCCTTGCGGCAATTGCCGCCTGCAGGTTCATCACGCCATTCGTGTGCACGATTTCCGCGTTGCATTCCCGGATCAGTCGCCGCAATGTCCTTACATTCGGCAAAAACCTGGCGACGTATTCCGCGTGGATGATCGGATTTGTCGTTTGCCGCAAACGGACCAGCTTGAACGTCTTGTGCGGAATCTGGTTGTGGTCGAGCATGGACTTGAATGTGGGGTCTCCATCGGGCATCACCACGATGGTCGCAAAACCCTTTTCTTTCAATCGTTGTGCAACTTGCAGCACGCGCAGCTGCGGCCCGCCTACCCGCTCGTCATACAGAACATTGATTAGATTGGTCACGTTTGAGTTTGCAGCCAGACGCTTGATTTGACTTCGCAGTTTCTAGTGTGCGGGTTCTCCAAGAGAGGGCTTGATCCCGCCGCTGCCAGATGAGCCATCAAACAGCGGAGCAATCTTATATACAAGGTAGATGGGTAAGACGTTAAATAGAATGTGCCACACTGCCGTGTTACTCCCTCCCCAAATCCAAATGAAAGGCAAGGGGAACCAGACCGCCGCCATCAATCCACGCCAAACGTCGAGCACTTCGTCTTCTCCAGGTCGCAGCCGAGCCATTCTGGCGCACGCACGACCCGTCCAATACATTCCAACTACCAGACCAAGCCACCCAAAATTAAAGTAGAGCTCCCCCGGCCATGTCAGAACTATGTTGAAAGTGATATCCGTGCCATAAAACGTTTGCGCCAGCCAGTCTCCGACAGATCCGGACTTCGAGGGCCACAGCGCTCTCGGAACAAAAACAGTAACCGAGTCAAACAGTGTCCGGCCCCATTGGTACGGAATATCACCGGGCGTCATACTCGTGACCCCTACGAATCCTTGGAATGGGGCGTAGAGTGTTTCTGCTGCCATCACAACACTATTTGCTCGTACGTCCGCCCCACTGGCGGAACTGAGATCCTCGATCGAATAAGTTCGGGCTCCACCCCACGCCAAGGCAAGTGCTAAACCAACGCCTATTAGCCAACGGTGCCCCAAGAGCGTCGAGGCCGAGGTCCCATCGGTGGAACCAGGAATATACTTCGCGATGCAGGCGAGTGTTAACACAACCGTGATGATCTGATTGCGAGAGCCGCTCAATGGGCCAAACCAAAGCAAATCGAAGCAGCCATAGACAAATAGGCCCACCCATACCGCTGCCGACTTCTTTTTTTCTATCAGCGCCCAAGCCGCGATGAGAAATAGCCCCGGACGCAACATGTTGTAGAATCCGGCATATAAGGATGGGTTGTCACGCGTGCCATACGCAGTTTCGAGTAGGTAGTTAAGGCCTCCAACGCTCCATAGGTACGCAGCGGCGCCGGCAACACCTATGAGCGTCCAAGCAATGCCTCCGAGCAGTAGCGCTGCCGCGTCCTGCTTCCCCCGCCTCGGGAGGAGGATCTTCGAGACGGAACGCCTGTTTTCCGTCTGAATCCTCGAACGGTATCCCCACCCGAGCGCCATCAGTCCGAGCCATGACAAAAGAAGCGTCCGTAAAGTTGGTTCGAAGGGATTGCGAACTATAATCGCCATGGGTTGGATGAGTTCACCAAACAGAGGCCCAGCTCCTACAAACAACACGTACGAATAGAGTGCCAAATAGATTGGACTATCGAAAAGCGATTGGCGACGCAGTACAGCCGCCACAGTGGCGGTTGCTGCGACCACGAGGAAGATTGTTCCGGAAAGGACGGGCGCGATCACGGTATCGTCGCTGAATGCTTAAGCGGAGCGCGGCCGTAAAACATCGCGAAGCGAAAGATGCATTACCAGTACCATCGAAGATTCGGCTAACAGCAACGCCCAAGCGGGTCCCGAAGGCCCCACAACTTTGAGCAGTGTTACTCCCACGAGCAAGGCGATTACAAATGCTGTCAGCGCCGCGAGGTTATGCTTTTTCTGAAGGCCAGCTATGAACAAAGTCGTGCCGTAGGAGTATCTCAGGAAGTACATCGGCACCAGCCAGACCAAGATCCGAAAAGTGGCCTCACTATTGCTGTAAGCCACGCCAAATAGAATGTGTACGATTTGACGTGAATAGAAGTATCCGAAGACTCCCAGCGGTACACCAACAAGGAACATAGTTTTTTGGAATCGTGCATGGGCCTTCTGAAACTCAAGGCGGTCTTTCTGATAAAGCTCTGACAGAACCGGGTAAAATGCCATGGCCAACAGAAATCCCGCACCGTTGATGGAAATCACTATCCGGTAGCCTGCAGCAAACCAACCCAACTCATCCCGCGCAAAAAATGAACTGAGCAGCAAGATCGGAACGTATTGATAGGCGGAAAGCAGAACTCCAGATGTAGCAAAATAGATTGAGTGCCTTAAGTGACGGAGCCAGACGTCTGGATCAAGTAACGGCTTGAATCGCACGTGGAGTTTCCTCCCCATAAAGACCAAAAGGACAGCCGCACCTGCAAGATAAGACATAGACCAAGCCAGGGAACCAGCCGTAGCATCTCCGGCGCCTCGTACCAACCACAAGCTTACCGCAAGGAAGACAATGGACGTTACCGCACTCCCCAGCGCCGCATATTCAAATCTTTCAAACCCTTTGAAAACCCAATCACTATAGAGAACATTCGTTACCAGATACAGGCCGCATGCCAGGAACAACATGCGATCCGTATGCCGGAGGGGCAGGACGAACAAGGCGGCCATGTACGCTACGAACACACATAGCCCGGCTAGGACTCGCAGCGTCATCAGCGCATTAACAAGGCTTGCTGACTCTGACTTCCGGCAAGCGATCTCCTTTACTCCATACATACTCGTGCCAAGGTCCACCGCGAACCACAAGTAGAAGGTAACCGTCTGTGCAAGCGTCAGCGCACCGAATCCGGAAACGCCCAATGCGCGAGCGAGATGGACGTGCGCAAGGAAGAACAAGCCTCTTCCCACTGCTTCACCTGCGACTATCCAAACCGAGTTTGACAGCACACGGAGTGCGAAGCTTTTTTCCGTAGGGATGTTTGGGGCACGAGTGACCGTTTCAGAGAGCATCGCTTCTTCAGAGCAGGTCATGTCGGGAAGATCGCCAGGCAAGAATTAGAGTCTCACACTTCCCAAAAAGTGCCGGGACGTACAACCTTTAGTCACCGGACATTGTTCAATGAACTGGTGGCGGCCATAGACGATAGCTTGTGGGAAACGTCACCGGAACCCGCGAAATGGCCGGCAACCAGCGCCGAGTCTCGCGCAGTCCTTCCTCTTAGCGTGATGCGCGGCTCCCAACGCAGGAGCATTTGTGCTTTCGCAATGACCGAGTAATTCCGGCTGATGTCGCCGAGGCGCGCCGACCGTGGTCAATTTGAACGTCAGCGTTAGTGACACTCTTGGTCACCTTAACCGGCGTGCGAATGCTGGTTTCGACGCCTGTCGCAATCTGGAAAACTTCCCCACCCACGGATGAATCGAGAGCGAGCAGGATTGCCCGGCATAGGTCGCCGACGTAAATAAAATCACGCGTCTGTTCGCCGTCACCGTCAATCACGATGCCGTGTCCCGAAGCAATGTCTTCGAAGAACTTCGCCACCACGCTGTTCTTGTGGGCGGAGAAAGGGCATGCCCCTGAACCATATAACTAAGACAGCTAGAACATAAACAGCCCCGGGTAGGACCTGAAAGATGCTAAAGCGCCCGAAGCGACCTCTGCCCTGATCGATGCCGGTAAGAGCGATGGCGACATACATCGCCGGTAGGTAGGGCATGAACCACATCGAAGCTGACAGTAGATGCTGTTTGTCACCAGGCAAAGTGTACGGCAGGATTAGTCCAAGCACTAAGACTTGTAGGCAACCGAGAGCGAATGATAACCAAAACCCAGTGGAGACGACTTCCGGCGACACGACCTCGGTCCTACTCACCTCGTACGCAAGGCTTCGCGGCAACTCAAGTTCCCCTAAGGAGATCAACAGCATCGGCAAGAACATGATTACCGTAAGTTCTCCCCGCCCAGTCGGACCAAGTAAGCGCGCGGCCAGCACGCCCGAAACCACGCCCAAGCACCGGTTCGCGACCATCGACGCGAACGTCTGTGCGTAGGCCCGTCTAGTGGAGAAGCGGACAGTAGGCCGTGCAACGTCCAACTGATTTAGTTCAAGCGTTTCGAGACTCTCGGAAGATAACGACGTCATTGGCATTCTGCCGTGCCAACCAACTGAGGATTCCTTTTGTACCCTCTTGGAGCAACGTCCCCATTCCGGTGGCCAAGATCACGACTTACACGTGCGAGCACCAACCAAGCGACTCAAAGTTCTCCTGCGCGGTTCGTCAATGTGACGGTTTCGCTTTGGAACCACGTCCAGGTATTTAGCACACCTTGCTTGAGAGAGACCTGTGGGTGCCAGTTGAGAAAACGACTGGCCTTCTTAATGGCCGAGTAGTTCCGCCGAATGTCGCCCTGCCGGGCCGGCCCGTGACGCATCTCGATCTTCTGCCGAGCCACTTGCTGAATGCAGTCGGCCAGCGCGCGGATTGTCGTCTCGACTCCAGTAGCGATCTGGAAAACTTCGCCGCTCACTTCGGCTTCGAGTGCTCGAAGGATGGCCCGGCACAGGTCGCCGACATAAATGAAATCGCGCGTCTGCTCGCCATCACCGTCGATGACGATGCCGCGGCCGCTGGCAATGTCCTTGAAGAATTTTGCGACGACGCTGTTCTTGTGGGCCGAAAACGGTCCGTAAACATTGCCGAAACGCAGGACCACCGTTTCCAGTTGCCAGGAGCCATGATAGGCGAGGCAGTATGCTTCGCCGGCCAGCTTGCTTGCTCCGTAGGGCGAAATCGGCAGCGGCGCCTTGTCTTCTGTGGCGGGTGGAGTCTGACGGCCGAGTGGAGCGTTTGACGAAGCGAAGACGAAGCGGGGCCCGCCAGACCTGTTTTGGCTGCAGTGACTCCCATCCTCGGGCTGCGCCAGGCTTTGCTGTCTCGCCTTTTCCATCCGGCAGGCCTCGAGCAAGTTCAGCGTGCCCAAGATATTTACTTCGCAATCTTTTTTCGGATCGCGGAGCGAGCCGGGCACACCCGTTTGCGCAGCGAGATGGATCATGCCCGATTGCCCGGCAACCGCTGCGTCGACGGTCGCACGGTTCAAGATATCTCCCCGAATAAACCGAATGGGTAACCCTTCCAGGTATTCGAGCCGGCCCGCAACCAAATTGTCGAGCACGGTCACCTGATAGCCGCGCTCGAGCAGCATGCGCACCAAGTTTGCGCCGATGAACCCAGCCCCGCCAGTGACCAAAACAGGCCCAGGGCTCGGCCGCGCCCGCTCGGTCAACCTTCTGGGCTTTGCTGTTGTGAGGTCTGCCATTCGGCTTTCAGCGACACAGAGGAAATTCGGTTTGCTTCTGGGTGAGGGCCGCTACGCGCCGGCCCACATCAGCTTGAGTTCTTCGATTTCCCCCGTTTCCCCATCCCACTTAATTCGCGGCAGGATGATGTCGTGCTTGACGCCGAGCTGAAATTTTCCAATTCGCTTCAGCATGCTTTCGACCAGCACGTCGGAGAGGTAGTGAGGCTGCAAGCCCAAACTGAGCAGCTTGGTGTGTGTCGGATTGTAGTGGTGCTCCTCGAGCTCTACACGGGGGTTTTCGGTGTGGCTGACTTCCGCCCGCAAACCCAGTTTCCTGGCCTGTTCGACGATCAACTCGGCCAGTTGGTTCACAGAGAACGTTTCCGTGAATTGATTGAAGACGCGGTACTCGCCTGGTTTCGCCGGATTCAGGAGGGCCAGTTCAACGCAGCGCAGGGTATCGCGGATGTTCAGAAAGCCGCGGTTCTGACCCCCCTTTCCATACACAGTGAGCGGGATTCCAACTACCGCCTGCACGCAGAACCGGTTGAGTGCGGTGCCGAAAACCTCGTCGTAATGGAGGCTGGTTTCCAAGCGTTCGTCGAGCGCCGTCTCGTCCGTCTCGATCCCATAGACGACGCCCTGGTGCAGGTCCGTCGCTGCCAGCTTCCAGGTTTTGCAGGCGAAGCGGATGTTGTGGCTGTCGTGCACCTTCGACAGGTGGTAGAACGAGCCCGGCTGGCAGGGGAAGGGTAGGACGTCGCGTCTTCCCTTGTGCTGGATTTCGATGAAACCTTCTTCGATGTCGATGTTCGGAGTGCCGTACTCTCCCATGGTTCCCAGCTTTACCAGACGGCACTCTGGTACAACTTTCCTGATCGCCCAGAGAACGTTAAGTGTTCCCGTCACGTTATTGACCTGGGTAAAGACCGCCCGGTTATGGTCGATCATCGAGTAAGGAGCAGAGGGCTGTTCTCCGTAATGGACAATCGCTTCGGGGCGAAAGATGTCAAGCACCCCCTCTACCACACCGTAGTTGCGCAGGTCACCGACAAAGAGCTCGATTTGCCGTCCCGTTACCTCGCGCCAAAACTCGACGCGATCATGCAACGTACGGATGGGAATCAAAGGCTCAACATTCAATTCCATTTCCCAGCGACGCTTAGCGAAGTTGTCCAACACAGCAACCGAATGGCCCTGTCGCGATAGGTACATTGCGGTTGGCCAGCCGAGATACCCATCGCCGCCGAGAATAAGAATTTTCATCGTTCCTCCTTACCTGAATTGAGATGGCTATTAAACGAGATCAAGGTTCTGATCGTCTCACCGAATCGGCCTCTAAATTCCACATCTGCACTATCCCAGGGAAGCTCTGCTGCGATCTCCGGTCGTTTCAGCGGGACACTATTTCGCACGGCGTGAAACAGCATAGTCCGGGGCCTCCAGGTGTCATGTACTCAAGAAGGTGGTCGTTGGGTTGCTTTCAACCCGTCCTTTTACCGCCGGAGATTACGCCAGATGGCGCTTGTCTTTGCTCGGAAACCGTGACCGTTGTCTGACGTCCAACCGAGGTCTGCCTTCAGGGTTCCCCACACTTCCGTGGCCAGCACTTTCGCTGGATCTTCCTGATCGATCTCGCTCCAGTGCGTGGTCCCCAGCACCCATGCCATTCCTAGCGCCCAGGAAAGGAAGGTGCCGACGCATATCATCAGAGTGCGGGGTGGGAAGGACTTCTTCTCCGGCACGTTCGCAGCATCGAGCAGTCTTACGCTTGGCGTCTCTTTGGCTTCTGCCACCTTGGCGAGTTCGTATTCCTGAGTCAGTATCTCAAAGACTGTTTCTTGCACCTTAATCCGTCGATAAAGGTCGGCGTATGGCACCCCTAGCAACGGCAGCTTTCGGATTGACGGGTACGGTGACTGGCCGTTTTCTCGTGATGTCGCGGATACGCCTTGCTCTTCCCCGTCCAGTTTTTCGAGCTGGCGTTGAAGTTCGGCAATCTGTGCCCGGATTGCGCGGACGCGCACGTTGTTGTCAGCGTAAATCTGTCGCAAGCTTTCCAACTCGGACTGCGCGGCGATGAGGCGCCCCTGAAGAGTCGCGGCCGCTTCGACCATGGCCTTGCCCTGCTCCGAGATATTGATCGCTGTATTCTTGCTGGCAAACTGGCTAAAGTCTTTTTCCGCGGATTCGAGATCATGCTGAACCGACTTCAAGCGTTCCTCCAGGAAGACACGCTCACGGTGAGCAGAGGAGGTCGTTAACTCGACGACCAAGCGATTCAGTTCATCGATATAGGTATTCGCCAGAGCAGCGGCACGTTGCGGACTGTGATCGCTCACCGTCACAGTGATGATGCCGCTCTTGCGATCTTCCGAAACGCGCGTATTTTCAGACAATTGTTTGCGAGCATCGTCCCAGCTACGAAGCCCGTATACTTGTCGCAGGTTGAATTGCTCCACCAGTCGAGTCTGGACACTCCGGCTGCTCAACACGCCAACAAAAAGCGAACCGGTGGTTTTCATGCCCAGTAAGTCGCTGGCAAATGGTCCCAGCCCCGCTCCTGTTCTGGCCGTGAAAGCGGCCATGAGCGCCATTCCTGAGCCAGACTGACTATCCGGTGGCATCAGGCGAGCCGTAGACTCATAGCGCTTCGAAGTCAGAAAGGCAACTAAAGTGGCGGCCAGTAAACCGCAGCCAGTTACGCGGACAAGAAAACGGCGCCGCTCCCAGAGTAGTCGCAGCCGAGAAATGACCCTTTCCTGAGCCGCTTTCTTGTTACCGTCGCCGCCCTTAACAGTTAAGCGCTCAGTGGCATCGGTGCTGTCAACGACACCTTGGAGTACTCGTTCTGGATCGATTGGCATCGAGTGCAGCTTTTGCACTAGAGAGTAGGGTCGACTATCGTGTCTTCCAAAGGGGCCAAAAGGTCAGCTGGCAGGAAGCAGTCACATTGGATTGGGCGCACGGTTGCGCGGGTGTTCACGGGTGGATCTTCCAAGACGGCCAGTACGTCAACTGCAACGATGCTGTAAAGTTGGGATTCCTCGTTGGAGAAAGCAATGGGAAATCCCATTGTTCGTATTGCAGGGAGCTCGCCAGGCTCAACTGGGGCCGGATCAAGAGGTTCGCCCGGGCGCCAAAATCCTGATAAGTGCCACCCTCGAGGAAGTCTTTGGCGACGTGAGCACCCCGGTAGCCGACCTCGATCGTGCTCCGCGGCGAAAGCCAATATGTGCTCCACACCTGAATGCCCTTGCCTTCCCGGCCTATCCAGTTTCCCATCAGGTTTCCATTATTGGTATACATGTCTCGATAGATGCTCTCCCAGTAGATAAATCTACCCATGATGCTTGGACCTCCGTCTGTGTCCGTGTACACAGCCTCAACTCTGAGATCGAGCTTAGGCAACTTGGGAATCTGCGGCAAGTAGATGCCGGGATTCATCGCCGCACGCCGGGGATCCGCTAACGGTGACGGATCGTCGTGTATCATGGAATCGGTATAGAAAACCAACCATTTTCTGAGACCTGGAATGCGATAACTGAAATCAACCCCCCCAAGCCTAGCGCCTGGTTTGTAACGGGGGTCAGGATTACCAGACGAGGTACTGAAAAAGCTATTGTAAAAGGTGCCCCACGTAAGAGGTTGTGGTATGCCCGCGAAGATCACCGTTCGCGAGAACCCAAGCTCGAGATTCGGGGTCGGTTTGAAACTGATTTTCTGACCGTGAATGTACGGCCGCTGCGGAAACTGATGTCCTTCCAACTTCCCAAAGAAGAACTCGGTCCGCACCGGACCCAGCCAGGAAAAGATGCTGGGAAGCTTAGTAGGAAATATTCTACTGATCTGGACCATGGGAATCGGCTCTGCGTTGTCACTCAGGAGCAATGGTCCACCGCTGCCGGGTCCCCACCACAGGCTCTGCTTGCCAGCCGAAATCTGGAAGCCCTTGAATCCGAAGGTCACGTAACTGTCCAGCAGGCGGAAGCGGTTGAGGTCGGTTGGTGTTGCTGCGGGCAGGAGGGGTATTTGATCATTCGCGGCAATCGCCGCCTGCACGCTTGCCGAAACTGCAGGCGGCGCCGCGGCATGTTGATATTCTCCGCGGACGTAAAAAGCCAAGGAACCGGCCTCCGCGCGGCCCGAGAAGCCGGTGATCGCATTCAGCCCCTGGCCGTAAGGCCGGCCGTAGTCGTTCACGAGGGTCTGACCGAAGTGGTAGCCGTCCGTAAGAGGTGTGCCAGAAATTCCCGTAAAACGGGTATAGATGGACTCAACCTCCGCGCCGACGTTGCGACCGCCGTCCAGGAGGCCGGCTTCCGGCGAAAATTCACTCGCCAGCGCGCGATAAAGCCGCACAGCTTCACCGCCCTCCACCCCATTTTGATCGATCAGCCCTCCCGCTTCTTGCACCAAGCGGGCGCACTCCAGCCGAGTCCAAGGGCGCAGGTCGGCGAAGGCGGTTTGTACATAACCGAGTGCGGCCAGGCGGTCAAAAGCGGGATATACCCAGGTGTCGAGCGGCACATAGGGAGATCCCATATTTTCCGGCTTTGGAGCTTCGTGACTTCGTTCAAACGTGCCCCATTCTGCGCCGTCAAGTTCTGGATTGTGATGGGCTCGATAAACCTGCCGACCCATATACCAGCCCAGTGCGCTGCCGACGACAGCGTCGGACGTGAAGTGCTCGCGCCCGAGCACGCGGGAGGCGCTGATGGCGGATGCGGCGCCATAGGCCAGCAGCTGGGTCATGGTTCCGGGATACTCATGGGCTATAACACTCGCCAGCGACCATGCGGCCGCCGCATGCTCGGAGGGAAAGGAGCTACCGCCCTGAAAAAAATCCCCTTTTCCGTTTCCTTCGAGTGGCCGGTCACGTCCGGCGACGAACTTGATGGTTTCGGTGCTGAGAAGACTGTTTGCTACCGCCTCGCCGCCAAGGAATCCGGTTTCGCGTGCATGCTCATTCTGGGTGAAGCTGCCCCACAGATACATTCCACCGGCCGCGCCCGCAAGGGAAGCCAAGCTGTAGTTCGAGAAACTTCGACTGTGCTGGATCAGAGTCGGACTCGTGGGCAATCTCTGCTCGATCGACGTATCGCTGCCGACCAGTGCTGCAGTAGCCGCAGTAAAGGGAACAATCCAGTTGGCATCATCTAAGCGGACTCGAAGCGGGCTCGTCCAAAAAGCTTTCTGATCAGAAAGGACGTTGAGTGCGAACGTGCGCTCAATTGAGCGCTGACGGTTATTTGTGTTCAACCACGCTTCGCCAGCATCGGCGTTTGCAGATCCTTTTTGCGCGTTATCCTCTGTCCTCTCTCTTTTTTTCTCCTGGGCGGCTAATTGCTCTTGCTTCCTTTTTTCCTCAGCTGCCAATTCATCTTCTTTCTTCTTTTCCTCCGCAGCCAGTTGTTTTTCGAGGGTGGCGAGATTTTGTTTCAGCTTTTCTATTTCCTTCCGCAAGCGCACTGCTTGATCGCTCTCTGCCGCTGCGCCCGCCTCTGTGGAGCTCTGAGCCTGGCCTCCAACAGGCAGGAGCGTGGCTATGAGCAGCAAGAAAAGCGCCACGCGTTTTACGTGTCGGCACATTGCTCGAAGCGGTTTCTTAGGAATCAGGTGCAAGAATTTCATGAACCGCAACGTGCTTGCAGAAGGCCCAACACCAATCGGCGACCTGGTTCGCCTTAGAAGGAGTGCACCGCCGCGGCGGCGATGGCCATTGACGAAATGAACTGCGCCGTGGTGAGCACATTCTTCCAACCGTTGGACCCGGTGATGATCTTCTCGGGAACGACCAGGGTGTCTCCCGGCCGCATGACGGCGCTCAGCACATTGCCCTTCCACCAACCGGCTCCGCTCCCCTGGCCGACCACCGCGCCATTGGCGCGAATGACGTAGATATCTTTCCGGTTGGCCAAGTCGGTCGGGCCGCCAGCTTGCTGCAAGTACCATCCGGCATTCTTTCCGAGGGCATAGGTGATGGCCGACGGGCTGTACACCTGGCCGCTGATGAGCACGAAGCTCGGCCGCTTGGGGATGGTGAGCACATCGCCGGCGCGCAGCACGATGTCGGCGGCGGTGTTCTGCCAGCGCTCGATGTCCCCGCTGATCTTGATGACCAGGCGCCCGGCCGCAGGTTGTTCGCGAAGCACCCTGAGAACGTTCTCCTTCTGCTGCGTCATCGTCTGCAACAAGGCGGCACGATCGGCCCCGGTTTCGCTGGCCGCCAGTTTCGTGTTGCCGCCCTCCATCTCGATCCGGCGCATCAGCTCCTGCCGGCTCTTTTCCTCCAACTCGCGCACCTGCACACGCTCCAGGACGGCGCCCTCGGGATAGGCTTCCGGGCG